>MDTG01307755.1_pt1 | contig 60952 bp, 58 predicted proteins | sample 811421 | NCBI WGS metagenome assembly MDTG01 (sample SAMN05326645, study PRJNA326480) | marine metagenome | isolation source: seawater | place: Pacific Ocean: South East | collected 2011
GGAAGTGGATTATTTCTGATTTATATTCTACTCCTGCGTGGTCTGATCCTATTGTTATATTCATTTATTTTCTGGTTTCATTTGTGGAAAAAACAAAACATCTTGTATTGATTTTTTATTTGTTAAAATCATTGTTAATCTATCCATTCCTATTCCTATTCCCGAAGTTGGGGGCATGCCATACTCTAGTGCTTTTAAAAAGTCATTATCTATAAGCATTGCTTCGTCGTCTCCTTTGTTGGCTAATTTCATCTGTTCTTTAAAGCTTTCTCTTTGTTCTATTGGGTTGTTTTGTTCAGAATATGCGTTTGCTATTTCTTTTCCATTAATAAACAATTCAAACCTTTCTGTTAGCCCCTCTTCTGTTCTATGTTTTTTTGTTAATGGAGACATTTCTATTGGATAGTTTGTTATATATGTTGGTTGAATTAATTTTTTTTCACAAAAAAATCCAAAAACAGCATCGAACAATTTCCCCCTGCCCATAGATTTTTTGGTTTCTATTTTTTTAGACTTACAGTATGTAAAGAGTTCTTGTTCGCTCATTTTTGAAATATCATCACCCGTTTCTTTTTTTATTGATTCAAAAAATGAAATCTTTTTGTATGGCCCCTTAAAGTTTATTTCTGTATTGCCATATTTTATTGCTGTTTTTCCACAAACACTTTTAACTGTTTTTTCAAAAATATTTTCAATAAATTTCATCATCCAATTATAGTCTTTATATGCAACATATAGTTCTAACATTGTAAATTCTGGGTTGTGGGTTTTATCCATTCCTTCATTTCGAAAGTCTTTAGCAAACTCATATACCCCTTCTTTTCCTCCAACAATTAATCTTTTTAAATATAGTTCATTAGCTATCCTTAGATATAGGGGGATATCTAGCGAATTATGGTGGGTTATAAATGGTTTGGCTGCTGCTCCCCCGGCAACCGATTGTAAAATTGGAGTTTCAACCTCCATATAACCCTCTTTGTTTAATAGGGTTCTTATGTGGTTATATATTTCTGTTCTTTTTTCGAAAACATCCCAAGAGTTTTCATTTACAATAAGATCTATTGATCGCTGTCTATATCTTAATTCTGTGTTTTTAAAATCGTCATAAATCTTTCCTTCTGTGTCTGTTTTAACAACTGGAAGAGGTTTTATTGATTTGGATAGAATTTTTATTTTTTTTGCTCTGACGCTTATTTCTCCAACCTTTGTTGTAAAAATATCTCCCTCAACACCTATAATATCTCCAATATCAAGGTATTTTTTAAACACATCGTTATACATTGTTTTGTCTTCTTTTGGACAAATTTCATCCCTGTTTATATATACTTGTATTTTTCCTTTAAAGTCTTTTAATTCAATGAAAGATGCTTTTCCCATTATTCTTCTGCTCATTATTCTTCCGGCAAGACAAACTGATTTTTTTTTAACACCCTCTTTAATTTCCTGGCTTGTTGCGTTTGTTTTATATTCCTCCGCTGGATACGGGTTTATTCCTAGGTCTTGTATTTTTTTTAAAGACTCTCTTCTGGTTTGTTCTTGTTCTGTATATTTTTCCACAACTAAAATTTAATTTAATCAAATATAGTTATATTCATATAACAAATGAAAACTGTTTTTTTTAAAAATTTAGGGCTTATTGATTTTAAAGATGCTTGGGATATTCAAGAGTCTATTTTAGATTCCATTGTTGCTGATAAAAAACAAAAAAAAACAACAAAAAACTATTTACTTTTTTGTCAACATCCACACGTTTATACTTTAGGTAAAAGTGGCAATAAAGAAAATTTATTATTAAATAAAAAAGAGCTTGGTAGTAATGATGCTCAATTTTATAAAATAAATAGGGGGGGGGACATAACATATCATGGTCCTGGTCAGTTAGTTGTGTATCCTATTTTTGATTTAGATAATTTTTTCACTGATATTCATCGATACCTTCGATATTTAGAAGATGTTGTTATTGGTGTTTTAAAAAACTACAGTATTACTGGCCTAAGGTTAGATGGGTCAACAGGGGTTTGGTTAAAAAATAAAAACTTTGATTTTAAAAAAATTTGTGCAATGGGTGTTCGTGCTAGTCGTTGGGTTACAATGCATGGTTTAGCTTTTAATGTTGATGTTAATATGGATTATTTTAACAATATTATTCCTTGTGGTATTAAAGATCGTGGTGTAACGTCTTTATCTTTAGAAACAGAGGAACCTGTTATTTTTTCTGAGGTTGAAGATTTATTTAAACTTTATTTTGAAAGGGTTTTTGAGTGTACTATTGTAAATTTAGTAGAATGAAAAAGTATTTTTTTTTGGGGGGGGGTGTTTTTGTTGTTTTATTTGTTTTTGTTTTTGATGTTTCTTATTTGTTTCATGGTGTTAGGTGCACATATTTAAGAGGTGAGCCTTCTGCGCAAATAGATGATTCTCGTTTTTTTTACAACAGAACTGTTTTTGCTAAAAACCCTTTTGAAATTCCTTTAGGTTATAATTATAATGATTCTATTATTAATGATTCTCTTGATTTTGTTTTAAATAAATCTAAGTCTATTGCTTTTTTGGTTGTTCAAAATGATAGTGTTCGTTTTGAAAAATATTGGAGGTTTGGTAATTCTTCTTCTTCCACAAACTCTTTTTCTATCGCGAAAAGTATTGTTTCTTTGTTGGTTGGCTGTGCTGTTGATCGAGGTTTTATTTCTAGTGTTGATCAAAGTATTTTTGATTTTCTTCCTGAGCTAAAACCGTTTAATGGTCAAGATGTTAAAATTAAACATCTTTTAGAAATGTCTTCTGGATTAGATTGGTTAGAAAACTATAAAAAACCTATTAGTGTAACCGCAAAATCATACTATGGTTCTAATTTAAAAAACTTGATTCTTAATAGGCGTTTTATTTCTTCTCCAGGAAAAATTCACGATTATAAAAGTGGTGACACTCAGCTTTTAGGTGTTTTATTGGAACGGGCAACAGGTGTTAGTGTTTCCTCTTTTGCAAGTTCTGTTTTGTGGTCAGAAATTGGCGCAAAATATAATGCTTTATGGACTCTAGATTATAATGGTGGTATTGAGAAGACCTTTTGTTGTTTTAATAGTAATGCTCGTGATTTTTCTAAGTTGGGCTTATTGGTTCTGAATCGTGGGATTTTTTTAGGAAAAAGAGTTGTTTCGGAAAGTTATATTGATTGGGCTGTTTCGACCCCTTTGTTGCTTGATGTTGATGGTTCTGATGGAGAATTAGTAGATTTTTATGCTAATGGTTGGTGGACTGCTAATGTTTCTGAAAAAGATATTATTTATGCTCGTGGTTTTAATGGTCAATATATTGTTGTTATTCCTGATTTAGATTTGGTTTTTGTTCGACTTGGTTTGTTTGAAGATGAAAAATCATCTAAAAACAATGAATATTCCTTAACTGATAATTTGAAGTTTTTTATTGAGCAAGTAATTAAAGAGTTTTCATAGTATGAGACGTCCTTTATTAGAAATAAATAATTTATCTATATATAAAAAAGATTATAGTTTAATTTTAAATTCTGATTTTTCTATTCAAACAAATGAAATTGTTGGTCTTTTTGGTTCTTCTGGTTCTGGTAAATCTGTTTTTTCTTTGTTTTTATTAGGTCTTTTAAATACCCGTATTTTCTCTTTTTCTGCGAAAAAAGCGGTTTTTAATTCTTCTTCTGGTTTTAAAAATCTTTTGTTAAGTAATGTTGAAGATTTTTCTAATTTTAGGAAGAAATATGTTTCTCTTATCTTTCAAGACCCTTCAGTAAGCTTAAATCCAACTATTATTTGTGGTAAACAAATAAAAGAATGTTGTTTTGATATTAAACCTAATGATTCTTTTAATTATTGTTTGAACCTTCTTGATGAGGTTGGTATTGAAAATCCTAAAAAAGTTTTTTTTTCATATCCTCATGAGCTTTCTGGTGGACAAAAACAGAGAGTTGTTATTGCTATTGCTTTAGCTTCTAAACCTCTTTTATTAATCGCTGATGAACCAACAACATCTTTAGACCCTTCAACACAACGTTCTGTCTTAGATTTAATTATTAATTTAAAAAAAAGAAGGTCTTTTAGTGTCGTTTTAATTAGTCATAATTTAGATTTAATAAAGCATTATTGTGACCGTATTTTTGTTTTAAAAAACAAAAATATTATTTCTTTAGATAATCCTGAAAATAAAAAACATGTTAGGTTGTTGGAAGATTATTTATTTAAAATAAAAAATCGAAAATTTCCTTTAACTAACTCTTCTTCTAGTTTTTTTTATAAAAAATTTTATAAACCTAATTATAGTTCTCTGGTTATTTTTAAGCTTGAAAATCTTTCTGTTTCATTTAAAAATAAGCCTTCTTTTTTTGCTTTAAAAAACTTAAGTTTATCTGTTTTTGCTGGAGACTGTTTGGGTGTTGTTGGTTCTTCTGGTTCTGGAAAAACAACACTAGGAAGAGTTTTTTGTGGTATTAATAAAAATTATTCTGGTTTTTTTGATTTTCCTTCTCATAATAATTTTTTGCAAAAATCTGTTCAAATGGTTTATCAAGATCCCTTTTCATCTTTTAATCCTAAATATACTGTTGGTGATAGTGTTTTGGAAATAATTAATTTATACAATAGTAATCTTTCTGTTTATGAACTTTTTAGTTTAGTTTCTTTAAAAGAGGATTATATTTTTAAATACCCTCATGAATTGTCTGGTGGACAAAAACAAAGAGTTTCTATTGCTCGGGTTTTAGCATCTAATCCTAGTGTTATTGTTTTTGACGAATCCTTGTCTGGATTAGATATAGAGGTCGAATTTTCTATTTTAGAACTTATTCGTTTTATTAATAATAAATTAAAAATTACTGTTATTTTTATTTCACACGATTTAAATTCTGTTTATTATTTATGTAATAGAATTATTGTTTTAAAAAATGGTGAGATTACTGATTCTTTTAATAGTGTTGATTTATTTTTAAATAATAGAAATAATTATACTAAAAAACTATTATCTGATTCTAATTTTATTTAAAAATATGTTTAGACTGTTTTTGTTTTTTATTTTTTTTATAAGTTGTAAAAATTATATAAATATTGATTCTGTAGATTATTGTAATTCTTTTAATGGTTTTAATAATTCTTATGTTATTAATAAATCTAAAAAAACATACACTTTAAATAAATCTTTAATTATTCCAAAAAATAAAGTTTTAATAATTTCTGATGGTGTAAAAATAAATATTAAAAATAATGCTGAAATTATAAATAATGGGACTTTAATAATTGGTCAAAATAAAAATACTGATTCTTTAAATTTATACACTGATTCTAATTTTAATAATTTAAGTTTTAGTTATAATACTGTTATTTACTCTAAAAATATTTTTTATTTAAAATCAGATGGTAAAAATTTAATTATAAATAATTCATACTTGGAAAATATTAATATTATTTCTATTAATAATATTAATTTGAATAATACTTTATTAATAAATTCTTTTATAGAAACAAAAAATTCTGATGTAAATATTTTTAATTCTTATTTTAAAGAAACTGATTTTAAAATATATAATTCCTCTTTTATATTAAATAATAGTTTTTTAATTAATAATAAAAAAGTACTAGAATTAATTAATAATAAAAAAACAATTATAAATAATTGTTTTTTATATAATAATTATGGTTTTTTAATTTCAGGAAATTCTAATATTAATTATTTAAATAATATTTTTTATAAAAATAAAAATTGTATATATATAGATTTAGATATAAATAATTATTGTAAATCACATAATAATATATTTATAGAAAATGAAAATATATATAATAAAAAAGACAGTTCTTTATTATATATAATTAATAATACTTTTGATAAAAATAAAATAGTATTTAATAGTATTAAAAATGATAATTATATAATATCTAAAAATAATATATATTATAATAGTTATTTAAATAATAATATAATAAAACATTCACATTGTTTATCTAATACAGAAATACTAGAAGGTTATTTTAATATTAACAAAGAACCTTCTTTTATAGATGTAAAAAATTATAATTTAAATTTAAATTCCCCAGCATTAAGATCAGGTAACAATAATATTAATTTAGGTGCTAATATAAATACTATATATAATATTAAATATTTAAAATAAATAAGTATATATATATATGTATTGTTAATTTATATAATAACTTAATTTAATATTTATTGTAATTATTAATTATTAATAATAATTAACAATTAATAAAATATATTATATGATTATAATTAACATTATTATATAGTAATTAACAATAATTAACAATTAAATTTTTTATAAATAATTATTAAAAAATTGTTAATAAACTAAAAAAATAATTTAATAAATATTTAAAATATTAAATATTAAATATTATTAAAAATAAACAACTAAAAACTGTTAATAAACATATAGATTTAAATAATAAGATATTAACAATTTAATTATTAAAATGTTTATATATAATATTACCTTTTAATAAACCTAAAGTATTTATTAAATCTTTTTTAGATGCTTTTTTTATATTATTAATAGATTTAAATTCATTTAATAATTTAAATATAGTTTTAGGTCCAATTAAATTAATATTATTTAATTCAGATTTTAAAAAACTATTATTTCTTTTTAACCTATGCTTACTTAAACAAAATCTATGAGCCTCATCTCTTAAAAACTGGATTAATTTTAAAGAATCAGATTTTTTATTTAAAATAATTTTTTTTAAATCACTTAAATATATATGTTCCTCTTTTTTAGCTATACTTATTAAATCTATATGTATTAGATTTAATTTTTTTAAAGCTTTTTTAGCAGCTTTTAATTGTCCTTTTCCACCATCAATAACAATAAGATTAGGAATATTTTTTTTTAAAACATTTTTATATCTCTTTATTATAGATATTGATATAGACATATAATCATCAATATTATTATTATTATTAATAATAAAAGATCTATAATAACTTTTAACAGGTTTACCATTTTTAAAAACAACACAAGAAGAAACTGTATTTGTTCCCATTAAATTAGAAACATCAAAACATTCAATATGAAAAGGTATCTTTTTAAGATATAAATCAGACTTTAATAAATTTAATACACTAATATTAGAATTTTTTAACTCTATATAATTTAAAAGATTTTTTAAAGAAAAATTTAAAAGGTCTTTTTTATAACCTTTTTTAGGAACATAAACTTTTTTATTTAAAAAATTAGGAAAAACAATATTAGAAACAATAAACCGAGATATATTTTTATAATTATAAAAAATAGTTTTTATAAAATTTTCCAAAACAGAAACATCAGTATAATATAAATTATTTTTAAAAGTATAATTATTTAAATAAACAACAGAACCCTCAACAACCCTTATAAAATTAACATAAGAAGAACCATTTAAACTAATAATATAAAAACAATCAATATTTATATTTTTATTAGAAACAACAACACTTTTATTTTTCATTTTTTTTAATGAAATAATTTGATTTTTTAAAGATTCACATTTTTCAAATAATAATTTTTTTGAAAATTTTTTTATTTTTTTATTTAAATCTTTTAAAACAAAAGAATACTTTCCTTCTAATATTTTTTTAATTGATTCAATATTTTTATTATAATCTATTTCATTTTGAAAACCAGAGCATGGACCTAAACAATTTTTCATATGATACTCTAAACAAACATTATATTTATTATTAATAATATTTTGCTCAGAAAGATTATAATTACAAGTTCTAACAGGAAAATTTTCTTTTATTAAGAAAAAAATATTATTTAAAATTTTTTTAGAAACATATGGTCCAAAATAAAAATCAGAATTACTAATTCTTTTTCTAGAAATAAAAACTCTTGGAAAACGCTCATTTTTAACACATATCCAAGGAAAAGACTTATCGTCCTTTAATAAAACATTATACTTTGGTTGATGTTTTTTTATTAGGGTGTTTTCTAGAAAAAGAGCATCTTCTTCGGAATCAACCAAAATATAATCAATAGAAGTATATATAGAGGTAATAATTTTACTTTTCTCAGAAGAACTTTTAAAATAAGAGGAAACACGACGCCTAATATTATTAGATTTACCTATATATAAAATACTTTTTTTATTAAAAAAAATATAAACACCCACAGAAGATGGCAATAGGTTAATTTGGCTTTTTAATAAACTTGTTTTTTTTAACATCAATATAATGTGTTAAATTTCAAAAAAAATTATAATAATAAAAAATGGTTATAGCAATAGTTGGTGCAACAGGACTTGTTGGTTCAGAAATAATAAAAGTTTTAGAGGAAAAAAAAATAAAACAAATAAAAGAGGTTTTGTTTGTTGCAACAAACAAAAACAAAGGAAAAAAAATAAGGTTTAATAAAAAAGAATATAAAATAATATCAATAAAAGATGCTATAGAAAAAAAACCAAACTATGCTCTTTTTTCTGCAGGATCAGAAACATCCCTAAAATATGCTTCAAAGTTCAATAAAAAAGGAACTATTGTCGTAGATAATTCATCGGCATTTAGAATGAAAAAAAAAATAAAACTAATTGTGCCAGAAATAAATAAAAACATCATTACAAAAAAAGATAAAATAATAGCAAACCCAAACTGCTCAACAATACAATTAGTTATAGCAATTAATAAAATTCACAAAAAAAAGGAAATAAAAAGACTGGTTGTTTCAACCTATCAAGCTGTTGTTGGAACGGGGCAATTAGCACTAGAACAACTTCAAGAAGAAGAAAAGGGAATAAAAAAACAAAAGATATATAAAAAAGAAATACACAGAAATATTATACCCCATTGTGATGATTTTTTATCAAACGGATATACAAAAGAAGAAGAAAAAATAATAAAAGAAACAAATAAAATACTAGGATCAAAAATAAAAATAACAGCAACAGCAGTTAGAGTTCCAACAATAGGGGGTCATGGAGAAAGTGTAAACATAGAATTAAAAAAGAATGCAACAAAACAAGAAATAATAAGTATTTTAAAAACCCAAAAAGGTCTTGTTGTAAGTGAAAAAAACAACTATAAAACACCAATAGACACAAAATCAAAAAACGAAGTTTTTGTTTCAAGAGTAAGAAAAGATAATTCTAAAAAGAATAGCTTTAATATGTGGGTGATAGCAGACCCCCTCAGAAAGGGGGCCGCAACCAATACTGTTCAAATTCTAGAAAGTCTTATTGATTTAAATAATTAACAAAATTCTTTTCTTGTTTTATTTTTTTTAAAAAAACATCTTTCTTGTTTTTTTCCATAAGCCGATCTAAATTAACAGGCGGGTCATAAGTTTTGTTATTAATATGTGGAGCTATAACGAGCGCAACAATACTCATAAGTTTTATTAATATATTCATAGATGGACCGGAGGTGTCTTTAAATGGATCCCCAACCGTATCACCCGTCACAGATGCTTTGTGAGAATCTGTTCCTTTTTGACCGTCTGCCTCCATAGACTTTTTGGCATTATCCCAGGCCCCACCAGCATTATTTTGAAAAATACCCATTAAAACACCAGAGACAGTAACCCCAGCAAGAACACCGCCTAAAACTTCTGGTCCAAAAATAAAACCAATAATCACAGGAACAATTAAAGGAATTGCTCCAGGCAACATCATTTCACGGATAGATGCGTTGGTTGATATTTCTACACACTTTTCGTATTCGGGGGATGCTGTACCCTTCATTATACCAGGGATTTCTTTAAATTGTCGACGAACCTCATTTACCATATCCATAGCAGCCCTTCCAACTGCGGCTATTGCTAAGGAAGAAAAAATAAAAGGAATCATTGCTCCAACAAAAAGACCAGCAAGAACATCAGCTTTAAAAATATCAATAGAGTTAATTCCGGCTAAATGAACAAACGCAGCAAATAAAGCTAATGCTGTTAGCGCCGCAGACGCAATAGCAAAACCCTTTCCAGCAGCAGCAGTAGTGTTTCCTACAGAATCTAAATTATCTGTTCGCTCTCTAACTTTTTTTGGAAGACCACTCATTTCCGCAATCCCACCAGCATTATCAGCAATAGGACCAAAAGCATCAATTGCTAATTGCATTGCTGTTGTTGCCATCATTCCTGCTGCCGCAATTGCCACACCATATAATCCAGCAAAAAGAAAAGAAATAAAAATACCACTAGATAAAATTAAAATAGGAATAACCGTAGACTCCATACCAACAGCCAAACCCCCAATAATATTTGTTGCGTGACCAGTTGAAGACTGTGTCACAATAGAATTAACAGGTCTTTTACCCATAGCAGTATAATACTCTGTTATAACAGACATTAATCCCCCAACAACAAGCCCAGTAAAGATAGCCCAAAAAACACCCATACTTGTAATAACTCGAGCCCCATCAACATACTCCATTGTTTCAGGTAAGATCCAGCTAACCACAAAATAAGAAGCCAATACAGTTAATAAAATAGAAGACCAATTACCTATATTTAAGGCTTTTTGAACAGAGTCTTCCTCAGAACGGATCTTTACAAACCAAGCACCAACAATTGAAAAAACTAAACCTAATCCAGCAATAACCATAGGTAAAAAAATAGGACCAAGACCAGCAAAGCTTCCATCAGAAACAAGACCATTACCCAATACCATGGCCGCTAAAATTGTAGCAACATAAGAACCAAAAAGATCTGCTCCCATACCAGCAACATCCCCAACATTATCTCCTACATTATCAGCAATCGTTGCGGGGTTTCTTGGGTCATCTTCCGGTATTCCGGCTTCAACTTTTCCAACAAGGTCCGCTCCAACATCAGCAGCTTTAGTATAAATACCACCACCAACTCTAGCAAAAAGAGCAATTGACTCAGCACCAAGAGAAAAACCAGCTAAGACCTCTAAAACCCTCATCATTTCTTTTGAGTTTGGACTTATCTCCGACCCCCCAAAAAAGAAATAAAAAACGATAAACAAACCACTTAAACCTAAAACAGCTAAACTAGCAACACCAACCCCCATCACCGTTCCACCAGTAAAAGAAACTTTTAGTGCTTTTGGCAAACTAGTTCTTGCCGCCTGTGTTGTTCTCACATTAGCTTTTGTAGCAATATTCATTCCAAAATAACCAGCTAAAGCAGAAAAAAAAGCTCCAATCAAAAATGCTCCAGCAATCATTGGGTGAGAGTTTGCCTGCTCAAAAGTTCCAGACCAAGCAAGAACAACCGCAGCAAACACAGCAAACACAGCTAAAACCCTCCATTCGGCCATTAAAAAAGCCATAGCCCCCCTTGCAATATGGTTTGATAGTTCAATCATTTTTTTATCACCAGGATCTTGCCTAGAAACCCAAGAAGATTTAATAAACATAACAATAAGACCAATAAGACCCAAAAAGGGCACAATATATAAGATTTTGGAGTTTAGAAATTCCATAATTATAATTATTTAGTTAAGATTGGCAAATATAAAAAACAAAGAATTAAAAATCAGAAAAGAGAATTATTATTTTACAGGAAAATGTTTATAAAAAACCAACAAAAGAAAAGCCCCAATAGTAATAGATGAGTCCGCAATATTAAAAACAAATCTAAAAAAAACAAAAGGTTCTCCACCAAACACAGGAACCCAATCAGGGTAAAAACCAGAGAATAAAGGAAAATAAAACATATCAACAACCTTTCCAAAAAACAAAGGAGCATAGTCAAACAACACCCCATAAAAAACACTATCAATAATATTTCCAATTGCCCCAGCTAAAATTAACACAAAAGAAAAAACAACTCCACTATGAACTCCACTATGTAATAAATAAAAAAGCCAACGAAAAATATAAACAACAAAAACAATTCGCAAAAGAGTTAAAAAAAACTTTCCCCAAACCCCAAAAAACTCCAAACCAAAAGCAAAACCATTGTTTTCAACAAAATAAAGAATAAACCAATCAAACAATATAAGTTCATCACCAACAGACCAATTAGTTCGAATAAAAATTTTTAAAAATTGATCAAAAAAAATGATGACCGCAAACAGCAACCACATTTTTAAACTTAAACTTTTCACAAAATTAGTTTGATTTATTTTTTGCCTCAATACTTAATGTTGCATGAGGAACCAAGACAAGCCTTTTTTTCGAAATAAGCTTACCGGTTTCTCTACAAATACCATAAGTCTTGTTTTCAATTCTAATTAAAGCGTTTCTTAAATCTCGAATAAACTTTTCTTGTCTAGCGGCAAGCATAGTATTAGATTCCTTGGACAGTGTTTCAGACCCCTCCTCAAAAGACTTAAAAGTAGAATACGTGTCATCCGTACCATTCGAAGATGCGTTACTATATGAATCTTTTAACAACCTCAAATCCTCTTCTGCAGAATCTATTTTTTTTAAAATAATTTTTTTAAACCTTTCCAATTCAGTGTCAGAATATCGCTTAGAAACACTTTTTTTCATATATAAAACCTATTCGTTCTCGACTGCAATATACATTTTATAATTATTAAATTCAAAAAGAGTATTGTTTTTTGGAACCACCCCAACAGAAGTTATTGTGTTCGCCAAAACCTCATCTTTCACATATTGCTTATTATCCAATATCATTTCAACAGCATCTAAATCACCAGCAATACAAACGTTAATTTTATCCACAACTAAAAGGCTTAGGTCTTTTCGTATATTTTGAACCTTGTTTATAAATTCTCTCGCAAAACCCTCGGATAAAAGCTCTTTTGAAACAGCAGTATTTAAACTAATTAAAATATTATCAAATTTTGCCGTTAGGGCCCCGGAAATATCTTTTATTTTTAAAATTAAATCATCATTAGATAAACAAATATCTTCTCCATCAACACAAACGGTGATTTTTTTTGTTTTTTCATACTCTAAAACACTATCCAAACCTAAACTATTAACAAGCTTGACAATATTCTTTATTTTTTTTCCATACTTTTTTCCTAAAACAGGAAAGTTTACAACAAGTTTTTGTTCAACAACATCACTAGTGTTTTCGGAAAAACAAACCTCTTTAACATTTACCTCAGACTTAACCAAATCAACCAAAACATCCTCTTTAACAGACCCCCCGCTTAAACAAATTGTTATAGAGCTTAATGGCTGCCGAACCCTTATCCCCTCTTTTTTCCGCAAAGACAAAGCTAGAGAGCAAATATTTTTTGTAAGCTCCATTCTTTTGTTTAGGGTCGGATTGATTAATTTTTGATTAATTTTTGGAAATTTTGACAAATGAACAGATGCCGCGGCATCTTTTTTAATAAAACTATTTAAATCTAAAAATAAACGATCCATAAAATATGGAGCAATGGGAGAAGATATTTTTGAAACAACAACCAAACAATCGTACAATGTTTGGTATGCCGAAATTTTATTAAAATCATATTGGCCTTTCCAAAATCGTCTTCGACACAAACGAACATACCAATTACTTAACTTATCAATAATAAAGTTTTGTATAAATCTTCCAGCAAGAGTTGGCTCATAATTTTCATAATTTTTCTCAACCACATCAATTAGGTTGTTTAATTCGGATAAAATCCATTGATCTAAAAGAGGTCTTTTTTTAACAGAAATAAAATCCTCCTTATATATAAAACCATCAATATTTGCATACAAACTAAAAAAAGAATAAACATTATAAAGTGTACTAAACAGCTTTTGTTTTGTTTCAACAACACCATTAACATCAAACTTTAAGTTATCCCAAGGCTGAGAGTTTGTTATCATATACCATCTTACAGGGTCTGCGCCATGTTCAGAAATAACATTAAACGGATCAACAGTGTTCCCAAGTCTTTTAGACATTTTTTGTCCCACACGATCCAAAACCAAACCATTTGAAATAACATTTTTAAACGCCACGCTATCAAAACACATAACAGAAATTGCATGTAGAGTAAAAAACCAACCTCGAGTTTGATCAACGCCCTCAGCAATAAAGTCTGCTGGAAAAAAAGATCCAGAATCAATTAATTCTTTGTTTTCAAAAGGATAATGCCACTGCGCATAAGGCATTGAACCAGAGTCAAACCAAACATCAATAACATCTGCTTCACGAAACATGGGCTCTCCGTTTTTAGATGTTAAAACAATTTTATCGACACAATTTTTGTGTAAATCGAACAACTCATAATTCTCATCACTCATGTTTTTTAGCTCAAAATCATGCAGCGGATTGATTTTCATATTTCCAGCCTTAACAGACTCATCACACAATAATTTAAGTTCTTCAACAGAACCCACACACAACACCTCAGAACCATCATTCGTTTTCCATATTGGCAAAGGAATACCCCAAAAACGAGATCGAGAAAGATTCCAATCGTTAATATTTTCCAACCAATTTTTAAAACGCCCCTCCCCAGTACTTTTCGGTTTCCAGTTGATGTTCTTGTTTTTCTCAATCATTAAATCTCGGTATTTTGTTGATTGAATAAACCATGAATTTAGCGGGTAGTACAAAATAGGCTTATCTGTCCTCCAGCAATGTGGGTAACTGTGTTCATACTTTTTAGAACTAAAAGCCCCCCCCTCTTTTTTAAGCTTCACAACAATATCAACATCAACAGAATTTTCTTTTTTGTCACTAAATTCGGACTTTACAAAACGACCAGAAAACTCACCCAAACCATCAATAAAACAACCATTAAAATCCACAATAGGCGTTAGGTTCTTATTCTTATCAAGAACCAACATTGCCGGCAGCTTGTTTTTTTTTGCAACCAAAAAATCATCAGCACCAAAAGTAGGCGCCAAGTGAACAATTCCAGTACCATCAGTTGTATTTACAAAATCTGCAGAAACCACACGGAACACACCACCCTCTAAGTTTTCGGGCTGTACATACTTTAATAGTTGGTCATATTTTAAATCAACCAAATCAGAACCCAAACACGATCCAATTATTTTATATGGTTCACCCCCCAATTTACCACTAATCGTTTTTTTTATTTTTTCATCAAACAAACTTTCCAAACAATCCTTTGCACAAACTAAAACCACCTCCTTCATTGTGTGTGGGTTGAGAGTTTCTATAAAAACATAGTTTATTTTTTTACCCACAGCAAGCCCTGTATTTGCAAATAGGGTCCAAGGGGTTGTTGTCCAGGCCATAAAAAAAACAGGCTTGTTTGTTTTAATTATTTTTTCAGATCCAAAAACCTTAAACAAAACAACAACAGAAAGGTCTTTCACCAACTTATAACAACCAGGTTGATTGAGCTCATGAGAGCTCAATCCAGTTCCCGCAGCAGGAGAATATGGCTGAATCGTATATCCTTTATAAATCAATTTTTTATCAAACATCCGTTTTAGTAAAAACCAAACACTTTCAATATATTTATTTTTATATGTCACATATGGCGCCTCAACATCAACCCAATACCCCATTGATTCAGTTAATTTGTTCCAAACCGCAGTATATTTCATTACAGTTTTTTTACAAGCCTCATTATAATCAGCTATTGAAATTTTACTGCCAATATCATCTTTTTTTATTCCTAACTCTTTTTCGACACTTAACTCAACGGGCAACCCGTGGGTATCCCAGCCAGCCTTGCGATCGACACGATAGCCAGAAAGCGTTTTATATCTACAAAAAATATCCTTAATTAACCTTGCCATCACATGATGGATTCCGGGCAAACCATTAGCAGATGGTGGCCCCTCATAAAAAACAAAACGATTATTTTCCGGTCTAGACTCCACGCTTTTTTTAAAAATATTTTCTTTTTTCCAAAAATCGTTTACCTCGGAACATATTTTAGACAAGTTTAGATTTTTATACTCAGGAAACATAATAAAGAAATTTTTTATATAGTGGCAATAACCTTTAATTCGATAGCGATAGGTGTTGGTAAACACCCGACCTCAACCGTTGTTCGTGTTGGGAGAGGGCCACTAAAATACTCAGCATACAATTTATTGTATTCTTTAAAATCACGATTCATATTTGTTAAAAAAACAGTAACATCAACAATATTATCCCAAGAAGAGCCAGACTCTTCTAAAATTAATCTAACATTTTCAAAAACAGAAACACACTGTTTTTTAATATCAGAACTTAATACTTTTCCATTTTCAGAAAGCTTAACGCCTGGAATTTTTTTTGAACCTCTTTTTCTTGGACCAACACCAGACAGAAACAAAAAACCTCCAACTTGTTTAGCGTGGGGATAATCACCAACCGGTTCTGGGGCCTGAGAGGATTTAAAATTTACACTCATTGTTTGTTATTATTTCAAAATAAAGATATTATTTATTTCCACCGTTTTCAATCTTAACACACACATTTTTTGTTTCTGTAAAAAAATCAAGAGAGAGCCGACCACCCTCTCTACCAACACCAGAATGCTTCATTCCACCAAAAGGAATTCTTAAATCTCGAAGAAGCCACGTGTTTATCCAAACAACCCCAGCATCAATAGATGCCGCCATTCGATGTGCTTTTGAAATATTTTTACAAAAAATAGATGCTGAAAGACCATATTTAACCGCATTACACATTTTAACAACCTCTTTTTCATCACGAAAAGGGAGAATTGTTGCAACAGGACCAAAAACTTCTCTTTGATTTATTTCATCGGTATTTTTTGTGTTTTCAATAACTGTTGGCAACATATAATAACCACCCGCCAAATCACCATCTAGAAAAACTCGCTTACCACCAAAAATTATTTTACCACCATCTTTTTCTGCTATATTAATTTTATCCAAAATATTTTCAAGGTGCTGTTTGGAAACAATTGCACCCAAATTACTACTTTTGTTTTTAGGGTCTCCAACGCGCAAACATTTTATTTGCTTTAAAAATGCTTCCCGGAATTTTGGATATATTGAATCTTCAATAAATATTCTAGATCCACAGAGACAAATTTGGCCCTGATTTAAAAATGCCGATTTTATAGCCGTTTCTACAGCTAGATCAAAATCACAATCTTCAAAAATAACCATCGGGTTTTTACCACCAAGCTCTAGTGAGTATTTTTTAAACTGAGATGCCGCGTTAATAGCAATAATTTTACCGGTTTCCGTTCCACCAGTAAATGAAACAATATCGCACTTTTTCACAACAGCATCTCCTGCAGTTTTCCCATAGCCATGAACAATATTTATAACACCAGGAGGAAAATCAATATCATGACAAATTTTACTAAACAAATAAGCAGTATATGGTGTTATTTCGGAGGGCTTTGCAACAACCGTATTTCCAGCCGCAAGGGCAGGGGCAATTTTCCATGTCAACAAATACAGTGGAAGATTCCAAGGAGAAATACAACCAGCAACCCCAATAGGTTGTTTTAATGTGTAGTTTAAAGCGCCCCCATCCATATCGTGCAAATCAGAATCAAAATGTAGTATTGCAGTGGCAAAAAACCTAATATTTGCAGAGCATCTTGGGATGTCGACAGCCCCAGCAAGCCACTCAGGCTTTCCATTATCAAAACTTTCTGCCACAACTAGCTCTTCAGCATTTTTATCGATAGCATCAGCCAACTTCATCATCCATTGGCACCTATATTCTTTTGTTGATTTACCCCAACTCTCAAAGCTTTTTTTTGCTGCAGAAATAGCCATATCAACATCTTTTTCCTCGCTATCAGGAATCAAAGAATAAACACAACCATTTGTTGGACTATAGTTTTCAATGTATTTGTTGTTGATTGGAGATGAAAAGTCTCCATTAATATAATTAGAAAGCTTTTTCATAATTAAAAAACATATTATAAATTATAAAGACTTTGTTCTTCCTCCATCCACAGGGATGTTTACGCCATTTACATAAGCGGCATAATCCGAAGATAAAAAAACAACCAAATAAGCTATTTCAGCTGGATCAGCAAATCGACCAACTGGAATCGAATGCTGCATTTTTTTAACAATAGATTCAGTTTCGGACCCAGTTTTTGTTGCATTTTTTTGAATTAAATCTAATAATCGATCAGTTTTTGTTGCACCCGGCAAAACATTATTTACTGTTATCCCAAACCCCCCCAACTCAGATGCGACAGTTTTACCCCAATTTGCTATTGCACCACGAATTGTGTTGGAAACCCCAAGCCCATCAATAGGCTGTTTAACAGAGGTTGAAATAATATTAATAACTCTACCAAATCTATTACGCTTCATTTCAGGAAGGGCAATTTTCAGTATGGACTGCGCCGCTAAAACATGCTGATTAAACGCATCAGAATACTCTTCTAGTTCTGCTGTGTGAGCCTGTCCCGGCGGCGGGCCGCCAGAATTATTAATTAAAATATCCACCGGATTTAAGCTAGCGTAACTTTTCAAAGTTTTAATTAAAACATCCCGTCTACTAACATCAATTGACAAAACATCATGTTTTTGTCCAGCCTCTTCAGATAACTCTTCTTTAACTTTTTGTAATTGAATTTTATTTCTAGCAATCAACACAATATTTGCACCTGCTCGAGCCAACTCTAAAGCGATAGATCGACCAATCCCCCTAGAGCCCCCAAAAACCCAGGCGGTTTTATTTTTTAAATTTATTTCCATATTCCCCCAAATATAACTAATTTACTAATTAGATTTGAGACAAAAATTAGTTTCAAAAAACAAACAACAAAATATGAAAAACATAAAAGCACCATTTAATCTAAGTCGATGGATTTCCGAAAACAGAAGTATTTTGAAACCGCCCATTGGTAATAAAAACTTATATATAGACGCAGAAGACTTTATAGTAATGGTTGTTGGGGGCCCAAACAAAAGAAAAGATTATCACTATAACGAAACAGAAGAGTTGTTTTATCAAATAGAGGGTGATATTATTGTTAAAACACAACAAAACCAAAAAATGGTTGAAGTCAAAATAAAAGAAGGAGAAATGTTTCTTCTTCCCCCAAAAATACCCCACTCGCCAGTTAGACCAGAAAACTCAATAGGTCTTGTTATTGAAAGAAAACGAGAACCTCAACACAAGGATGGGTTAATGTGGTTTTCAGAGAAGGCTAATGCGCTTTTATATGAAGAGTATTTTCATCTAACCAATATAGAAAAAGATTTCTTGCCAGTATTCAAAAAATTCTATAGCAATGAAAAACTAAGAACCTGCCCCAAAACAGGAGATATTATGGATGTAGATGAAAGATATATATAAACTAAACATAATATCATTGAAACAATTAATATATTTTACCAAACCGTGAAAATTAATTTCAAAAGAAAAGGCCAATTTTAACAAAAGATTTTTACTAAATTAATATAGTAAAATTAAAGCATGCGAATAAACGGACACGGACACATACTCCCAGAGCCATTTCAGATTCCAAATTTCATGAAAGAAAAAAAGCTTTTTTGGATTGATGAGGACAAGAAGCTTATGAGACAAGGAGACTGGTCAAGACCAATTACCGGCCCGGGATATTTTATTAACGAAAAAATAGAATGGATGAATCAACACAACATAGATCATGGTGTTATGTTGTGCCTTTCACAACTGTATTGCAACGGTTGGAAAAAACAAAACTGCATAGATGCAATTAATTTTCAAAATAATTTCAACGCCTCTATTCAAAATGATTATCCAAAAAGGTTTACTTGTGGCTTTGTTGTACAACCCCTATACATGGATCAAGCCCTCAAGGAGATTGATCGGTGTGTAAATGAGCTTGGACTAAAACTACTTTGTTTACCCACACATTTTTTAAATAAAAATGGAGACTGGCTATCTGTTGCCGAGCCGGATGTCGACCCAATATTTGAATTAGCAAATAAACATGGACTAGCTATCCAAATACACCCCTATGATGGAGAAAAAATGATTTCTTTAAAAAATAAATATTGGAGATTTCATTTAGTTTGGATGATGGCTCAGTGTGCTGACACACTACATCTTTTTACCCTCAGAGACTTACCAAACAAATACCCAAATGTAAGAACGAGTTTTGCTCATGGAGGCATGTTAGGCATTGTTAATTATGGAAGAAGAGTTCAGGGTTTTGACGGCCGCCCAGATATTTTTAAACAACTACAAGATCCGAGAAAAACACTCGGACATAAAAACATCTATTTCGACACACTAGTACATGACTCGCACACCCTGGAATTATTAAAAAAGCGTGTTGGATGCTCACAAATAATTATGGGATTAGATGATCCTTTTCCTTTGGGCGAAATGGAAGGCATCGGCACCTCATATCCCGGGAGAGTTTTAGATTATGCCATAGAAACGGGCACTATAACAGAAAAAGAAGGGAGAGATATTTGGGGCAAAAATGTACTAGGCTGGCTAGGGTTAAAAAAAGAAGATTTGGAATAAAAAATATAATTTTGTAATACATAAAAACATGAGCGATTCAATTAAACATGAGTGTGGAATAGCCCTTCTTAGACTTTTGAAACCATTATCATATTATAAAAAAAAATATGGAACAGCGCTTTATGGTTTAAACAAAATGTATCTATTAATGCAAAAACAGGTTAATCGAGGTCAGGATGGAGCAGGGCTTGTAAATATCAAAATAGACACCGATCCAGGACGCCCATACATTAGTCGAAGAAGATCTGTTGAACAAAACTCAATACAAGATGTTTTTTTAAAAATCAGCGAAAATTTTAAAAAAATTAAAAAAAGCTATCCAAAAGAATTTAATAATGCGCAGTGGCTGAAAGCAAACTGTTCTTTTATGGGGGAGTTATTTTTAGGACATCTCCGATATGGGACCTATGGTGGAAACAGCATTTCACAGTGTCATCCATTTTTGAGACAAAACAATTGGAAGTCTAGAAACTTGGTTTTAGCAGGTAATTTTAACATGACAAACGTAGAAGAGCTGTTTAATCAATTGGTTGATTTGGGTCAACATCCAAAAGAAAAATCAGACACAATTACAATTTTAGAAAAAATTGGACATTTTACAGACGAAGAAAACACAAGACTCTATAATAAATACAAACCAACAACACCATCTAATTCAGATATTTCCAAACTAATAGAAGAAAATCTAGACCTAGAAAATATATTAAAAAATGCATCAAAAAAGTGGGATGGTGGATATGTCTTATCTGGACTGATTGGTCATGGAGACGCGTTTGCACTAAGAGACCCCCATGGGATACGGCCAGCATATTATTATTATGATCAAGAAATTGTAGTTGTTGCATCCGAAAAACCAGTGATTCAAACAGCATTTAATGTTAATTCGAATAATATACATGAACTGCCAAGGGGTGAGGCAATAATAATTAAAAAGAATGGAAAGGTTAGCTTTAATCAGATTATTGCCCCCAAAAAACGAACCTCATGCTCTTTCGAAAGAATATATTTTTCAAGGGGGAACGATGCAAGTATATATGAAGAAAGAAAAAAACTAGGAGCTTTATTAACAGAGCCAATACTAAAAAAAATAAATAATGATCTGGATAACACTCTTTTTTCTTACATTCCAAATACTGCTGAAACAGCATTTTTAGGGCTCATATCAGAACTTGAATCAAATTTAAGCACAAAAAGAAAAAATCTTTTAGAACTAGGAGAAATTGAAAATTTAAAATCAATAATCAATCAAAAAATAAGAGTAGAGAAAATGGCCGTTAAAGATGCTAAACTGAGAACTTTCATCACAGCAGATAGTGATAGAGATGGGTTAGTTGGGCACATATATGATGTAACATATGGGGTTTCAAAAAAAACAGATACACTTGTGATCCTAGACGACAGTATTGTTAGAGGAACAACACTTAAAAAGAGTATTTTAAGAATATTGGACAGATTGAAATTAAAAAAAATCATTGTAGTCTCTTCGGCCCCACAAATTAGATATCCAGATTGTTATGGGATAGACATGGCTAGACTTGGAGACTTTATTGCCTTTAGGGCGGCAATATCACTATTAAAAAAGACGACCGATGGCAAAGAAATTATAAAAAACACATATAAAGAGTGCAAAAAGGAACAGGCGAACAACAACCAAAATCAAATTAATCATTTGAAAAATATATATGCTCCATTTACACAAGAAGAGATTTCAAAAGAAATAGCACTACTATTAAAAACGGACAATATTTCTACAGATTTTGACATTTTGTTTCAAACCAAAGAGGGGCTTCGGGTCGCATGCCCAGACCACACAGGCGACTGGTATTTTACTGGAGATTATCCAACAAGCGGCGGTAATATGGTGGCAAACAGGTCTTTTATTTACTATGTTGAAGGGAATGAATCTAGGGCCTATTAGCTTGTTGTATAAATTGTTTAATTGTAATAGCTAGCTTACGCGCAGCGGGAGGATTTAGTCGAAACCACATTTCAGGCTCAATAAGTTCAAGCTCAGAAAGAGCGAGGTTATTGTTGTTGTCTTTTACTAGATCAACTCGAGCATAAACAGGATTAAAAGGAAGGGCGCTAATAACATTTTTAGCAAACTTAACCTCAATTCTTTTAGGCTTATAAGCAGACACAGTGCCCCCAAAATCATCCTGAACCCTAAAATCTCCACTAGCAGCATTTTTTAAAACAGCATGCGAATACCTCCCGTTAATCATTATTATTGAAGCCTCACCCCAGGTTATAATATTTTTTTGAAAAACCTGAATTAACATGTCTTGGGTTTTTATTAGAGAATCAAATAAAACCTGCGTTCGGGATTCAATTTTTTTTATATAATGTGTGTTCCAAGCAGCAGCCGAAACACAGGGTTTAATTACAACCTCTTTCCACCCTTTTTCATTACATAAATTTAACAAATCAATCCCCTCACCCCTTTTTACAAGATGCGTTGGGGGAATGTTGATTCCCCGGCCTTTTAGCCATAACAAATACTTCTTATTTAAACTCCATTTAATTTGCTTATAAGGATTTATAAAACACGTTTTTTTTACACACACTTTTAAAAAAGACATAAAAAGGTCTAGTTTTTCAAAGTAGTTCCACGTTGTTCTAAATAGGGTAAATCGGAATTTAGATGGATCAAAGTTATTGTCCCAAGCGACACGCTCACAACTAAACCCTAAACGCTCTAACTCTGCCTGAACAAGATGATCTTCAGAAATTATATTCTCAATATACCAATCTTTCTGTCTGGGTTTAAGGTATCTTTTTTCTGTTAAAATAGCAATGTCTTGCAACAAGATCAATAGGCTTAGTTATCTTTATTTTTTTTCCACCACGACTTAGCATCTGCAATAAACTCTCGTTTTGTTTTATATCGTTCTTGGATGCCGTTTTTATTAGCCAACCAAACCTCTCTATATGTTGGCAAAACCTGAGGTTCAGCGCTTTTCGAAACAAGTGTTAATTCATCTATTATATTAGATGCTTCTGCAAACTTATCAATTATAAAAACAATATATCTTGCATCCACAGAGATGGTTCGTTGTAGTTTGTTTTCAAAAGCAATGTCTCCACTCATAGCCTCCCAGTTCCCATCAAAAGCACAACCAATTAAATGCCCCTTACTATTAATAACAGGCGAACCAGAGTTTCCGCCCGTAATATCATTGTTTGAAATAAAGCAAACATTTAACTTGTTGTCGTTACCAGCGTAAATACCATAATCTTTCTTTTTATATAGTTCCACAAGCTTTTCGGGAACAATGAATTCGGGATTATCATTGTCCATTTTTTCCATTACCCCATCGAGCGTTGTAATAAAACCATAGTCTACAGCATCTCCTGGGGCATAATCACCCACAGAACCATATGTTAACCTCATTGTAAAATTAGCGTTCGGATAAAACTTATGATTAGGATTCATTTTTCGCAAACCATCAATAAATAGACGATTTGCAATATTTAAAGACCTTTGAGGCTCCGTGTTGCTAGATCGGATTTTTTGAAAATAATTATTTAAAATGCCCTTTTGGAGCTTAAAGGCCGGGTCTTGTTTTATAATAGAGCTAGCTAAATCAGTAAAATTTTTATTAAACGAAGACAAAAAGGCGTCCATTTTTTCTTCATCAACAAAAATAGATTTATTATATAAATGATCCCCCCATCTTTGAAAATCACCGCGGTGCTTTCTTTGAAGCGAGTCAATTATTGGCGGAAGTTGATTTTTTGGCACACCGAAATAATACATCTCCATCATTTTCACAAAAAGCTCTTTGTCAATTTCTTTTTTATATTCTTTAAAATTATCATCTACTTGATTTTTAAACTTATCTAGGGCGGCCTCAATTGTTTTTTCACAACCACTATTTAGGGCCCTCAAAAACGCCTCAGATCTTCTTGCAAGCCTCACAAAGCTTGGTCCAGACCAGGCCGCCTCATTCAAGTAGACTCTAGATAAAGTTGTTTTCGACAAATCACGATAACTCGACTCCATTGTACTTAAAACGTTTCCATAAATTTCTCTATTAGGTTCAGAAGAGTTAGCAAACTCTTGAAAGGCGGCCTCAATACCCAACTTCTTTGTGTAAACGTCTAATCTTTTTAAACCTCTAGTTTGTCCAATATAATACTTCCAATAGTTAGAAATTCGCGCCTTTTTACTAGCATACATAATATTAACATCCCTATTTTCACGCATATGCCGATTGAGAATATTAAGTTTTGCTTCACGAACTTTCACAACATTAGGGTTATATGTATTAATGGCCTCTTGTACCCCAAAAGACGACAAATATCGATCCGTTCCACCAGGATAACCTAGAATCATTGTAAAGTCATCATTGTCAACCCCCTCTAAAGAAATTGGCAAATAATGTTTTGGCTTTAAGGGGACATTGTCACGACTATATTCCGCCGGAGATCCATCAGGAGCAGCATAAACTCTAAAAAGAGCAAAGTCACCAGTGTGTCTTGGCCACATCCAGTTGTCGGTGTCTCCACCAAACTTACCAATTGATTCTGGTGGAGCGCCAACTAGACGGACATCGTTGTAGCGCTCATAAATAAATAAATAATATTCGTTTCCCCCAAAAAAAGATTTGACTTCTGCCCAATAATTTGATTCGCCTATTTCTCGCTCCTTAATAGATTCTATGCGACCATTAATCAATTCGTTGCGTAAATTTTCTTCGGTGCTATAATTAATACTATCTAAAACCTCTTTAGAGACATCTTTCATTCTAATTAAAAAATCAACAAACATTCCATCGTTAGGAAGCTCTTCGTCTAAGCTCTTTGCCCAAAAACCATCCCCCAAATAATCGTTTGCGCCCAAACTATGGTTTTGGATAGCATCATAACCACAATGATGATTGGTTAAAATTAAACCCTTGGGAGAAATCATTTCTCCCGTACAATAACCATTAAAACTGACAATAGCATCTTTTAAAGAAGCAGAATTAACACTATATATTTCTTCCGCAGTTAACTGCAGCCCCTTAGCTTGCATATCATCAATATTTAACCGCTTAATAAACATTGGCAACCACATACCCTCGTCAGCAGAAGACCCGGTTGGTAGAATAAATAATACGCTTAAAATAATCGGAATAAATTTTCTCATAATAATTTAATTTTTAATTAATGGAATACTTGAACAAGGCTCTCCATAAAAGAGGCTTTTTACATGTGGAAAAAGTTTGTCAGCAAAAAGCGCAAAAGCCCCAAGAGGTATTTTGTTGCCAACACAAACCTTCAAAAACACCCGCTTGTTTTCATATTGTTTTATGTTTAGCTCATTTAGCTTTTGTTGAAACAACAATAAATTCATAGTGTGAATATCAGAAAAAAAAACTTGTCTAGCAAAATCACGCAATTTTGTTTGGACCAATAAATAGGCCCAAGGAGGAATAATCACATCTTTAGAGCAAAAAACAGCCACAAAAGAGCCCGCCAAGCCCTCCCAATTAAAGTCCTCTAATTTTTTTTTAAAGGAGACCTCTTTAATAATCATCCCATCGTCAAGCCATTCCGCTAAATCTAATTCTGATCGATTTCCAGGTATAACAAAATCTTGAAGGTCTAATGTTATTAAACCAGCACTTTCCACCTTATTAATAATTTCTCTAGATGCCATTTATAAAAATCCTAATTCTAATTTTGCCTCTTCTGACATCATGTCTTTGTCCCAGGGGGGGTCCCAGGTAATATCAATAGTTGCACTCTTTACTTTTTCAAGAGTTTCAATTTTTTCTTTAATTTCAACTGGGAGCGTTTCAGAAACAGGGCAATTCGGCGCCGTAAAAGTCATTAAAACCCGAACATCGTACCGATCACTAACTTCCACATCGTAAATTAAGCCCAACTCATAAATATTTACTGGAATTTCGGGGTCATAAATTTGACACAAGACACCCACAACATCTTCTCCTAATTTTTGTCGGTCATCACTCATCTTTTAAGTATTTAACTGCGTATTTTTTCATTTTCTGAATCATTATATTTAAACCATTTACTCTATTCATTGACAAATGATCTTGTAGCCCTATTTTTGAAAACATATTTAATTGTGTGTTAATTATTTCGTGTGGCGTAGCACCAGAATAAAGCCTTACAACCAAAGCAACAATTCCTCGCGTTATCAAAGCGTCACTATCTGCATAAAAATACAATTTTCCAGCATTATGTTTGCAGACTACCCAAACTTTAGATTGACATCCACGAAGTAAATTCTCTTCAATTTTCAAATTATTATCAAGCTGAGGCATTTCTTGCCCCATAGAAATCAAATGTTCATACTTTTCTTCCCAAGAACTTAAGAAGGAAAATTCAGAAATAATTTTTTCAGCCACATCTTTCATATAAACTTATTTATTTAAGAATGATAAAATTTTTTTTAACACCACAATAAACTCATCTATTTCATCAATGCTATTATAGAAGGCTAGCGAAACCCTTATACACCCATCGATGTTTAAATAATTCATTAAACCCTGGTTACAAAGGTGGCCAGACCTCACCAAGATATTGTTTTCGGACAGTAGCGTGCTTATGTCAGAATGATGAGCCCCGTCCACATTAAAAGAGAAAATGGGAGCTTCCTTCTTTTGCTCTCCATAAATTATTAGCTTGGGTATTTTGTTTAATTCAACTAACATATATTCTGTCAACTGTTTTTCATAAATAGTTATTTTTTTCATCCCCACTTTTTCTATAAATTGAATAGCGGCAGACAATCCGATTATACCCGCAATATTTGGGGTTCCAGCCTCGAATTTTAACGGAGGATCTGCCCACTCGGGGCTTGTTAAGGAGGCTTTTGAAACCATTTGCCCCCCCATTTTATATGGGCTCATTTTTTTTACAAATTCTTCTTTTACAAATAAAACCCCCGTGCCGGTAGGGCCAAAAGCCTTGTGTCCAGAAAAACAATAAAAGTCACAATTTAAGTCTTTTACATCAACCCTTATGTGCGCTGGCGCTTGAGCCCCGTCTACAAAAACAGGAACACCTAATTCCTGAAAAACATCTACAATCTCTTTAATATTTTGCATAATCCCGGTAACATTGGATAGGTGGTGAACCACTGCAAGCCTCACAGAACCATTTAACACCTTTTTCATCGACTCAACATCAATTGTTAGGTCTTTATTAAGAGGAATCTTTTTAATTTTAGCACCTTTTTCTTTTGCCAACTGTTGCCAAGGAAGCATATTAGAGTGGTGTTCAATTTCAGAAACAAGAATAATATCATTTTTGTTAACAATATTCTTACCAAAAGAATTAGCCACCAAATTAATGCTTTCAGTTGCCCCGCTGGTAAATATAATTTCGTCGGACTCTTTGGCAGAAATAAATTGGCGAATAATGCCTCGGCTATTTTCATATCTTTGGGTTGCCCTAAAGCCTAGGTTATGAGCACTTCTATGTATATTACTATAGCCATTAGTGTAAAAATCTGCAATAGAATCAATAACAACTGTTGGCTTTTGAGTTGTTGCCGCATTATCAAAATAAATCATTTTTTCCCCACCACTATTGAGACAGGGGAATAAATTAGCTATGTTGTCCAGGTCATAATTATTCATAATAATTATTTATGCTAAGAGTTTTATAGAATTCATTTAGTATGCATTCCCTTAATTTTAAGTCGACAATTTCATCAATAACATCACACAAAAAACCCTGTAACAATATGGCTATTCCTTCCTTTTTTTCAATCCCACGAGACTGTAAATAAAAAAGGGCAATCGGGTCAATTTGCCCCACGGTTGATCCATGAGCACATTTTACATCGTCTGCGAATATTTCTAATTGCGGATCTGACTTAACAGACGCATAATCGGACAGTATTATATTATTATTCTGTTGCGCGCTTGATGTTTTTTGGGCGCGACTATTAACATAAACAATACTGTCAAAATGGCCACTAGAACGGTCATTAAAAATCCCCTTATAAAGCTGAGAGCTTTCACAGTTTGGAAAATTGTGGTTCATTCTAATTTTGTTGTTGACAATTGTAGAGTTTAATAATAACGACACAGAATAAAGCTTGCAGGCAGCAAATTCCCCCTCTAAAAACACCTCCACCTCATTGTTTGTTACACCATTCTCCCAATAGAAAGTGAAAAAAGAACAAGAGCTGTTTCCCATTTGTCGAATTACCACATGATTATTAATTGAATAATCTGGTGCTTTGTTGGGCAATTCATAACCATAGTATGTTAGCGCAGATTCGCTTTCTAAAAACCAACTAGAAAATATATTTAGGTTTTGTTTTTTTGTGCCCTTCAAATCAGGCATTTTCTTTTCTATAATATTAACCTGAACTCCTTCGCGTAACAGGTAAAAATTATGATAAACTTTATCCTGACCAACTCGGGCGTTGTCTAAAAAAATCACATACAGGGGGCCGTCCAACCTTACAGAACTAGTACACTCAACAAGCAGATTGTGGACCTGGCTATCTTTAGCCACGTATTTAAACTTATTTGCCAAAATAGTAGCAGCCAACTCTTTTTCTTTGCTTTCGCCCATAATATTCACCCCATCAGGAATGTTAGATAACTCAAAATCACAGTGCCCATTTTTTATTATCAAGTATGCATCGGAATCTCTTACAATGGACCGAAGATTGTTCTCAATACCATCAAACCCCAAGCTACTTTGTAATTCCGTCATAACCATCTTTTTCTAATTTTAATGCTAACTCGGCATTCCCGGAAGAAACAATTTTTCCATCGGATAAAATATGCACATGATCAGGGGAAATATAGTCCAATAATCTTTGGTAGTGAGTAATAATAATAAAGGAGTTTTCAGTTGATCGGAGACTGTTTACCCCATTTGCTACAACTTTTAAAGCATCAATATCTAGACCTGAATCAGTTTCATCAAGAATTGAAAGCTTGGGCTTTAGCATGGCTAGTTGAAAAATTTCATTTCGTTTTTTTTCCCCACCAGAGAAGCCCTCGTTCATGGACCGAGACAAAAAACCAGAATCCATTTTCAATAAATCCATATTTTCCTTCATAGTTTTCAGCAGCTCAGAGGAGCTAAGTGGCTCCTCTCCCCTAAACTTACGCATCTCAGTCACCGCAACCTTAATAAAATTACTAACACTGACCCCTGGAATTTCAACAGGATATTGAAAGGACATAAATATACCCATTCGTGCTCTTTCTTCGGGCGATATTTCTAATATAGACCGATTATCAAAATTTATATCTCCGTCATCAACATTATAATTATCATTGCCAGCAATAACAGATGCAAGCGTGCTCTTCCCGGATCCATTTGGGCCCATTATAGCATGAACCTCGCCTGGCTTCACGCTTAGGTTTAGTCCCTTTAGAACAGGGGTTTCATTTATTGAGCATTTTAGGTTTTCAATTTTTAACATATATTTTTTATTATTTATCCAACACTATCCTCAAGAGTTAACTCTAGGAGCTTTTTTGCCTCAACAGCAAATTCCATGGGCAGTTTTTGTAAAATATCTTTGCAATATCCATTTACAATAATAGCAATAGCTTCGTCATTTCCCAAACCTCTTTGATTGCAATAAAACAGCTGATCTTCTCCAATTTTTGATGTTGTCGCCTCATGCTCAATAACAGAGGAGCTGTTTTTAACATCAATATAAGGAAATGTGTGAGCCCCACATAAATTACCCATTAACAATGAATCACATTGAGAAAAGTTTCGCGAATTTTTAGCCCGTCTATTTATTTTCACGAGCCCACGATAACTAGAGTTGCTTTTGCCAGCAGAAATACCCTTACTAATAATGGTGCTTTTTGTTCGCTCTCCCATGTGGATCATTTTTGTTCCCGTGTCGGCCTGTTGAAAATTATTTGTTACAGCAATTGAGAAAAACTCCCCAACAGAGTCATTTCCTTTTAGGATGCAAGATGGATATTTCCATGTAATAGAAGACCCTGTTTCAACTTGTGTCCATGATATTTTTGCTTTTGAGTAGGCAATTCCTCGTTTTGTAACAAAATTATAAACACCCCCTTTTCCATTTTTGTCTCCAGGATACCAGTTTTGAACGGTTGAATATTTGATTTCAGAGGAATCTAGCGCAATCAGCTCAACAATGGCGGCATGAAGCTGATTTTCGTCTCTTTGTGGGGCCGTACAACCCTCCAAATAGCTCACAAAGCTGTTTGGTTCAGCGACAATTAATGTTCTTTCAAATTGACCTGTTCCAGCCTCGTTGATCCGAAAATATGTCGACAATTCCATTGGGCATCGTACACCTTTTGGAATAAAGCAAAAGGAGCCATCACTAAAAACCGCAGAATTTAGTGCGGCAAAATAATTATCTTTTGCCGGCACAACAGTTCCAAGATATTTTTTGATCAAATTAGGATGTTTTTGAATTGCTTCAGACATTGAACAAAAAATAATACCCAGGTCCGCCAACTTGTCCTTAAATGATGTTGAAACAGAGACACTGTCAATAACAACGTCAACCGCAACACCAGCGAGTCTTTTCTGTTCCTCTAGAGAAATACCAAGCTTATTAAAAGTTTTAATTAGTTCGGGGTCGGCCTCATCTAGGCTAGCTAAAGATGCCTTTTTTTTTGGAGCAGAGTAATAAATAATGTCCTGCAAATTAATTTCTTGAAATTTTAAATTTGCCCACTTTGGTGGCGCCATTTTAAAAAGTGTCTCAAGAGCTGCAAGGCGCTTCTCAAGCATCCATTTCGGTTCATTTTTTTTTTTAGAAATAAGACGTATGGTGTCTTCGTTTAAACCTTTACCGATTGTGTCCGAATCGAAATCAGACACAAATCCGTAGGGGTACTTTTTACTAGTTAGTTTCCCTATGATCTCTTTATCTTTTTGTTTTCCCATATTATATAGTAATTATAATGAAAAACTTTCTCCACACCCACAGGTTCGAGCAGCATTAGGATTATTAAAAACAAACCCCTTTCCATTTAGACCACCGCTATAACTTAATGTTGTCCCGATTAAGTAAAGATAGCTTTTTTCGTCAACCAAAAGGGTTATGTCATTGTTCTCGAAAACCTTATCAGTGGATAATTGTTTGCTGTCAAAATCTAAATTGTAAGACAAACCTGAACATCCACCCGAGGATACGCTAACCCGAACATATTTTTTGGAATCATCCTCTTTTTGCATTAATGTAAAAAGTTCTTTTTTTGCTTCATCAGAAATTGTAACCATAGAATTTTTTTTACAAATTTAATTAGTTTAGGATGATTTATAAAGCTAATAAATGAAAATTATATTATAAATTCAAGATAAAAAATAAAATGATGAGCAACAAATTTACACCAATATATAAAATAGGGGAGTTTGAACTTATAAGCCGCATACTTAAAGACAGTAGCAACAAACATAAATCAACTAAAAAGGGGGCCGGTGATGATTCGGCCGTAATTGAGAATTGTGCCAAAAAAGACTGTCTGATTAGCACAGATATGCTAGCAGAGGGAGTTCACTTTGACCCCGCCTACACCCCACTAAAACATTTGGGTTACAAATCTATTATTGTTAATATCTCTGACATTTGTGCTATGAACGGAATAGCAACTCATGCACTAGTATCTTTAGGAATTCCTAATAAATATAGTGTTGAGCACATTGAAGAGCTGTACTCCGGAATACACACCGCCTGTAAAAACTACAATATTGATTTAATAGGAGGGGACACCACTAGTAGCGCATCCGGCCTCATTATAAGCGTTACCATTATCGGAGAGCCTTCTTCCACAGATCTCTCATATCGTTCAGGAGCCCAGCCTAATGACATTGTTTTTGTTTCTGGAGATTTGGGGGGGGCCTACTTGGGGCTACAAATATTAGAAAGAGAAAAACAAATTTTTATGGAAGATCAAAAGTCTCAACCAGAACTAGCACAATATAGCCCTATTTTAGAAAAGCAGCTAAAGCCAGAGGCGCGAGTTGATATTATTAGGGAGCTAAGAAAATTAGGAATAACCCCCTCGGCAATGATAGACCTATCTGACGGGCTAAGTTCAGATCTGAGACATATTTGTAAAGCATCTAGTGTGGGGGCTAAGATTTTCGAGAATAAAATACCTGTCGCAGAAGAAACATCGGAAGTCGCGAATGAGCTTAATATTAGCCCGCTATTTTGTGCTTTGCATGGGGGGGAAGACTATGAAATACTATTCACGGCCCCCGCGACATTACATCAAAAAATTACCAAAATCAGCTCAATTAAGGCTGTTGGGCACATAACTTCAGATAAAAATAAAATAGAATTAATAACTAACTCAGAACAGACCATAGACCTAAGCTCCGAGGGGTGGGACTCGTTCTTGGTAAAAAAATAAACATATAGTTTTTTATATGTTTAACATGTCCTCTATCTCTTCGACAGCTATGGGTATGTTTTCCATTAGGTCAATATTTCCAGATTTCGTTATAAGAATATCATTTTCCAGCCTTATGCCAAGATTTTCTTCTGGAATATATATTCCGGGCTCACAGGTAAGAACCATTCCCTCCTGAAGGGGCTTGTTAGGCTCAGAAACATCATGGACATCTAATCCAAGGTGGTGAGAAGTTCCATGCATATAGTATTTTTTATAAGCGGGAGACCCATTAGATTTAGACTCAGTAATATCTTTCATAGAAATTAATTTAAGATCCACCAATTCTTTTTCCATTAATAAGCCGACTTCTTTTTCGTAATCATGAAGCAAAACTCCAGGCTTCAAGATATTTTTTGCGGAATTCATAACTCGCAAAACACTATTATAGACATCTTTTTGTCTTTTGTTAAATCGACCATTTACAGGAAAACACCTAGTTAGATCAGATGCATAATTAGCATATTCGGCTCCAAAATCCATAAGCACCAAATCACCATCCTTACAAACATCATTGTTTGAGTCATAATGTAGAATACACGCGTTCCCCCCTGAAGCTATAATGGGGTCATACGCAAAACCTCTTGAATTGTTAGTTAAAAATTCATGAATTATTTCCGCCTCAATCTCATATTCAAAAACACCCGGCTTTAAATGCTTACAAACTCTCTCCACCCCTCTCTTTGTAATGCCGCAAGCATGTTGAATTAAGTTAATTTCTTCAGATTTTTTTACCGCACGGAGTGCGTGCAATAGCTTGGCACTTTTTTTATAAATATGGTTAGGATATTTAGACCTCATCCACTTACCAAATCGAGCATCTCTTGTTTCCACAACTATATTTGCCCGGGGATGCTCATTACTATTTAGGTATATGTTTTCGATGCCAACCATTAACTCTGGCAACATCCCCTTGAAATCTGTGTTCCAAAACACAGATCCAAATCCAGAAATTTCTCTGGCCTTTTCTTTCGATAGCTTTTCACCCTCCCATATTTTTAGAGTTTCACTTGTTTCTCTAACAAAAACAAGTTCACGAACCCGGGTATGTTGTTTAATAATCACGAGAATGGTTTCTTCTTGATCTATCCCTGACAAGTAAAAAGTGTCGCTATTTTGCTTAAATGTCATTAATTGGTCTGCATTTTTGGGCATTAAATCATTAGAGTTAAATATAGCAATGGAATTATTTAACAATAGTTTTGAAAAATGAAAACGATTTTCTTTAAACAGCTTATTATCTATTTTTCTATATCTCATTGGGTTAGTTTTGATTTTATATATTCGCGATTTAGTGTTAAAATATTGTCTGTTGAAATTTCTTTTGGACAATGGGCTTCACAAGCCCCAGTATTTGTGCAAGAACCAAAACCCTCTTTATCCATCTGTTTTACCATATTAATGACACGCTCTTTGCTTTCTACTTTGCCTTGTGGTAGGCTGGCATATTGAGAAACTTTTGCCCCAACAAAAAGCATCGCCGAGGAATTTTTGCACGCAGCAACACACGCACCACAACCAATGCACGCCGCAGAATTAAAGGCTTCATCAGCATCAGGCTTTGGAATGGGGGTCGCGTTTGCATCCACAGTGTTCCCAGACGTGTTTATAGAGACATATCCTCCTGCCTGTTGGATCCTGTCGAACGCACCTCGATCTACCACCAGATCCTTAATAACAGGAAATGCTGATCCACGAAATGGCTCAATATAAATAGTGTCACCAGTCTTAAATCTTCTCATGTGTAATTGGCAAGTTGTTGTTCCGGAGTCTGGCCCATGGGGAGCACCATTTATTACCAATGAGCAGGCGCCACAAATACCCTCTCTACAGTCGTGATCAAATGCCACAGGCTCTACTCCATCGTTAATTAGTTCTTGATTTAAAACATCTAACATCTCAAGAAAGGACATATCTGGTTCTATGTTTTTTATTTGATATGCGTGCATCGCACCTTTTTCATGCTCTTTTTTTTGTCTCCAAATTTTAAGTGTCAAATCCATATTATTTATAGCTTCTAGATTTTAATTTAACAGATTCAAAAAACAAGCGCTCTTTGTTTAGTTTGGGCGCCTGATCTTTTCCTTGAAATTCCCAGCAGGAGACAAAAGTATAATCAGAGTCGTTTCTTAAAGCTTCTCCTTCAGCGGTTTGATACTCTTCTCGAAAATGACCCCCACAAGACTCGTTTCTCTCTAAAGCATCTATAGCAAAAAGCTCTCCTAATTCCAAAAAGTCTGCCACACGACCGGCTTTTGCAAGCTCTTCATTATAATCGTGTATATTACCGGGAACAAAAACATTTGTATAAAAGTCTTTTTTTAAGTTTCTAATTTCAGAAATGGCACTTTTTAAACCATCCTTGTTTCTCGACATGCCGCACTTGTCCCACATAATTTTACCAAGCTTTTTATGATAATAATCAACAGAGTTGCCAGATTTATTCTTGCAAATGTTGAACACAAAATCTTTCACCTTTTTTTCTGCAACATCAAAATCCTTTGTGTCGGTGTCAATGGGACCAGTTTTGATATCGTTGGCCAGGTAATCACCAATAGTATATGGTAAGACAAAATATCCATCGGCCAGCCCCTGCATAAGAGCGGACGCCCCCAATCGATTCGCGCCATGGTCTGAAAAATTAGCCTCACCGATCGCAAAACAACCAGGAATTGAGGTCATTAGGTTATAGTCAACCCAAACTCCACCCATCGTATAGTGTACTGCTGGAAATATTTGCATAGGTGTTTCATATGGATTTTCATCAACTATTTTTTCATACATCTGAAAAAGGTTACCATATTTAGCTTTAATAATCTCTTTTCCAAGTCTTTTAACTAGGCCGCTGTCTTCGGCATTTTGTCCTGAAGAGACAGCTTTTTCTTTCCCATATCTAATTATCGCAGATTCAAAGTCTAGATATACCGCTTGACCTGTTTTATTTACCCCATAGCCAGCATCGCATCTTTCTTTTGCCGCCCTTGATGCCACATCTCGCGGAACCAAATTACCAAATGCGGGATATCTTCTTTCCAAGTAATAGTCTCGATCATTTTCAGCTATTTCAGTTGGTTTTAGTTCTTTGTTTCTGATTTTTATAACATCTTCCTTGTTTTTCGGCACCCAGATTCTCCCGTCATTTCTTAAAGATTCGGACATCAAAGTTAGTTTAGATTGATGGTCTCCAGAAACAGGAATGCAGGTTGGGTGGATTTGTGTGAAGCATGGATTTGCAAAAAGGGCTCCATTTTTATAAACCTTCCAGCCCGCCGTCACATTACTCCCCATGGCATTTGTGGACAGGTAAAAAACATTGCCATAGCCTCCGCTAGCGATCACAACAGCATGTGCACCATGTCTTTCAATCTCTCCTGTAACTAGATTTCGGGTTATTATTCCGCGAGCCTTTCCTTCAACTAGCACCATCTCCATCATTTCATGCCGGGAAAACATCTCTACTTTCCCCCGATTTATTTGTCTATTTAAAGCAGAATAGGCCCCAAGTAATAATTGTTGACCGGTCTGGCCCTTGGCATAGAAGGTTCTAGAAACCAGAACCCCACCAAAAGATCGGTTGTCAAGCAGGCCGCCATAATCTCTTGCAAAAGGAACACCCTGCGCAACACACTGGTCAATAATATTTCCAGACACTTCGGCAAGGCGATAAACATTAGCCTCTCTGGATCGATAGTCACCACCCTTAATGGTGTCATAAAACAACCTGTAATTAGAGTCGCCATCTCCCTGATAATTTTTAGCAGCATTAATTCCTCCTTGAGCGGCTATTGAATGAGCCCTTCTGGGAGAATCTTGAAAACAAAAAGCTTTCACATTGTAGCCAAGCTCGGCTAGGGTGGCAGATGCAGATGCACCAGCAAGACCAGTTCCAACCACAATAATATCAATGTTTCTTTTATTTGCAGGACTCACAAGATTGATTGAGCCCTTGTGGTTTTCCCACTTATTTTTTAACGGCCCCTCAGGCACTTTGTTTGGAAATGGAAAATTTTCATAAGGGGACACTTGGGAAAGTTTTTCAGGCCCTAATAGCGCGCTTATTTCCTCTCTTGATATCCTATGAATTCCACCAAGCTTCACAGACTGTATTTTGCCAGAGCTGATATGCCTTCTGATGGTTTTTTGAGACACATTTAGCATGTCTGCCACCTCTTTAATGCTTAACATTTGTCCATCTTTGTCCATCTTTGTCTGTCAAATTTTTAAAAGCAAATATACGACAACTAGGCATAAAACAAAACAAAAAAAATAAAAATGTACCGAATTGTCTTATTTTGTCCAATTCTAAATAGCGGCAATTAATAGGGGTTTCAAAAGATTAAGAAAAAAATTAATGGATAAAATAATGAAAAAGAGCAATGATAATAAACCCAACAGATATTATTAATGAGTAAATATTGGCTATCAGCTTTAATATTTTTTTACGGTAACTGCTCAACCCAATTGATTGAAAAGATGAAGCAAGACCATGGTTTAAGTGCATTCCAAGCAAAACAAAAGAAAAACAATAGATAATGGTTCTAACAGTTTCTCCATAAAACTTTTCTTTTAGTTCATGAAAATACTTTAGCGGATCGGGGGTTTCATATGATATGTATTTATATTCTATTTCAGGCACCCAAAAGTCATAAAAATGCAATCCTAAAAAAGCCAAAATTACAAGTCCTGTGATTATCATATTTTTAGATATCCAAGAGCTTCTTGTTTTGTGATAAATGTATTTTTCATTTCTAGCCTGATTATTTTGATATTCTAAAAAAAATCCCATGATAAAGTGAAAACATACCCCAAAAATTAAGACAGGTTGGAGTATAAATTGGACAACGGGATTGTATCCCATAAAATGAGAAATGGTATTAAATGTTTTTCCGCCATCCGGAATAATCGAAGTTAAATTAATTGCTAAATGCTGAGCCAGGAAGATAACCAAAAAAAGCCCAGAAAGAGCCATGGAAACTTTTTTAATGATCGATGATTTCATTTTTGCATTTGTTAAAAAAAAACAACAATATAAGATAAATCAACAAATTGTATTAAAAAATGAACAATAAGGTTCATGAAAAACACATATAATTAACCATATGTGTCAGGGTGATTCAACCCTAATATCGACTTCCCAGTTTGGTTTAATTACTATAAGCTCATGATAAACCTTAATTGGCTCGGGCTCAATGTTGTTCTCGGTGTCACCAGGCGTCCAAATATTATTCCCGTCAAGATCGGAAAACACTCTTAAAGAGTAATCGCCAGGGGAAAGAAATTGCATAGAATTGGAATCAGAAAGAGAATATTTTCTAACAATCTTTTTATCTTGAAACAATTCACCTATCACTGTTTCTTCAGATTTTTTAGAGCACAGCACATTAAGCCTTCCATAATCATTTGAATTTAGATTAAAGCTAAAGACAATGGTGTCATTTTTCTTCCCCTGTTCATTTAAAATTGAACCATCATCAATACTTAGAGTAAAGAAATCACAGCCCGTGGGATCAACAGGAATTTCAATAGTAAAGGGATCTGTGAGAGTTAGCTCTGGATTTTTTTCGTTTAAATTAAATCCAGTAGCCAAAAAATTATCAATAGGAGAATTACACTTAAGGATTATTTTTTTTGTTAATAAAATCTCCTCAGCAGAGCTAGGGCTGTGTAGGCTTAAATCCGAAGGAAGACTGTTATAAACCTGAATAGAATCAATCAATCCAAAGATTTCATATTTAATAAATGGGGGGGTGTCACGAAACCAAAAATCAGATGAAGAATTTTTCCTGTTCCAAAGTCCGTCGGCATTAAGGATCTGAATATTTGTTTTTTCGTTTTCATGTTCGAATCGGATGACCCCCTTATTAATGTTTTTTGCGTCTATTTTGGTCGAGTTTTTTGTGTAAAAAACCCCAATTTCATTATCCAGTTCAGATGTTTTTATTTTTTTTCTTAAAGAAGTCATTTCTCCATCATCATATTGAAGATTATCATTTTCGTCTAAAATAGCACGAACAAAATACTCTCCCTTTTTTATATTTTTGATTAGAAAAGAGCCGTTTAACTCTGTGAACGTGTAATAATTTAGATTAGTAGAGTCTGTGGAAGAGTATAGGGCGACAAGGGAATTGGGAATTAATTTATTAAAATATAGGTCTTTAACATTACCCTTGATTATTCCTGAATCAAGCATGTCACCAGTAGAAAAAACATATGTAAAGTTTTCTAAAACATTTCCCTCATTAATATCGGAAATCGCCTTAGAAAAATTAATAGTATATGTCGTTTCTTTTTCTAGTTTTTGAAAAAATAAAACTTCAATCCTTTTCCCCCGAACAAGCACTTTTGGAGGGGGGGTGCAAACGGGGGAAACCTTTATGTTTTCCATATTTCTAACTTGGATATATTCATCAAACTCCAAAATAATTGACTCTTCATTAAAGTTTAGGTTATTTTTTTCAGGAATTGCCAATACAAGTTTTGGTGGCGAGAGATCTTTGTCGCCGCCCGTCGGAGGCCTAATGTTTGCGCATCCCAAAAAAAGAACAAAAGACATATATATATAGTTTTTTATATGTATCATAATTTAACAAGCGCCAAATCTAGCTCGTTTTTGACTAGGTTAATAGATTTTATTTTCACAGAAACATCATCCCCCAACATGTATTTATGTCCATTTTTTCGATTAATTAATGAAAACAAATCGGAATTATGATAATACTTTTCTTCAGTAAACTGTTTTATTGGAATCAAGCCCTCTCCTCTTCCGCCATCAAGCTCTACATAAACTCCCCACTTTACAATACTAGAAATTGTGCCACAAAACATCTTTCCAACAGAATTTTCTAACAGCTTCAATTGGACAAATTTATTTATTTTTCGTTCAACATCAACATATAATTTTTCTAGACTAGAAAAATGAGCACATTTTTTTTCTAATCCACGAACATGATACTGCTTATTATTAATGTGCTTAAAAAGAAGCCTGTGTATTATTAGGTCGGCATATCGTCGAATGGGAGAGGTAAAATGCATGTACTTTGCGAACCCCAGTCCATAATGACCTATATTTTTAGTACTATAAGAGGCCTTGGACATAGCTCGTAAAATTAAATTTTGAAACACGTCGACATTGATGCCGGGTTTTTTTAAAATAGCATTTATTCTGATAGGTAGATCCTTTTTTTTAGCATTTAAATGTACAGAAACACCAGAATTTTTTAAATATCTAGCAACGTCTTCTAACTGATCAGCACAAGGCAAATCATGAACCCGATAGATGCCCCCATTTAATTTATTAGCAACAGCTTTGTTTGCTAATAGCATAAACTCTTCAACTAATTTATGTGCTTGAAGCGGTATTTTTTCAATCAATTGAGTTGGCTCATTGAAATTGTTTAATTGAAAACAAATTTCTTTTCTAAAAAAATCAATTGAACCATTTTCCATCCTTTTGGATCGAAAATTCAGCGCTATTTTATTTAGTGTTTTTAGTTCTTTATAAAGCCCCCCTCTTTTTTTCAATAAAACATCTTCAACCTCATCATAATGAAACCTATAATCAGAATTAATAATCCCTTTGCCGAACCAGACCGCGTTTAATTCAGACGCGTCCTCTCCGCCCTCAAAAACAATAGAAAAAGAGAGCTTGTCTTCGTTTGGTCGCAATGAGCATATTTCATTGGATAGCTTTTCTGGCAACATGGGAATTACTTTTCCCGGAAAATAAACAGAGAAGGCTCTTAAGAAAGCTTCATTGTCAACTTCAGAGCCAACTGGGACATAATGTGAAACATCAGCAATATGAACTCCAATTTGAACTTTTTTGTTGGGCAAAAATTTAATTGACAGGGCATCGTCAAAATCTTTAGCATCTTTTGGGTCAATTGTAAAAGTAATGTCTTCTCGGAAATCTCTTCGTTTAGTAATTTCGGATTTTTTTATTTTACTAGAAACATGCTTTAATTCTTCACCAATTGTTTTGGAAAACTCATTTCGTATTCCAAAAACCTCAACACTAGAGCTAATTGCCGCTTTGAGGCTTGGGTTGTTATCAAGAACCCGGATAACAGTTCCAAAAGGACATCCAGCTGACACGGGCCAATCTAGAAGCTGAATGATAACCCGATCTTTATGTTTTGCTCCATTAAGCGACTCTTTTGGAATAAAAAAATCAGAACCGACCTTATCGTTTTCTGGAATAAAAAAAATGTTTTTACCATTGTCATCAATAGTACCAATAAATTTATCTTGACCTCTTTTCAAAACTTTTTCTATTTTACCGGTTAGCACATTGCGGTTATTTTTTATAATTTCAACTGAAACGGTATCATTGTTTAGAGAATTAAGTCGGTTACTTTTTTTAATAAAAATATCTTCATTATAATCGCCGCATTGAACGTATCCATCTCCTCGTTTATTTATATCAATAGTGCCAACAACTAGTTGATAAGATTGATTACATCGGAATTTATACTTCTCTTTTCGGATAATTAGGCCACTTTTTTCTAGATCTGAAATAGCTTTTGTTATTTTTTTTTGATATTGACTTCCCCTCAGGTTTAATTCCCAGGCAATTTGTTTAGGGTTCAAATTCTCTGTTCTAGATTTCAGAATATTTAGAATATTCTCTTTTAAATCGATCAATGCGCGTTTTCTTCTCCGGGACATATTTAATTTATCAACAACAATATAGTTCAAATTATTAAATTTGGGAATAATTTAATATTTTACCGTATAAATTAAGCTGATGTAGCTCAGGGGTAGAGCACTTCCTTGGTAAGGAAGAGGTCGGGAGTTCAAATCTCCTCTTCAGCTCATAGTTACTATTATTAGGACTGCCCTAAAATAATAATTTACTATCTTTGTTAAGATGGACAATTTACTAAAAGGCGGGGTGTTTTTCTTGTTCTTATTATTTTTTGGATGTGAAACAAATGTTGATACAGAATTAAGATATTCTTGTTTTGGGGATTGCACAGAAAATTTAGACGGCGAATTTTCAACACTTGAAGACTGTGAATCTATTTGTGATCCAAAGCCAAATAATATAGGATTAATGGTAACAGTTTTTCTTTATGAAAATTGCCCGATTGCACAATATATGTGTGGACCACTTAGAAATACATATAGATATTTTTGTGACACACTGGGGCACAATATGGTGTTTCGGGGCTTTTCTCCAAACTCTTTATCTACAGAAGAAAGTTTGTCAAATTTTGTTGTCAAATATGACATACCGTTTACCATAACATCAGACTATAGTGAAGAAAACAATGAGCCAGGTCTATATACACAAAGCTATTTACCTATTGTTACGCCAGAAGTTTTTGTTGAATTAAATGGGGAGTTAATTTATCGGGGAATGATAGACAATAGTTATGAGGCATTGGGAGATTGGAGCCCACCAACAGAACATTATTTAGTTGAGGTTTTAACCAATGTTGTTAATGATCAAGAAATTGTGTATTTTGAAACGACAGCCATAGGCTGTTTTATTAATTATTAAATGGAATTATTATGAGATGTTGGACGTTATTATTGATAGGCCAGATACTAATTGGGCAAACAGGAACTGAAATAACATTTTCGGAACACATATCACCAATTATATATAATAAGTGTACAGAGTGTCATCGGTCTGGTGAAGCCGGGCCGTCATCTTTCACTAATTATGAGGAGGTTGCATCACAAGGAACAAATCTAATTTATGTAACAGAGAGTGGATATATGCCTCCATGGCCTCCAGACCCAACGTACACCCCCCACTCGATGCTAGATCAACGTTTTTTAACAGAAGAAGAAAAACAATTAATAGCGGACTGGGTTGAAGGAGGAATGATAGAGGGCGACCCTTCTCTAGAGACAGAAATTCCAACATTTCCCGTGGGCTCAGCAATAGGAGACCCTGACCATGTGTTTGAAATGGAAGAAGAGTATTTTATTGAAGGGAACAATGCAGACGATTATAGGGTTTTTGTTTTTCCAACAGGGTTTACAGAGGACACATACATAAAATCAATTGAATTTAGACCGGACAATAGAGAGGCTGTACATCATGCAATTATGATGGTTGATGTTACGGGAACTGCCGCAGCGCTAGATGCAGATTCACCAGATGTTTTAGGTTATGAGTCTTTTGGGGGGTTTAGTCTAGATGGGGTTAGTCCCAACGACTATGTTTTTTTAGGCGGATATGCTCCAGGGATGAATCCTATTGTTTGGAATGGTGAATTAGGTATGAAAATTCCAGCAGGAGCAGACCTGCTTTGTCAAATTCATTATGCGCCCTCATCAATAGATGAGTGGGATCGTTCATCAATTAACGTATTTACAAAACCAGCCTCCGAGGTAGAAAGAGAGGTTCAAATGAAAATGTGGCTGAGGTTGGATTTGGAGATTCCTGCAAATACTCAAACAGAGATAGAGGCTTGTTTAAATTTTCAACCAGGCCCCTTTGATTTTTTAGACATGTTTGGACCAGGCCCAGTGCAACAATTTGGCCAAATTGTTGGGTATGGGGAACAGTATTGCGAATTACCAGAAGATTGGAGCCTTTTAGGAATTTTACCGCACTCTCACTTAATGGGAACATCGTGGGAGGTTTATGCTGAAACTCCAAGTGGAGAAACCCTTCCAATCATTAAAATTCCAGACTGGGATTTTGATTGGCAAGGGTTTTATTACCCAGAATACATGCAACATATTCCGGCAGGGTCAAGGATAGAGGCTATTGCAACATATGATAATACTAATGATTTTGACATGGGCTGGGGCGAGCTTACAACAGATGAAATGTTTTTTTGTCCCATTTATTATATTCCTTATGAGGAGGGAGACGAAAACATCTATTTGGGGATAGACAACCAAACAATCTTTGTTGAAAACGAAACAGTATCACTTAGCCTTTTCCCGAATCCAGCAACAAACCAAATTAATATTACCTCTGACTTTGAATCGCCATTAAATTTAAATATACAATTATATGATGCGCAAGGAAGACTATTGGAAGTTATTTTTAATGAAAACTTTCAATCAGACGGAAATAGTATTAAATTAGATATCACAAACCTTTCCCCGGGAAAATACTTTATTAAAACACAATCAGATAAAGAAGTGGCAATAGAGGGGTTTGTTAAAGAATAAATAAGTTAATGAGAACAATATATACATTTTTATTTTGGTCTTCTTTTAGTTTTCTGTTTGCGCAGTCGTCAATTATAACTCCGCAACTTATTTCTTCGTCAGGAGGAACCGTTACACAGGATAACTATAACCTATGCTTCTCTTTGGGAGAGATAGCGATCGAAACTTTTGTGCAGGGTGAAAGTGTTTTAACACAGGGATTTCATCAAGAAAATTACCAAATTTCAATGATTAGTGAAGTGCCGGAAAATGCGATCATTAATATTTACCCAAACCCAGCAAAGGATATAATATATATTGATGGCAACACAGAAAAGACACTAGGCCTAAAGATAAAAGACATGAACGGCAGAGAACTGTTTTCGTCACTAGAGACTATTGGACTAGAAAATCAAACTATAGATTTATCCCACTTTTCTAGTGGAATTTATTTTTTAGAAATATATTTCAAAACCAATAACAAGCAAGTTTATAAAATTCAAAAGTTTAATTAATATGAAGTATAGATATATTATTTTTTTATTGTTGTTAGTTACAATTTGTCAGGGACAAGTACCGCAAACCTTTTCATATCAAACGGTTGTTCGTGACATGAATTGGCAACCCAGAGCTAATGAAACGATTAACATTTCGGTTAGTATTTCAGAAGATAGCCCAGACAATTTTCCAGTATATAGAGAACAACACTATTCTGTCACCACAAACAATATTGGCTTAGTAAGCTTAGCAATTGGGGCCGGAGATCCAATGCCGGGAGATAATTTTGAGAATATAGATTGGGGAAATCATACACATTTCCTAACAATAGGAATTGCAGAGATGGGAGAAGATTATTTGGTCATGGGCTCCACACAGCTTAGAAGCGTTCCATATGCACTATTTTCTGAAACAAGTGCAAATCCGGGCAACCCTGGGCCACAAGGCGAACAGGGCGAACAGGGACCCGCTGGAACAACAGGACCAGTAGGACCACAAGGAAATACTGGGCCACAGGGCCCCCCCGGGCCACAGGGGATTCCGGGGGAACAAGGATTAGTTGGCAACCCTGGGCCACAAGGTGAACAAGGTCCGAGCATTTATGACTCTTGGATTGAAAATGGGGGAGATGGGACAATAGAGGAGTTTATTCTTGGCCTGGACACATATCAGCTTTGGGTACAAGAGGGTAATACAGGAACAGTACAAGATTTTTTAGAAGCTTTAAGCCAGGGTCCCCAAGGCGAACAGGGCGAACAGGGCGAACAGGGCGAACAGGGCGAACAAGGCCCCCCAGCAACATACTTAGACCTAAGTAATCTTACTATAAATGATGGAAATGGAACATGCTATTCTGTAACAATAGAATTTGGACTATCAATGGTCTTAACTTTAGGCGAGGAAGTGGATTGCCCTTAATTTAATTCTAGAAAAACAGGACAATGATCAGAGTGATGTACGTCACTTAATATATCTACATTTTTAATCTTTTGTTTCAGATTATCGCTTAATATATGGTAGTCGATTCGCCAACCTTTATTATTAAGCCGGGCATTTGCCCGGTAGCTCCACCAAGAGTATTTGTTTGGGGAAATATTTTTTTCCCGAAAAGTATCTACAAAACCTAATTTTAAAAACGCAGACATCCATTCTCTTTCTTCGATTAGAAATCCAGAAGAGTATTTGTTTCTAATTGGGTCATGAATATCAATAGGTTTGTGACAGATATTATAATCACCACAAACCAAAATATTTTTTTGAAGATGATACTTTTTTATAAAAGTGTAAAAAAACTCTAAAAAATCCATTTTAAACGCCTGCCTAATTTCACCACTACTACCAGAGGGAAAGTAACATGAAAAAACACTCAGATTATTAAAGTCAGCCCTAATAATACGGCCCTCATCATCAAACGCATTAACCCCACAACCAAATACAACATTTTTAGGTTTTATTTTTGATAATACTGCAACACCACTATACCCCTTTTTCTTAGCAGAATACCAAAAACAAGAATAACCCAATTTTTCAAAAACAGAAACATCAAATTGATCTACATTAGCTTTTAATTCTTGTAAACAAACAATATCTGGCGAATAAGATTGTAGCCAATTTACTAGTCCCTTTTTTATCGCAGCACGAATTCCATTTATATTATAAGAGATAATCTTCATTAAGATAAATCCATTTCACACACTGACTCAGATATTTTCAATTCTCCCTCTGTTGCTTCCACAATTTCTTCTATAGAGACGCCAGGAGCATGTTCTTTTAAAACAAACATATTATTCTCAATATCAATAACAGCCAAATTGGTAACCACCTTTTTAATACAATTTAATCCTGTAATAGGTAGTGTACAATTTTTCAACAATTTAGAATGCCCTTTTTTATTAGTGTGCATCATTGCTACAATTATATTTTTTGCAGATGCAACAAGATCCATTGCTCCCCCCATTCCCTTTACCATTTTCCCAGGAATTTTCCAATTTGCAATATCCCCAGCCTGAGAGACCTCCATGGCCCCCAAAACAGTTAAATTCACCCGCCCTCTCCTAATCATGCCAAAACTTTCTGCTGAACTAAACAGGGCAGACCCACTTAGAGTAGTAATTGTCTCTTTCCCAGCATTAATCATGTCTGGATCAATTTTATTTTTATTTGGAAAAGGTCCCATACCCAAAAGGCCATTTTCAGATTGTAGAATTACAGAAATATCTTTTCGAATATAATTAGCTATTAATGTGGGTATACCGATGCCTAAATTTACATAATCCCCATCTTTTAACTCTTTTGAAATTCGTTTAGCAATTTGAAATTTATTTAATCCCATATTATATATTTTACTGTGTAGTTATTTTTTCTATTCTTTTCTCATAATTCTCTCCTTTGAAAATTCTGTCGACATAAATGCTTGGTGTGTGGATTATATTTGGATCTAGCTCTCCAACTGGGACTAGCTCTTCAACTTCTACAATAGTTATTTTACCCGCCGCGGCCATCATGGGGTTAAAATTTCTAGCAGTTCCTCTATAAATTAAATTACCAAGAGCATCTCCCTTCCATGCTTTTACGAAGGCAAAATCCGACTCAAAAGCAAGCTCTAATAGGTGTTTTTTGCCATTAAAAACCTTCACCTCTTTTCCCTCTGCAACCTCAGTTCCAACACCAGCAGGGGTATAAAAACCAGGAATTCCTGCACCTGCAGCACGGCACCTTTCTGCTAACGTGCCCTGTGGAATTAACTCTACCTCTAATTCTCCATTTAGAAGTTGTTTTTCAAATTCAGCATTTTCCCCAACATATGAAGAAATCATTTTCTTTACTTGTCGCGTTTTTAATAACAGCCCGATACCAAAATCGTCGACACCAGCATTGTTTGATATACATGTTAAGCCTTTTGTTTTCTTGGTCACTAATGCGGAAATAAGATTTTCAGGGATCCCGCAAAGACCAAAACCACCAAGCATAATTGTTGAGTGGTCTTTTATATCAAATATAGCATCCAAACCATTTTTATATAACTTATTCATAATTAAAATTCTTCATCATTATTAATTTTATCCTTTTGATTACAGTCTAATATAACAGAAACACCATTTTCAGGAAACGGAAAGTTTTTAGCCGAAACCCCAAGAGAATTATCCCTATATAAATTTTTCATATAATTAGCCCAAATAGGCAAAGCCATTTCCGCCCCTTGACCCAAGTGAAGATCTCTAAAGCGAACAGATCGATTATCTGCCCCAGTCCAAACCCCAGTCACCAAGTTTGGAACAAAACCAATAAACCAACCATCGGAATGGTTTTGTGTAGTTCCTGTTTTAGCTCCAATTTGATTAGTAAGTCCATATTTCCAGCGCAACCTACCACCAGAGCCTTGATTAACCACACCCTCTAGAAGCTTTACCATAATATAATTTTTTTCCTTGCTTAAAATTTCAATAGGTGAGCTAGCAAACCTATCCAAAACAATTCCATTTTTATCCTCAATTCTTGAAATAAAATGAGGAGCGACATACATCCCCTCATTAGCAAAAGTACTATACGCTCCAGTCATTTCAAACAATGAAATTTCCGCTGTGCCGAGACATAATGAAGGAACAGCCGGAAGATAACTATCAATGCCCATCTTTCGCGCAAGATTAATAACCTTTCTAGGCTTAACTCGCTTCATTAAATATGCAGAAACAGTATTTTTAGACTTTGCCAATCCCTCAGTTAATGTAAACTCACCGCCATATTTTTTATTGGCATTTTCAGGAATATAATCTTCATCTAATCCCCATTCTTCTTTTTCAAAGATCACCTGTACATTAGGAACAGTAAAACAGGGAGAATACTTAAATTGATCGATCGCAGTTGCGTAAATAAATGGCTTAAAAGTAGAACCAACCTGTCGCTTTCCTTCTTTTACATGATCATATTTAAATTGCTCATGATTAATTCCACCAACCCAAGCCTTGATTGCTCCAGTAGCCGGCTCTATTGAAATTAATCCAGAATGTAAAAAATAATTATAATATTTTATCGAGTCGAGAGGACTAAGCACAGTATCAACTCTTCCGCTCCAAGAAAAAATAGACATGGGAACAGGAGTGTTGAAAATTTCTAACACCTTATCTTCATCAAACCAAGACAATTTAAGTTTTCTATATCTTTCTGACCTTTTTATTGCAGGGAATAATATTAATGTATCAATTTGACCAGCTCTCCAGCTTGTATCATAAGGAGCATTTTCAAACCCATCCCAGTGTAAATAGAATTCATTTTGTAATTTTTTGAGATGCTCTTCAACTGAAATTTCCGCATACTTTTGCATTTTAGAATCAATAGTGGTATATATTTTTAACCCATCTTTATAGATGTTATATTTTTCTCCAGTTCCAGCCTCCCTTTTTTTTGACCAATCTGTCATAAACGCTCTAAGTTGCTCCCTAAAATATGTTGCTTGTCCCTCATTATGATCCGCTTTTTTATAGTTTAAAACCAGAGGGAGCATAACTAAGGAATCCCTAAGATCTTTAGATAAGTAGTTGTTTTTTACCATTTGATTTAAAACCACATTTCTTCGTTTTTCTGTTTTTTCTAATCTTCGAAGGGGATTATAGAGAGAAGGATTTTTTGCCATCCCAACTAAAGTGGCGGATTCTTGAATAGTAAGGTCGATTGGAGATTTATTAAAATAAATTTTAGAGGCAGACTTAATTCCGACCGCTAAATTTAAAAAGTCAAATCTATTTAAATACATCGCAATAATCTCTTCTTTGGAATACTGTCTTTCAATGCGAACAGCAATAATCCATTCTTTGAACTTTTGTTTAACTCTATCAATTCTAGAAGATGGTTTTTTTGAAAAAAACATTTTTGCCAATTGTTGTGTGATGGTGCTGCCCCCACCCAAACTAGTATTATTAGTTATAATTCCTTTTACAACCCTGATTAATGCAATAAAATCAATACCAGAGTGATTAAAAAAACGCTCGTCTTCTGTAGCAATTAAAGCATTAATTAAATCAGGGGATAAATCAGAATATTCTACATGGGTTCGATTTTCATAAAAATATTTGCCTAGAATTTTGTTGTCAGCCGACATAATTTCTGTCGCCAAGTTAGTTTCCGGATTTTCAAGCTCATGAAAATCAGGAAGGTCTCCCCAGGCCCCAGAAGATGCTAAAAAAAGACAAAAACCTAATACTAAAAATGGAACAGCAACACAAAGAGGAAGAAGATACCGAAAAAATAAATAAAAAAAGTTAAGCTTCATTTTTTGACTATTTAAATTTAAAACCCAACTTAGAAACCCCGAATAAAGGATCACTTCTCATCCCGTGCTTAATAACGATTCTATAGCTTCCGGTTTTTGGAAAACTATAACTTTGATTCAAAAGAAAGTAATTGTCTCTTGTTTCTCCTAATCCCGAGCCTAGCCATCGTCCATACTTATCAGCGATTGCATATTCTAGGGTATCTGTTTCTAGCATATGACTTTCTGTATAAATTTCAACAAGTAAGAATAAATTTCGAAACTCATAATTCAGAGTGTTTCTAAAAAACAGGGACAACTCTTTTTTAAGCGTGGCATCCTTGATCTTAATATCAAATGTTATAGCATCTTCGATACCCCATTCATTATCTTGAAAAGAATGTATATCTAATATAGGCCGATCACAAGAGACACAAAGCAATAACAACGAAAAAATAAATAATTTAATAGAACACCCCATTTTACGGTTTTTTATGAAGTAATTTTCCTAAACGAAAAGATAAATCTAAAAATAATATTTTTGAATTACTATAGCGATGTAAATAATAGTGAGTATTGCTTAATAGGGCAAATATTTCAAGCACATTATAATTGTTAACATATTTAGAAAAAGAGTCAAGACTAAAATTAGGATGTTTAATGGAGGGCTCTACAACCAATGAGGGCTCGTAATTTAACAAAAAAGCTCTTCGAAACACTTGTGCTGTTGACTTAATAAAACTTAATTGAGCAGTCCTCTCTAAGCCAGCCATCATAGCACAATGGTCAATTAATTTTATTATAGCAAAGTCTCCCTCATATTTAGACTTCTTGTTTGTTGACAAAAAACACAAGCGAATCCACTCAACAAAATTATTAAAAATTTCCCCGTCCTCAACAGGATTAATTAAAAGCTCAAAAGTTTTATGATAATTAGATTCTCCTTTTCGGACAAAATCTTTAATCATGGCCTCATTTAATTCAGGGCATTTTTTTTTAAAATGGTCTAATAAAACACACGAATCAATAGTTGTCATTTTTTTTTCTTGAAGACGGGATTTAATTGTGGATAATAGTTTGTTTGGATCATTGGAAATTAGGATAAATACTGTTTTTGGGGGTGGCTCTTCAATAGTTTTTAATAGGATGGCACTTGATTTTGTGATTATTTTCTCAGCCCCCCAAATAATAAACACCTTGTAACCTCCCTGATAAGACTTAAGGTTGGATATTTTACAAATCTCAATTAAATCAGCTGATCGAATATTTGCTGTTTTTGATGACTTTAATTTTGTTTCCCAATTTTGCGGACTTAAATATGGATTTTCAAGTATTGTTTTTTGAAAGTTTGGAAAACACTTTTTGCTTTCAGCTATTTTTTCTTTTGGCTGTTGAACACGAATTGTTGGATAAAAGAAATGCAAGTCAGGATGTGTCAATTTAAACATTTTTCTACAATTAACACACTTTCCACACGAGTCAGTAGTTTTTTTTTCACAAAATAAATAAGTGGAAAAAGCTAGCGCTAAGGGGAGATGTTGACTTTGATCCCCGCCAAAAAAGAGTTGCGCATGAGGGATCCGATTAGCAGAACACTCTTTAATCAAGGAGCTTTTAACACCATTATTTGCTAAAACATTTTTAAAATACATTCTTAAAATAAATTTACAAAATAGATTTGTTAAAACTAGATATATTTATTCTTGACTTACATTAATTTAAAAATTAATTTTGGGCATGACAATTAATTCCTCAACTATAAAAAAAGTTTTAATCAGGGTAGACTATAACGTCCCCATACAAAATGATCAAATTTTAGATTTAACAAGAATTAAAGCATCAATCCCCACAATAAATTATTTTTTAAAACAAGAGACTAAAATTATTTTAATGTCTCATTTAGGAAGGCCAAATGGAATTCAAAAACAATTTTCTTTGAAAAAATTAGTTCCTATAATTGAGAGCCTGTTAGGTTTAGATGTGTTATTTGTTCCAGAAATCACAAATAAAACGAACTCTTTTATTGATTCGAGTACTCACAGGGTAATTCTTTTAGAGAACTTAAGATTTTATATAGAAGAAAAAACAAACGACTTAAAGTTTAGCAAAATATTGTCAAGCTTAGGGCAGATATATGTTAATGATGCCTTTGGGGTCTCTCATAGAAATCACGCTTCGGTATCATCAATAACCAAATTTTTCAAAAACAAAAAATACAAAGGATTTTTGTTAGAATCAGAGATAAAAACGCTAAAAAACTTAAAGGAAGCACCGAAACACCCTTATACGATTGTTGTTGGTGGATCTAAAATAGGTTCAAAAATACACATACTTAAAAATTTTTTAAATATTGCAGACAATATATTAATAGGGGGGGGTATGGCCTTTCCGTTTATTAAATATAATGGAGGTCAAATTGGCAGATCAATTTGTAGTGAAAATGAACTAAGTGTTGTTGAAAGTTTTTTAAAACAAGCAAATAAAAGTAACACAAAAATAATTTTACCAATAGATTGTATTATTACAGACGACATAACACAAAAAACAAACCAAAAAGCTGTAGATATCGGGCTCATTCCAGAAGGTTATTTCGGAGTTGATATTGGCCCGAAGACAGTTCAACTCTTTTGTAGAAGAATAAAGGGCTCACAGCTAATCGTATGGAATGGCCCAATGGGAATATCAGAAATTCAAGACTTTTCCAATGGATCAAAAAAAATATCAGAGAGCATTATAAAAGAGACAAAAAAAGGAGCATATAGTGTGATTGGTGGTGGAGACACAATTTCGGATATTTCTAGGTTTGGGTTCAAAAACCAATTTAGCTACATTTCAACTGGAGGTGGAGCAATGTTAGAGTTTTTTAAAAATGAAGATTTGCCAGGGACAAAAGGATTAAGGTCGATTCGATAGATTCAGAAATTATTATGGATAGAAATAGTACAGAGAAGAAGAAGAAAAAATGGGAAGCATTAGTTGATTTCATAAGCCTAAAATTTGGAGATGGAAAAAAGTTAGACCTTCAGGCGATACTTTTTTTAATCGGGGTAAATGAGCTAGGACAGGGCTATAGAGATTTCACAAAAGACGAAAAAACAAATTTATTACACATAGCAATCTGCAAACTGCTAAGTCGGTATGGCTATTATGAATATATAGGAAAAGATGAAGACGGATGGCCTCACTGGAAAACAAACACAAAACTCCCCCCACTAAAAGGTGGAGAGCAAACTATTTTAATGAAGGAGGCGTCTATTTTATATTTTTCGGAATCAGGGATAGATTTTTAAAAGCAATATGAGCAGTCACCATCAGATTGTATCATTAGGGTAAGTGTTTTTGTTTCATTTTCTTCTAAATATACATGTCCTTCTTTACACATAGTGGGGGTAAGCTCTTCAGAAGAAAAACATGCTCTTGCAGCAACAAACGCCTTGTTTTCAAAACTAAAGTCAACCGAACCACTAGAATTAGTCGTTCCACTAAAAACATCTTCAAGGATTTCTTCAGAAATTAAGTTGCCATTATCAACATCTGTGATTTCTATTGTAATTAAGCAATTAGGAACAGGGTTTAAATCCTGATCTATTACCTCTACACTCAGTTCAAAGAATGGTTCTTTGTAACACTGTGTTAGAATCAGAAGACTAACTATTAATATAATTTTATTTAATTTAGAGACAATCATAGTAACAATTATTTAATATCATGTAAATTTGACGTACTAGCAAATATAGATATAAATGCAAGAAAAAATAGAAAAATACATAAATGATATAAAAAAAACAGAGGTCTTGACTATTGATGATGCTCAAAAAATAAAAAAACAATTTTTAGCTAAAAACGGAGTCTTAAACGACCTCTTTTTAGAGTTTAAAAAGCTGTCAAATGACGAAAAGAAGCAAACAGGAAAACTACTAAATACACTCAAAAAAATTACGGAAGAAAAAATAGAAAAAATAGAAAAAGGCGATGATTTGGAAAAACAAAAAAACGAACTAGATGTAACGATGCCCCCGAATTATGAGGCATTAGGGGCAGAGCATCCGCTTACTAGGGTAAAAAATCAAATTATAGAGATTTTTAATAAGGTTGGATTTAGTCTTTCAGATGGCCCTGAAATAGAAGATGATTGGCATAATTTTTCCGCATTAAATATGCCTCAGGATCATCCAGCTAGAGACATGCAAGACACATTTTTTATTGAACTAAATCCGGATATTTTATTAAGAACACATACATCTTCTGTTCAAATCAGATACATGGAAAACAACACCCCCCCAATTAGAATTATATCGCCAGGAAGAGTTTATAGAAAAGAAGATATATCAGCAAGAGCCCATTGTTTGTTTCATCAAATTGAGGGCCTATATATAGACCAGGGGGTCAGTTTTTCAGATCTAAAAAAAATGATTATGTATTTTGTAAAAAGCTTATTCGGAAAAGATGTTAAAGTTCGTTTCCGGCCATCTTTTTTTCCTTTTACAGAGCCGAGCGCAGAAGTAGACATTTATTGGGGTCTACAATCAGAAACAGACCGCAGAATAACCAAGGGTACAGGCTGGTTAGAAATCATGGGATGTGGAATGATAGACCCAAATGTTTTAGATAATGTAAAAATAGACTCCAACAGATTTTCCGGATTTGCATTCGGATTAGGCGTGGAGAGAATAGCGATGTTATTACATCAGGTAGATGATCTTAGATTGTTTTTTGAAAATGACTTGCGATTTTTAAAACAATTTAAATAAAATAAAGCGCTACTTTATTTTTTCCAATTTTAACATATTTGTCATTCCTTTTTCTTTAATCGGCATACTAGCGATATTAATAACAAAGTCTCCTTGTTTAATAATTTTTTCTTCAATTAAGATTTGTTGTGTTTCTTCAATAGCAATATCAGTTGTTTCAAACTTGTTATAATAAAATCCTAAAACTCCCCAGATTAAGCTTAATGTATTTAATAGTTTTCGATTATGCGTAAATACACAAACATGAGCATTAGGTCGGTTGGAAGATATTTTTTGGGCATTATAACCTGATGCTGTAAATGCTAAAATTGCTTTTGCTCCAACTTGGGTGGATATTTCAGAAGCTTGATAACAAATTGAATCAGAAATATATCTTTTGTTTGACTTAAATGGAAGGAGCTTATTAAAGTGTTTTCGTTCATCGGATGCTTCAACATCTAAAATAATTTTAGAAATTGTCCTTACAACTCGAGTGGGGTATTTGCCGATTGAAGTTTCCCCCGATAGCATTAACGCATCAGCACCATCAAACACAGCATTAGCCGCATCGTTAGTTTCAGCCCTTGTTGGAGATAAGCTATGTGTCATACTCTCCATTACTTGAGTTGCAATAATAACGGGTTTTGCTTTTTTTCGAGATGCTCGGACAATTTTTTTTTGTAAAACAGGCACTTTTTGCGTAGGCACCTCAACACCAAGGTCTCCTCTCGCAACCATTAATGCGTCTGAGTTTAAAATTATAGCATTTAAATTTTTAACAGCTTCTGGTTTTTCAATTTTTGCGATTACTTTTACACTACCCCCATTCTCATGGATCAGTTGTTTTAGCTGGATAAGATCTTTACCATGTCTTACAAAAGACAAAGCAACCCACTCAACCTTATTTTTAATACAGAACAATAGGTCTTCATAATCTTTAGCGGTAATTGTTGGTAATGAAATCGCTGTGTTTGGCAGATTAAAACCTTTGTTTGCTTTTATTTCGCCCCCCTGTAAAACAACACAAGATATTTTTAGTCCACTAACTCTCTCAGCTCGCAATATAATTTTCCCATCATCTAATAAGATTTTGTCACCAATTGCGATGTCATGAGAAATATTTTTATAGTTAATGAAAATATTTTTATTGTTAGATTTTTTAGTCCCCTCTTGTACAGTAACAATAGAGTTTTTTATTAATAGGTTTTCAGCCTCAACTTCACCAAGTCTTAATTTAGGCCCTTGAAGATCCCCCATGATTGCAACATGGGAGTTAAGTTCAATATTTAAATCTGTTACAATAGATACAATTTTTAAAGCATTTTCATGATTACAATGAGAAAAATTTATCCTACATACATTGAGCCCAGCTAAAATCATTTTTCGAATTTTATTTTTGCTCAATGAAGAAGGCCCAATGGTTGCAACAATTTTTGTTCTTTTTAGTCTATATTTTCGCTCAATCATACTTAAAAAATTAAATTAGTAATAGATTTTATTCGGCCGACATCAATATTGGTCGGAGAGTTAACCCCTGGCAGATTAGTTAAAAATTTTTTCTGCTCTAAAAGCTCTTCTTTTTTCCAGATTCCAACAAATTTCATAAAATAATTAAACTCTTTTAACTCCGGGATTAAAAATGTAGACTGTTTAATTCTTGTTTCATTAAATAAATTCAAAGCATTATTTACAGGCTTACTATAAAAAGATCGGTTTTTTATTAAAAAACTAGATCTTCTTAAATCAATCTCTCGATGCTCAAAAGCAGAAAAATAAATCTTCTTAGAGTTAATCATATAGCTAATATCTTTTATCATACGCTCAAACATAAAAAGAGTTGATCGATTTAAAAAATAGGCAAATTGATAATCTTTCATTTCTGACTGAATGCCAATTAATTGGAAATCTATATCATGACTAATTTTTAGTTTCAAATTTTTTTAATTAAAAGCGTAATTAATTCTCCATTTTTTTAAAGACAATAGAGGCATTATGCCCACCAAAACCAAAAGTATTACACAGGGCATATTTAAGTTCTTTATTTTGAGCCACGTTAGCAGTATAGTTTACCCTGTTGTCTAGGCCGGGATCTAAATGACTTAAATTAATGGTTGGCGGCACAACACCATCATTCAGAGCTAATATACAAGCAATACTCTCTATTGCTCCCGCCGCCCCTAAAAGATGGCCTGTCATAGATTTAGTAGAGCTAATACTGAGGCTATAGACATGCTCCCTAAAGACACTATGTATTGCTTTCATTTCGGACACATCTCCTAGCGGCGTTGATGTTCCATGAACATTAATATAATCTATATCGCTAGGATTAATTTTCGCATCAGATAGAGCATTATTCATCACAATAACAGCTCCTTTTCCCTCAGGATGAGGAGCCGTAATATGATGCGCATCTGCAGACATACCGCCACCAACTACTTCACCATAAATTTTCGCATTTCTAGCAACAGCATGGCTATAGTCTTCTAAAACTAAGGCCCCAGCTCCCTCACCTAAAACAAAACCGTCACGATTTAAGTCAAATGGCCTGGAAGCCTTTTTGGGTTGATCATTGTTTGTGGATAGTGCCTTGAGAGCATTAAACCCCCCTACTCCAGCGGGATGGACAGATGCTTCAGACCCCCCACAAACAAAAGCAGACGCTTTTCCGAGACGGATATAATTAAATGCATCAATAATAGCGTGTGAAGATGAGGCGCAGGCTGAAACAGTAGCAAAATTTGGTCCCTGAAACCCGTATTTAATTGAAATAATTCCTGCCGCAATATCGGCAATCATTTTTGGAATAAAAAAAGGATTAAAACGAGGATTCTCCCCCCCCCTGATATATTCTCCCACCTCATGCGAAAAAGTTTTGATTCCGCCAATTCCAGAACCCCAAATCACCCCAACAGAAGACTTTTCAACATCATCCAATTTTAATCCGGAATCTTTAATTGCCTCGTCGGCAGAAACTAGACCATAAATAGTATAATCATCATATTTCCGCAACTCCTTTTTATCAAAATATAGAAGCGGGTCAAATCCTTTTATTTCACAAGCAAACCGCGTTTTAAATTTTTCAGCATTAAAATGGGTAATATTTGCGGCACCACTTACTCCCTCGACCAAATTTCTCCAATAATTAGAGACATTGTTTCCGATTGGTGTAAGAGCTCCTAGTCCAGTAATGACAACTCTCTTAAGCTCCATATTTTAATTTATTTAGGCTCGCTCTTCAATATACTTGATAGCATCTCCCACAGTGGTTATTTTTTCCGCTTCATCATCTGGAATTTGAAGATCAAACTCCTTTTCAAACTCCATAATCAATTCAACGGTATCTAGTGAGTCTGCCCCCAAGTCAGACATAAAATTAGAGTCATTAGTAACCTCACTTTCATCGATAACCAACTTGTCTACGATAATTGCCTTTACTTTTGATGATATTTCAGACATAATTATATAATTTTAAGTTAAAATTTAATTGTATTAGCGGTAAATATAATATAATTTATTTATTGATAAGACTAATAAAAGCATACCTTTATTTACATGTTTTTCAACATTTTAATAGTTTTTTGAAATGAAAAAAATAGCTATATTTTCTTCTGGAAACGGATCAAACGCAGAAAATATTATAAAATACTTTAAGCAAAACAACAAGATAAAAGTAGAATTAATTCTATCTAATAGGCCAGGTGCAAATGTTTTAAATAGAGCCAAGAACCATAATGTCGACACCTTTTTTTTTACTAAAAGCTCACTAAACAAAGGTTCAGTTTTAAAAGAATTAAACATAAAAAAAATAGATTTTATTGTTTTGGCAGGATTTTTATTAAAAATACCAGAAGCGATTATTAGTTGTTATAAAAATAAAATAGTTAATATACATCCTAGCTTACTACCCTTATATGGAGGAAAAGGAATGTATGGAATTCATGTTCATAAGAAAGTATTTGATGCAAAAGAAACCAAATCAGGAATAACAATACATTTTGTAAATAAAAAGTATGATGATGGGGCAGTTATCTTTCAGGCTCAATGCCCCATAGATTCATGTATACGACCTAAAGATATTCAGAAAAAAGTCCATAAATTAGAAATGAAATTCTTTCCAAGAATAATTGAAACTTTATTAGATGGGAAAAATTAATATTTATACAGACGGAGCTGCTAGGGGAAATCCTGGCCCTGGAGGCTATGGTGTTATTTTAGAATATGGGGAACACACTAAAGAATTGTCAGACGGCTTTCGACTCACAACAAACAACAGAATGGAATTGTTAGCGGTAATCATTGGGGTTGAGCAAATTCAGAAATCAGGGCATGAAATTATAATATACTCAGACTCTAAATATGTTGTGGATGCAATTAATAAAAAATGGGTTTTTAATTGGGAAAAAATAAAATATAAGAAAAAGAAAAACAAAGACTTATGGCAAAGGTTTCTTCAGAGTTATAAAAATCACAATATTACAATGAAATGGGTAAAGGGGCATGCTGGACACATACAGAATGAAAGATGTGATTATTTAGCGGTTCAAGCATCAAATTCTCGGACACTAAAAGTAGATAAAGAATATGAACTAACGAGCTCCGAAAATAACAGCTTATTTGATTAAAAATTAATACGATTCTCGAGATCTAATATTCGGCATTTAATTTCAGAGAACTCTCGATTAATAATATTTTTCACACCAAAATCTTCAACACAAAATGATGCCATTGCGGAGGCTTGAATTAAAGCTATTTTCATATCATCAAAAGATATGTTTTTCGAAGCATTTAAACTTCCAATAAATGCGCCAGCAAATGTGTCGCCAGCACCAGTTGGATCAATACAGCGTTGAACAAGAAAAGCTGGACAGGAAAACATTCTGTTTTCACCAAACAATAGGGCTCCCTCCGTACCTTTTTTTATTATTAAAAATTTTGGCCCCATGGTCTGTATTTTTTGTGCCGCTTCTATAACATTTTGACAACTAGAAAGGAGGAGCGCCTCCTCATCATTTATAATAAGGACGTCCGTTTTAGATATAACATTGAGTAAATCATTTAAACAACTATCTATCCAATAATTCATGGTATCTGTAACTATTAATTTGGGCCGATTGTTTAATTTTTCGATTGCCTCTAGTTGAATAGATGGCATTAAATTAGCTAGCATTAAGTATTCACAGTCTTGATATTTTTTGGGGATCTTGGGGTGAAAATTCTCCAATACATTTAATCTTGTTTCGAGTGTATCTCGCATATTCATGTTTTTATGATATCGACCAGACCAAAAAAATGTTTTTTCAGTTTTAACAACCTCTAACCCAGCACAATCTACATTGTGCTTCTCTAAGAGAGTAATGTCACGTTTTAAAAAATCTCCCCCGACCACGGAAATCAAATTAGACCCAGAGGAAAAATACGATGCAGCAATACCAATATAAGTGGCAGACCCACCCAATATTTTATCAACTTTTCCAAAAGGTGTTTCAATGCCATCAAAAGCTACGGTTCCAACAATTAATAAACTCATAGTAATAAAATTAAATTAAGACATATCTCTAAGAGAAATTTTTTATATTTGACGTCCAATATAATAAAAATCCTCCTTAGCTCAGTTGGTTAGAGCATCTGACTGTTAATCAGAGGGTCCTAGGTTCGAGCCCTAGAGGGGGAGCAACAGATAAAGCATCTACAAAAGTAGGTGCTTTTATTTTTTATTAAAAGCATCGTTTAATTCGGGATCATTATCTAATTCTTTTTGTTGATCATTATTAGCCTTTGTAGTCATAGTTAATAATGTGAATAAGTATGCACAGAAAATAATAGAACCAACAATAAACATTGATAAATTACCCATTACTTATTTTTATTATATTCTTGTGTACACTGTTTAATAACGATTGATAATGCAAGAATAGATGGCACCCAAATACCCACAAAAACACCTTCGAGTTGATTACCAGAAAACCACAAACTAACAGAATAAAGAAAAGAGATAAAGGCCAATATTATGGGGTAGTAGCTAGACCAAATAAGTTTAAATTGTTTCATGTCAAAAATATATTTATGCAAATATAATAGTTTTCGTATTGAAAGGAAAGACGCTAGTTTAATGTTATAAAAAAAGATTAATTTATGTCTAAAATTTGAATAGACAGTATTAATTTTAATAGCCAACATAATGTTCGGATATAATTGGATTTTATTAAAAATAAAACTTTGTCTTTAGGTTTTTCTTTAGAAATATTATTATGTGCTGGAACTTGGATAAAAAATGTACTTAACCATATTATAAAAGTTAAAATACCAATTAGTATTATTATTGCATTACAATAATGATGAGTTATTATTCTTATAACTAACAGTAATTCTAAAACCATCAAAGGGGCTACAACATACCCCATTCTTTTTACATAAGCTTTATGATATGTTTTAAAATCAGAATCAATAAATTGAAACAAGGGGTAAGTAATGAATTGTGTCATTAAAATAATGCCCACTAAAATGGAATTTAACACAACATTATATAATAGAAAGTCCATAAATAATAATATATATCAGATATAAATATAAGTGTTTTAGTATTGAAAGGGAAGTGTTAGTCTATTCATCAATTCAAACTAGGTGATTTTTGATAGGCCTGAATTTCCTTGTATAACAGATGAAAATCGTGTAAATCCTTTAGTAGGTGGTTCGAGATTAGTCCAGTAGGGGGAGCAAC
>MDTG01381303.1_pt1 | contig 60939 bp, 55 predicted proteins | sample 811421 | NCBI WGS metagenome assembly MDTG01 (sample SAMN05326645, study PRJNA326480) | marine metagenome | isolation source: seawater | place: Pacific Ocean: South East | collected 2011
GGAGCGGATATCTGCGTTCATCCGTCTCCGACAGCTCATAAAGGACATCGGGCTCCACCGCGCGCCAGCGCGCGCAAGGCCCCTCCAGCGGTTCGGAGGCGAAGGCGCGCCCGCCGTGATCCAGACACTCCGAGAGATAAAGGCTCGGCGCCTTCGCATCATCCGCATGGCGAAAGGCGAAGATGCGCGCTCCGTCGGAAAACGCGCAGGTCAGCCGCAGGGGCTGCGTTCCGTCGCTCCGCTTGCGGGCAATGCCGGTGACCTGCGAAAGCGTGCGCTCCAGCGCCGCCTGCGGATCGTGGTCGAGACCGTTGGTCAGCATCATCAGGAAGAACAGTTCCGAATCGGTCGTGCCGCGCCGGGTGGCGTAATACTCGTCGGCGATACAGGCCTCCATGTCGCGACGCAGGCGCGGAAAGTCCCCCAGCCCGCCATTGTGCATGAAGGCCCAGCGCCCATAGGCGAAAGGGTGGCAGTTGTCGCGCGACGACGCCCCCGTGGTCGCGGCGCGGACATGGGCCAGGAACAGCCTTGAGCGCACCAGCCGGCACACGCTCGGCAGGTTGGTGTCGGCCCAGGCCGGAAGAACATCCTTGAACAGTCCCGGTTCCGGCAGATGCCCGTACCAGGCAATGCCGAAGCCGTCGCCATTGACCCTGAGCTTGGCTTCACGCGCATCCTGGCTTTGCACCAGCAACGAATGGCGCGGTCTTGCGATGATGTTCTCGAGCGGGATCTCCGTCCCGAGGTAGGCGGCCAGGCGGCACATGGAGGACAAGAACCTTCTCTGCGGCCGGCACGATGCCGGCGAATGTGGATATCTATCCGGATCCTACTGCGTCGCGCCAGCGCAAAGCATCGAAATCGCCCCACCTCAGGGCAGGTTTTTCGACCGTATGCACCGTCGCAGCGCCAGATCCTCGATCAGTCTCGCCGGGACCGCCGGTGCCGCGTTCGTCGCTGTCGACACGGCCCCTCTTGTTGCCCGCCGCGATCCGGCCTATCTCGCGATGAGGACAAGCGGCGGAGGATTCTCATGACCCAGACGGAACCCAACAGCGACACGGAGACGCCCGGGGTTTGCGTTTCGCTGACCGACCGGCGGGTCCTTCGTGTCGCCGGGGCAGACGCGCGCGGGTTCCTGCAAAACCTGCTGACCTGCGATCTGGACGATGTCGATGCTGAGGGTGCGGGCTATGGCGCCCTGCTGACGCCGCAGGGAAAGATCCTGTTCGATTTCCTGGTCTTCGCCGAGGGCGACGCCTATCTGCTCGATACCCATGTCTCCGGTGCGGCCGATCTCGCCAAGCGGCTCGGCTTCTACAAGCTGCGCGCCAAGGTCGAGATCGTGGATGTGAGCGACGACTATCAGGTACTTGCGGCCTGGGGCCGCGACTGGCCCTCGGATATCCCCGGCATCGCGGTCCCCGATCCGCGGCTTGCCGCCTTCGGAACGCGCATCCTGGCAAAAGCCGGCGCCGATCTGCCGGCCGGCTTCGAGCGGGGCGACGACGGCGCCTACCATGCGCGCCGGGTCGCCCTTGCCCTGCCCGAGGCCCCGCATGACTTTCAGCCCGGAGATGCCTTTCCCCACGACGCGGACATGGACGATCTCCACGGCGTCGCCTTCGACAAGGGTTGCTTTGTCGGCCAGGAGGTGGTGAGCCGGATGCAGCATCGCGGCACCGCCCGGCGCCGGATCGTGCGAGTTGAGGGCGATGCCCCCCTTCCCGCGCCCGGCAGTCCCGTTACCGCCGGCGGCAAGGCCGCCGGAACGCTTGGCACCACGGATGGCGCCAGCGGGCTTGCGCTGGTGCGCCTCGACCGGGTGCATAGTGCGCGGGGACGCGGCGAGCCGGTCCTTGCCGGCGAGGTCACCATCGAGGCGCGGCTGCCCGACTGGGCGCGTTTTACCTGGCCGGAGACGGCGGGCGACGACGCGTGAGCGGAAACATGTCGAAACCGGCCAAGGCGGCCGCGCCGCGCGCGTGGCAGCGCATGCTCTCGGGGCGCAGGCTCGACCTGCTCGACCCCTCGCCACTCGACGTCGAGATCGAGGACATTGCCCACGGTCTTGCCCGGGTGGCGCGCTGGAACGGGCAGACGGTCGGCGACCACGCCTTTTCCGTCGCCGAGCACTCCCTGCTGGTGGAGGATCTTGCCCGCGAGCTGAACCCGGACCTGTCGCCGGACGCGCGCCAGATCATCCTGCTGCACGACGCGCCGGAATATGTAATCGGCGACATGATCTCGCCGTTCAAGGCGGTGATGGGCGGCAATTACAAGGAAATCGAGGCACGGCTGCAGGCCGCGATCCATCTGCGCTTCGGACTGCCCGCGGTCACTCCTGCGCGGCTGAAGACGCTGACCAAGCGCGCCGACATGATCGCGGCCTATTTCGAGGCGGTGGAACTGGCCGGTTTTTCCCATGCGGAGGCGGCGAAGATCTTCGGCAGGCCGAGCGGCTATCCCAGATCCGTTGACGGCGGCCCCCGTCTCGGCCTGACGGCAGAGCCTTCGGCCCGCGCCCAGGAGCGCTTTCTGGCGCGTTTCGCCGAGATCGAATCCCTGCGGGGGCAATCTCCGATGACCGCTGCGCCACAGCGCCCTAGATAAGGCATTGTGTCGACGGCCCCAACAAGACAAGGATTGGCGATGATCACCGTTTGCTCGCTGGCGCGTTTGGGAGAAACCGTGGAGCGCACGCGCGCGCGCCACCTCGTCACCCTGATCAGCGGCGGAACGCAGGTTGCCCGTCCCGCGTCAATCGTCGCCGAAAACCACCTGTTCCTGACCTTCAACGACATCACCGCACCGGCGGAGGGGCTCACCCCGCCGGGAGAGGACCACGTCCGCGAGTTGATCGGCTTCGTGCGGCGCTGGAACCTGTCCGGGCCGATGGTGATCCATTGTTTCGCCGGGATCAGCCGCTCCACCGCCGCCGCCTATATCACGGCCTGCGCCTTGCAGCCGGACGCCGACGAAGAGGCGCTGGCGCATGAGCTGCGCGCCGCCTCGCCTTCCGCCACGCCCAATGCGCGGCTGGTGGCGCTCGCCGACGGCCTGCTGGCCCGCAACGGGCGCATGAGTGCGGCAATCAAGGGGATCGGACGCGGCGCGGACGCCTATGAGGGAACGCCCTTCACCTTCGCGGTCGGCGGCACCTCCGCTCCCCCGGCCGCGTCGGCTCCGCGATGATCGAGATCGGACTGAACGCGGTCATCGTCGCCGTCGCCGATCCGCATCCGCAGGTGCTGACGATCGCGCCCGGCGGGCAGGCCGGCCCGCCCTATGCGCTGCCGTTCGGCCCGTTCGACCCGACCCGCCACCGCACCTTCGAGATCGGTCTGCGCGAGTGGGTGGAGGAACAGACGGCGCTGAAACTCGGCTATGTTGAGCAGCTCTACACCTTCGGCGACCGGGGCCGGCACCACATCCACTCCGACGAGGGACCGCATGTGGTCTCGGTCGGCTATCTGGCGCTCGCCCGCCAGACAAGCCGCTCCGACGAGGCGCTGGCCCAGCAGCATGCCCAGTGGCGCTCCTGGTACGATTTCTTCCCCTGGGAGGACTGGCGCTCGGGCCGCCCGGCCATGGTGACGCGCGAGATCCTGCCCGCCCTGGAACACTGGATGGCCGCCCCCGTGCCGGCGGGAAGCCCGCCGCGCGCGCAGTCGCGCGAGGACCGGGTGCATCAGGCCTTCGACATTCAGGACGGGAGCTGGGACGAGGAAAAGGTGCTCGACCGCTGCGAGTTGCTCTACGAGGCCGGCCTTCTGGAGGAAGCGCGCCGCGACGGTCGCCCGGCCGCGCTGGAACGCAAGGCGACGCCCGCGCTCGGTCAGCCGATGCTCTACGATCACCGCCGCATCCTGGCGACGGCGATCTCGCGGCTGCGCGCGAAGCTAAAATACCGCCCCGTCGTGTTCGAGCTGATGCCGCACGCCTTCACCCTTACCGACCTGCAGCGCTGCGTCGAGGCGATCTCGGGCCGCCACATCCACAAGCAGAACTTCCGCCGGCTGGTGGAAAAAGGCGATCTGGTGGAACCGACCGGTGAAACCTCCACCCAGACCGGCGGGCGCCCGGCAGCCCTCTTCCGCTTCCGCCACGAGGTCCTGAAGGAGCGCCCCGCGCTCGGCCTCAGGGTCGGCGGCCGCTGAGCGCATCCGCGCTGCCAAAGGCTTTGCGCCGGCGCGGCCTGCGCGATAGATGAACCATGCTCACCACCCCGCCCGTTCCGCGCGCCTATGCGCCGCCGCTCTCGCCCGACCTCGTCGTGCTGCATGCCGACGACGACCTTCTCGTGCTCGACAAGCCGAGCGGCCTGCTCACGGTCCCCGGCAAGAGCGCGGACCTGGCGGACTGCCTGATCGCCCGCGCCGAAGCACGCTTTCCCGGCGCGCGCATCGTCCACCGGCTCGACATGGACACCTCCGGGGTGATCGTGCTTGCCCGCAATCCCCACGCCCACCGTCACCTCGGCCTGCAGTTCGAGCGGCGGCACGTGTCCAAACACTATGAGGCGCGGGTCTGGGGACGCGTGGCTTCGGACTGCGGCACGATCAACCTGCCGCTGGCCTGCGACTGGCCCAACCGTCCGCGCCAGCACATCGATCCGGCCGGCGGGCGCCATGCCCGCACCGACTGGCGGGTGATGGCGCGCGACGGCGAGACCACCCGCCTGCGCCTCGAGCCGCTCACCGGGCGCTCGCATCAGCTCAGGGTGCACTTGCTGACGCTCGGCCATCCGATCCTGGGCGATCCGCTTTATGCCCATCGCGACGCGCTCGAGGCGGCGGAGCGGTTGCAGCTTCATGCCGCAAGCCTCACGATCCGCCATCCGACCGGTGGCCGGCCCTGCCATTTCACCTCCCCCTGCCCGTTCTGAAAAACACCGTGACGCCAAGACCTTCGGTAAAATGTCACCGACCGCGTTAACCAAGATGGGGTGCAGCCTCGCGGCGAACGCAAAGGATTTCGCGGAATTCTTGGCGCATTAACTCTCTTTCAAGGTTAAGCGGCGACGATAACGGTCATGGCAGCGCGATCGCAAAGTCTTTCGTGCCGGCCCCTAGTGTATTTCGTAAGGACCGGAGTTGCCGCGCATGACTGGCACGGGAAGAACTGTATCCGCAGGACGCCGCAAGGCGAGAGGCCGCTTCGGGACGGCGGCACGGCTTGCGGTCCTGACGCCGGCGCTGTTCCTGGCCTGGAGCGGGACCATCGCCCAGCAGGATATCTCCGCCCTCATCGAGGCAACGCGCGGCGACGCGCCGCGCTGGATGTCCGCCATCGAGGCCGCCCCCCACAGCAGCAGCCAGGCCCCCAGTCTCGTGCTCGCCGACGCATCCAAGTCGCGCAAGGGCGACACGCCGGACTATGCCGTCACCAACGCCGCGCCGGGCAGCGATCCGGCCGTGGTCCGCGGTCTGGAAACATTCGTCAAGGACAGCCGCCCGACGCAGCCGCCGGCGCGCACCCCGGTGAACCGCGCCGCCAAGGGCGACCGTTTCGTCTCCATGGCGCCGGACCGGCAGATGGTCGGTGTCGCCGCGGGCTCCGTCTATGCGCTTGGCAGCATCCTCGAGACGGGCAAGCCGTCCGACATGCCGCGGGTCGCCTTCGTCCGCTCCACCATGCCGGAAGGCACCGCCGCCATGCTTGCCAAGGCGGAAGAAAACGGCTCGGCCAGCCCGCTCGACCTGACCCGGCTGGCCATGGCCCGCAACGTCGCCGCCACCAGCGTGTCGCTGGCCTCCGCCTATGCGCCGGAAAACATGGCCGACGTGCGCGCGCCGTTCGAGGCGCTTCTCGGGGCGCCGGGCCTGTCCGAAGAGGTCGCCCAGGAAGCGAAACGCGACGGCGACCCCTACTGGTGGGCCACCAGCCCGCTGCCGAAAAGCGTCGTCACCGCCAAGGAGCAGCGCTGCCTCGCCGAGGCCGTCTATTTCGAGGCCCGCGGCGAGCCGCTCAACGGCCAGGTCGCCGTGGCCCAGGTCGTGCTGAACCGGGTGCGCAATCCGGCCTATCCGGACACGATCTGCAAGGTCGTCTACCAGAACCGCCACCTGCGCAACCGCTGCCAGTTCTCCTTTGCCTGCGACGGCATTCGCGACCGTACCGCAGAGACGAGACAGTGGGCACAGGCGCAGAAGATCGCCCGCGAAACGGTCTCCGGCCAGCGCTACCTGGAAGGCGTCGGCGCCTCGACGCACTATCATGCGACCTATGTGAACCCGCGCTGGGCGCGCCACATGAAGCGCCTGGAGAAAATCGGGCAGCATATTTTCTACAAGACCTACGGCGGCGGCTGGAGCTAGGGCGGCACCGCGCCAGACCTCGCGGTTCCCGGGGGATTGGCCGCGGCTTTGCGCCGCCTGTGAATAATATAAGCAAAAATACTTATGTAATATCCCGCAAAGAGATCGTTTACACCTTTCGGCGAGTGTCCGCCCGTCCGGCGCCGACAGCGGCGGGCATCATTGCGCAAGCAAGGTCATTTGACGGTCGCGACGAACCCCTGCGCGGCCCGCTCGGCAAGAAACGCTGACAAAGGATGTTGCACGCACCCGGCTTGACCACGGCAACCGGCAACGGCCTGCCTGTGGCCAGGGCACACCGTTGCGACAAGGAACCGAGGATGAGCGACGACGCGCTGATGCACGACTGGCATGCGCACCGAACGCCGGAGCTGTTCCTCGCGCAGGTCGAAACCACGCTGGAACATGCATTCCAGCCGATCGTCGACATTCAGTCCGGCGCGGTCTACGGGTTCGAGGCCTTGTTGCGCGGCAGCGAGGTTCTCGGCTTTCACACCCCCTCCGCCGTCTTCGACTTCGCCGCGGAAAACGGATGCCTCGGCCCGACGGAAGCCGTGCTGCAACGCAAGGCGATTGCCCGTTTCGCGAAATTCGCGGATGCGCGCAAGGCAAAGCTCTTTCTCAACGTCGACGGCCGCGGTCTCGCCCCCGATGCCGCGCCGCTCGCCGCCATGGTCGAGGCCATGGCGCGCAACGGCCTCACCCCGTCCAACCTGTGCCTGGAAATCCCCGAAATCGCCTCCCGCTTCGACGAGGGCGACCTCCACCGTTTCGTGCAGGCGGCCCGGGAAGAAGGCTTCAGCTTTGCCATCGACGACTTCGGTCAGGGGCATTCGCAACTCCGCCTGCTCTACCAGTACGAACCCGGCATCCTGAAGATCGACCGCTTCTTCATCACCGCTCTGCAAAACGACGCCCGCAAGCGGCTGTTCGTCTCAAGCGTGGTCGACCTCGCCCATGTGCTGGGCATCCGGGTGGTGGCGGAAGGCGTCGAAACGCCGTCGGAGCTGCGCGCCTGCCGGGATGTCGGCTGCGACCTCGTGCAGGGATTTCTCGTCGCCCGCCCCTTTGCCGATCCCGCGGAGGCGAAATCCGTCTACACCGAGATCGGAGAGCTCAACGAGCGCAAGAGCGCGCGCAAGTCGGCCGATCTCGACGTTCTCGACCGGGAAATGGAACGGCTGGCGCCGGTGTGCCGGACCGCCAGCGTTGCCGAGGCGCTGGAGATCTTCCGCGCGAACCCGACACAGACGATCCTGCCGGTGGTGGACGAGCGCGACGAGCCGAAAGGGATCATCCGGGAATCCGACCTCAAGTCGTTTCTCTACATGTCCTTCGGTCGCGATCTTCTTCTCAACCCGACCATTGACAACCACCTCGGACAATTCATCCGTCCCTGCGCCATCGCCGACGTGCATGCGCCGCTCGACCGGCTGGTGGATGTCGGCGGCAGCGAGCCGAGCGACGGCATCGTGATGACCCGCGCGGGCCGATATGTCGGCTGCCTCTTGCCGAACGCGCTGCTGAAACTGTCCAACGAGGCCCGGCTGCGGATCGCGCAGGAACAGAACCCGCTGACGAAACTTCCGGGCAATTCGGCGATTTCCGACCATGTGGTGCGCACATGCGCAAACGCCGACATCGATCGCGCCTTTATCTATATCGACTTCGACAACTTCAAGCCGTTCAACGACACCTACGGGTTCCGCATCGGCGACCGGGCCCTGATCCTGTTCTCGGACCTGCTGAAGCGCCAGCTCGATACCCCGGGCGCATTTGTCGGCCACATCGGCGGCGACGACTATTTCGTCGGCCTCGACGAATGGCCGCCGGAACGGCTGGCGGGACTGATGCGGGAGTTGCGCACCGACTTCGCCCATCAGGTGGAAAGCCTCTACAACGCCGAGCACCGCGGCCAGGGCTATATCGTGGCGAACGACCGGCGCGGGCGGGCGCAGACCTATCCGCTGCTGACCTGCTCGATCGCGGTTCTTCACATTCCCAAGGGACTGTCGATCGAAAACCTCGATCTGCTGAGCAATCATATCGCCCGCCTCAAGCTTCAGGCGAAGAGCGAGGCCGGCGGGGTCGCCGTGTCGAGTTTCGGCGAGGCGGAAGCGCTCGATGCACCGGAGCGGGCCGGCGAAAACGCGTCAGTCCGCCCCTATCTCAGCCTGGTCTGAGCGGCGCGGGCGGACGGCGTCGGCACATCAGGCGTGGCCGCGGCTCGCCTCGGAAAACCAGCCAAGCCCAGCCCCGGTGGTGGTCGCGGGCCGGTATTCCGCGCTGACCCAGCCGTCGTATCCGATGCGGTCGAGATGAGCGAACAGGAAGGGATAATTCAGTTCGCCCGTGCCAGGCTCGTTACGACCGGGCGTATCGGCAATCTGGATATGGGCGATGCGCGGCAGGAGTTCCGCCAGCCGATGGGCGATGTCACCCTCCATCACCTGCATGTGGTAGATGTCATATTGCAGCGCCAGATTGGGCGAGTTGACCTCGTCCAGAATGTCCATGGCCTGCGCCGAGGTGTTGAGAAAGAAGCCCGGGATGTCGCGGGTGTTGATCGGCTCGACAAGCAGGCGGATCCCCACCTCCCCCAGACGCGTCGCGGCATAGCGGAGATTTCTCACCAGCGTATCGCGCAATTCCGACGGATCGGCACCTTCCGGCGCGATGCCGGCCAGGCAGTTGAGCTGCCGGCAGCCCAGAACGCTTGCAAAGCGCAGCGCCGTCTCCACGCCGTCGCGAAACTCCTCCACCCGGTCGGGTAGGGCGGCGATGCCGCGTTCGCCCGCGTCCCAGTCGCCCGGCGGCAGATTGTGCAGCACCTGGGTCAGCCCGCGTCGTCGCAGCCGCTCCTGCAGGGCGCCCATCTCATAGGCATAGGGAAACAGGAATTCCACGCCGGAAAATCCGGCATCCGCCGCCGCATCGAACCGGTCGAGGAAATCGACCTCCGTGAAGAGCATGCTGAGGTTGGCAGCGAATTTCGGCATCACGGTCTCCGTCCGGCAAGAGACGTCTTTTCACAAAGCATAGACCGGCGGCCGCCAAACCGGAACCGCGTTCGCTCCCGCATGGTAACCGGTGCGAACGCGGTGCCTGGTCAGGCGAGCAGGCCGCGCGCGATGATGGTGCGCTGGATCTCCGAGGAGCCCTCGTAGATGCGGAAGATCCGAAGATCGCGCAGGTAGCGCTCCAGCGGCATGTCGCGGGTATAGCCGTAGCCGCCGTGGATCTGCAGCGCCTTGTCGGCGATCCGCCAGGCCGCCTCGGAGGCATAGAGTTTCGCAAAGGCGGACTCGGTCGAATACCGCCCGGCGCCGCCCCGCTTGCGCGCCGCCTCATAGCCGAGCGCGCGGGCGGCAGCCAGATCGGTCGCCATGTCGGCGAGCATCCACTGCAAGCCCTGGAAATCGGCGATGGGATGACCGCCGACCTTGCGCTCCTTTGCATAGGCAATCGCGTCGGTGAGGGCGGCGGCGGCAATGCCGGTCGCCTGCGCCGCGACCTCGATCCGGCCGTTGTCCAGCACCTTCATCGCGGTGCGGAAGCCCGTCCCTTCGGCGCCGAGACGGTTTTCCGCCGGAACATGGCAATCGAGGGTGAGCGAGAAGACGTGGCCGCCGCGCAGGCCCATGGTCTTTTCATGCGGGCCGATCTCGATGCCGTCCATCGTCTTCGGCTCGACAACGAAGGCGCTCACGCCCCGTGCGCCGGCCGCCTTGTCGGTCTTGGCATAGACGACGATGAAATCCGCCGCGCCGGCGTTGGAGATGAAGCACTTCGACCCCTTCAGCCGGTAGCCGCCCTCTTCCGGCACCGCGAAGCTGCGCATGTCGGCCGGATTGGAGCCGGCTTCCGGCTCGGTCAGGGCGAAGGCGCCGAGCGCGCGCCCGTCGGCGGCCGCCGGCAGGAACCGCTCGCGCAGATCCCCGTCGTCGCCAAGCAGCAGGGAATCGGTTGCCAGGAAATGCGCGGTCAGCATGGAGGCGGTCGACCCGCAGGCGCCGGCGATCAGCTCCACCGCGCGGTAGAGCGCGGGCCCCGACAGCTCGACGCCGCCATAGGCCTCCGGCAGGTTCATGCCCATGATGCCCATGTCGCCCAGCGCCGGCAGATGCTCGATGGCGAAACGGGCCTCTTCGTCAATCGCCGCCGCCTGGGGACGCAGGACATTGTCGGCAAAGCGTTCGATCTCGTTGACGATCGCCGTTTCGTGTTCGGCCAGTTCCGGTGTCATCAGGTTTCTCCTTCGCGCAAGCTTGCGAGGATGTCCTCGCGATGTTGATCGAGTGCCGGCGCCGGCCGGCCGCCGCTGCGCGCCGCCCCGCTGAAATGCACCGGCTGTTGCGGCACGCGCACCGGGCCGAGGCCGGGATGCTCGACCTCCACGGACAGCGCGCGACTTTCGGACTGCGGCGAGCGCCAGGCCTGAGCGGCCGTCTCGATCGGCGCGGCGGGAATGCCGGCCACCGCCAGCGCGTCGACCACCTCGGCCGCGGTCCGCGACGCCGCCCAGGCCTCGATAATCGCGGCCAGCGCCGGCTCGTTCTCGCGCCGCAGCGTGTCCGTCGCGAACTGCGGATTGGCCGCAAGCGCGGGCGCGCCAATGGCCGTGCAGAAGGCCTGGAACAGCTTGTCGTTGAGAACAGCAACGGCAAAATGCCCGTCCGCCGCGCGGTAGGTACCGAAGGGCGCGGAGAGCGCATGGCGGTTGCCAGTGCGTGCGGGATCGTCGCCGGCGAGCAGGACGCGGGCGGATGTCACCGGCATCATCGAGACGAGACTGTCGAACAGGGCGACATCGACATGACGCCCCTTGCCGGTGCGCTCGCGCTCGAACAGCGCGACCATCGCGCCCCATGCGGCGAACAGCCCGCCGGCGACATCGCCGAGCGCCTCGCCGATCATGGTCGGAGGACCGTCGGGCTCGCCGGTGACATGCATCAGTCCCGACATCGCCTGCACGATGATGTCATAGGCCGGACGGGCGACATTGGGTCCGCTCTGGCCGAAGCCCGAGACGCTGAGATAAACGAGGCGCGGATTGTCGGACCGAAGCGCGTCGGGGCCAAGCCCCAGCCGCTCCATCACGCCGGGGCGGAAGTTCTCCACCACCAGATCTGCCGTCCGGCACAGGGCGCGCACCGCCCTGATCGCCTCGGGATCCTTGAGATCGAGCGCGATCGAGCGCTTGCCGCGGTTGACCGCCTGGAACAGCAGGCTCTCACCGTCCCTGAACGGGCCGATATGGCGGTAGTCATCGCCCTGCGGACTTTCGATCTTGATCACGTCGGCGCCGAGGTCGGCAAACATCGCCGTGCAATAGGGGCCGGCGAGAACCCGGCTGAAATCGATGACCCGAAGCCCGTCGAGCGGGCGGGTCGACCTGTCGGCGTCCATCGTGCGGTCCTTTCCCGTCTGTCGCAGAAGAGGTCAGGATAGGGACCGATTTGCTATAGGCAGAAATATTGATTTCTCATAAAATGAATAAATGGAACCTATACCCTTCGGCTTTCGCCAGATCGACTATGTCATCGCCGTCGCCGAGACCGGCAGCACCGCAGCCGCCGCGCGGCTCGTCAACGTGTCCCAGCCCTCGGTCTCGCTCGCCGTCACCCGGCTGGAGGAAACCCTGGGTCAGCCGCTGTTTCGCCGCGCCGCCGGTCAGGGCATGACGCCGACGGCCTTCGGACGGCGCAAGCTTGTCGAGTTTCGCAGCCTGCGCGCCCAGATGCGCGCGCTGCTTGCAACCGACGACGGCAACGGCGCCCTGCCCCCGGTGCTGGAGCTCGGGGTCTTTTCCACCCTCGGGCCGCGCTATGTGCCGGCGCTGATCCGCGCCTTTCGCACAAAGCTGCCGGGCGCAAGGCTGCGCCTGCACGAGGCGGATCTGGAAACCCTGCACGACTGGCTGGAAAGCGGGCGGATCGACCTGGCGCTGGTCTACGATTTCGGCGCCGTGGCCGACGTGGAGATGGTTCCGCTGATCGATGTGCCGCCCTATGCCCTGGTCGCCGGCGACCATCCGCTTGCCACCCGCCAGAGCGTGGATCTCGCGACACTCCTTCGCGATCCGCTGATCCTGGTGAACCTGCCGCAGAGCCGGGACTATTTTCTCTCCGTCATCCAGTCGCGCGGACTGACGGCGGAGATCGCGCTGGAAACCGGTTCGACGGAAATGCTGCGCTCCATGGTGGCAAGCGGCCTCGGCGTCGGCCTTCTGGCGACGCGCCTGCCCTATCGCACCACCTATGACGGCGGCGAGGTTGCGCATCTGGCGCTGGAGGATCCGGTTCCCGCGCACCGGGTGGCGCTTGCCCGCCCCGCGCGCCTGCCGGGAACCTGGGTCGCGCGCGCCTTCGAAGAGGTCGCGCGCGAGGTCTTCGCGCGGCTAAAATAGCCGGTGGGGCCTCAGCCGATCTCGATATCGAGGCCGAGGTCGAGCACCGGCGCCGAATGAGTGATCCAGCCGACGGAAATCAGGTCGACGCCGGTCTCGGCAATGGCGGCGACACTGTCGAGATTGACGCCGCCGGAGGCTTCGAGCGTGACGGCACCACCTGCCATCGCGACCGCCTTGCGCAGGGTGTCGGGCGCCATGTTGTCGAGCATCACCACGTCGGGCCGCGCCGCGAGTGCCTCTTCCAGCTGCGCCAGCGTGTCGACCTCGACCTCGATCTTGACCAGATGACCGGCAAAGGCGCGCGCCGCCTCGATGGCCGCGCGCACGCCACCGGCAACCGCGATGTGGTTGTCCTTGATCAGGATGGCGTCGTCGAGCCCGAAGCGATGGTTCGACCCGCCGCCGCAGCGCACGGCGTATTTCTCGAACGCCCGGAGGCCCGGCGTGGTCTTGCGGGTGCAGACGATGCTGGCCTTGGTGTGCGCGACCAGATCGGCGAAGCGGGCCGTGGCGCTCGCCACGCCCGAGAGATGGCCCAGGAAATTCAGCGCCACGCGCTCCGCCGACAAGACCCCGCGGGCCGGCCCAATGATGCGCATTGCGACATCGCCCGGCGTCAGCCGCGCACCGTCTTCCAGGTGCATCTCCACCGAGATCGACGGATCCGCCAGCCGGAACGCGGTTGCGGCAAGGTCGAGACCGGCGAGAACGCCGGGCTGCCGCGCGGCGATGACGGCGCGGGCGCGGGTGTCGGGTCCAAGCGTTGCCTGGGCGGTGATGTCGCCGGCGCGGCCCCAGTCTTCCAGCAGGGCGGCACGCACGGCATCCTCGACCATCAGCGCGGGAAGGACGGGGCGATGGGCTGCGGCACTCATGCCTCGTCTCCGGAAATCGGCTGGTCGAGCCCGCGTGCGGCCACCGCCGCGCGCCCGATATCGCTCTCCACCGCCGCCCGCACGACCTCGTCGACCTGGCTCATGGTCAGGAAGGAGCGGTGCGCCTGGGCGGGATCCGATTCGGGATGATCGGAGCGCCAGTGCCCGCCCCGGCTTTCGGTGCGCAGGAGCGCGGCGGCGGCCACCACCTTGCCGGCGGTCATCATGTTGAGGATCGAGCGCCGCGCGCAGCGCGCCTCCAGCGCATCGAGCACGGCGAGCGTTGCCGTCAGCCCCTCGCCGGTGCGCTCGACGCCGACGCCCGCCGACATCACCTCGCGCAGCACGGTGATCGCGGCGCGCTCGACCTCGTTGCGCCGGGTCGGTTCCTGGATGCGGTCGTCGATGCCCGGCCAATGCGCGCTGCGCGGATTGGGCATCTGGTTCTGGATGTCCTCGGCAATGCGGGCGGCGAAGACCACCGTCTCCAGCAGCGAGTTGGAGGCAAGCCGGTTGGCGCCATGCGCGCCGGTCGAGGCGACCTCGCCGGCGGCCCAGAGATTGTCGAGCGAGGTGCGGCCGTTGGCGTCCGTCAGCACACCGCCCATGTGATAATGCTCCGCAGGCGCGACCGGGATCGGCTGGGTGACCGGATCGAGACCCGCCGCCTGGCAGGCGGCATAGACGGTCGGAAATTTTTCGGCAAAGGCTGCGCCGATGGCCTCGCGGCAATCGAGGAACGCGCCGCGCCCGGCCGCATTCTCGCGAAAGACCGCCCGTGCGACCACATCCCGCGCGGCCAGCTCCTTCAGCGGATCGATCGCCTCCATGAAGCGTGTCCCGGCGCCGTTGATCAGGGTGGCCCCCTCCCCGCGCAAGGCTTCGGAGGCGAGCGGCGCCGGATCGTGCCCGACGTTGAGCGCGGTCGGGTGAAACTGCACGAACTCCGCATCGGCGATCACAGCGCCGGCACGCGCTGCCATCGCCAGGCCCTGGCCGTTGGCCTCGGGCGGATTGGTGGTGACGGCGAAGAGGTGACCGATGCCGCCTGAGGCCAGCACGACGGCATGCGCCGGGAAGGCAAGACGCTCGCGGTCGCCCCGGCGCCGGGCCAGCACGCCGGTGACGAGCCGTCCCTCGTGCAGCAGCTCCTCGCCGAGGTAGCCTTCCACCACGCGGATCGACGGCGTCTCGCGCACGGCTGCGACCAGCGCATCCATGATCGCGCGGCCGGCCATGTCGCCGCGCACGCGCACGATGCGATTGACCGAATGCGCCGCTTCCCGCGACAGCTGGAGACGGCCTTCCAGATCGGTATCGAAGGGCACGCCGTAACCGAGCAGGTCGCGGATGCGCTCGCCTGCCTCTTCCGTCATCAGGCGGACGATCTTCTCCTCGCAGAGCCCTCCGCCCACGGCAATCGTGTCGGCGGCATGGGAGGCGGCACTGTCTTCATCGGAAACGGCGGCGGCGATGCCTCCTTGCGCCCAGGCCGAGGACGCGCCCTCGCCGATCAGCGATGCGGAGAGGATCGTGACCGGGCGCGGCGCGAGCTTGAGCGCGCAGAACAGGCCCGTCAGCCCGCCGCCGAGAATGACGACATCGTCGATATGCGTGGTCACATTGCGGGCAGACGTCATGGCGCGAGTATCCGGCACGATGCATTACGGAAAACCGCCGTCCGCGGGATGCACGGACGGCGACAAGGAAGGGCCGAGCCGCGCGCCTGGCGACCGAAAAGGCAAGCGCGCGAGCCGGTCGTCAGCTCTTCAGGTGGATCATCCGCTCGACCGCCTGGCGGGCGCGGGCCGCCACCTGCGGATCGACCGTGACTTCATCGCGCATTTCCACCAGCGCGTCGAGGATCTTCGACAGGGTAATGCGTTTCATGTGCGGGCACAGGTTGCACGGCCGCACATAGTTCACGCCCGGCGTCTCGGAGGCGATGTTGTCGGCCATCGAGCATTCGGTGACCAGCATCACCTTCTCCGGGCGGTTGGTCTTCACCCAGTTGATCATGCCGGCGGTCGAGCCGGTGAAATCGGCCTCATCGACCACCTCGGGCGGGCACTCGGGGTGCGCGATGATCTTCACCGACGGCTCAATGTCGCGATACTCGCGCAGTTCGGCTGCGGTGAAGCGCTCGTGCACTTCGCAGGCGCCGGCCCAGGTCAGGATCTCGACATCGGTCTGGCGCGCGACATTGGCCGCCAGATACTGGTCGGGAATGAGCAGCACCTTCGGCGCGCCCAGGCTTTCCACCACCTGCACCGCATTGGCCGAGGTGCAGCAGATGTCGCATTCCGCCTTCACGTCGGCGGAGGTGTTCACATAGGTGACGATCGGCACGCCCGGGTGCTTTTCGCGCAAGCCCCGCACATCGGCGGCGGTGATCGATTCCGCCAGCGAGCAGCCGGCGTTCATGTCGGGGATCAGCACCGTCTTGTCCGGGCTGAGGATCTTGGCGGTCTCGGCCATGAAGTGCACGCCGCACTGGACGATCACGTCCGCGTCGGTCTTGGCCGCCTCCTTGGCGAGCTGCAGGCTGTCGCCGACGATGTCGGCGACACCGTGGAAGATCTCCGGCGTCATGTAGTTATGCGCCAGGATGACCGCGTTGCGCTCCTTCTTGAGCACGTTGATCGCATGGATCACCGGTGCCAGCACCGGCCACTCGATCTCCGGGATGAAATCCTTCACCTTCTCGTAGATCGGGGCGGTTTCCGCGGCGATCTCAGGGGTGTAGGCAAGGGGCGGACGGGCTACCGCCGGAAAGCCCGATGCCTTTGCGGATGCGGGACGGCGGGCTTCGGCGCGGGCGCCAGTGGAGATTACAGTGGTGGTCATGACGACCTCCCTTGACTGATCCTGGACCGCGTGTCGCGATCCACTCGACCCTGAGCTTGGCGTCTCTCTCGGCGCTTATACTCATTTTGAGCATAACCGGACGTTTAAAAAACGCGGCCATGGCCGTCGGTTATGCTCTTCGCGGGTATATATAGGGATGCGATACCAGATTGCCAAACGCTTTCTTGCCACCCGGGCGAACCTCCTGAATGCGCTGCGTCATCAACCTCCGCGCGCGCCGCCCGACGGCACCGAAGCCGGTTCGCGCCGGGACCGTGCATTGCCACGCGGGAAGACGCCACCTATCCGCTTCGTGAATGCCACCCATCAGGATGTTTTGCTTTTCGCGCGTTCGCGCAGCGCATAAGTTCATCGAAACTCGACGCCCTCCTGCATGAGGCGCGGGATCGCCAGATCCCACCGCCGCAGGACAGACCGTCTCGGAAAACCCGCCCTCCCCGGCCGATGATCAGCACGGACACACGCATGACCTCCGCTTCCCCCCGTGACGCCGCCATCAAGGACGGGCCCAACATCCCGCTCATCATCATTTGCGGCTGCCTGATCGCGCTGATCGGCTTCGGGCCGCGGTCCTCGATGGGCCTGTTTCTCGCGCCGATGACCGATGCGCGCGACTGGTCGCGCGAGGTGTTCTCGCTGGCGCTTGCCATCCAGAACCTGATGTGGGGCGCAGGCCAGCCGATCGCCGGCATGATCGCCGATCGCTACGGCACGGCGCGCACGGTCACCTTCGGAGCGCTGCTCTACATCGCCGGGCTGGTGATGATGTCCTTTGTCGAATCGCCGATGCTGCTGCATGTCTCCGCCGGCGTGATGGTCGGGCTCGGCGTCGCGTTTTCCTCGTTCTCGCTTGTGCTCGCCGCCTTCGGGCGCGCCGTAACCCCTGCGAAACGCTCGCTTGCCTTCGGCGTCGGAACGGCCGCAGGCTCCTTCGGGCAGTTCCTGTTCGCCCCGCTCGGCCAGGCCCTGATCGACGGCTTCGGCTGGCATCAGGCGCTTTTGATCCTCGCCGGCATCGTCGCGATGGTGCCGCTTCTCTCCATCGCGCTGAAAGGAAAACCGAAAGCCTTTTCCGCAAGTTCCGGCGAGAAGGACCAGAGGCTCGGCGAGGCGCTGGCGGAAGCCTTCGGCACGCGCGGTTTCCTGCTGCTGACCTTCGGCTTCTTCGTCTGCGGCTTCCATGTCGCCTTCATCACCGTGCATCTGCCGCCCTATATCGTCGACCTCGGGCTGGACCCGAGCTGGGGAGCGATTGCCATCGCGCTGATCGGTTTCTGCAACGTCTTCGGCGCGCTGGCCGCCGGCTATATCGGCGGACGGTTCTCCAAGCCCTATTTCCTGTCGCTGATCTATCTGGGGCGCGCCGTTGCCATCGCCATCTTCCTGATGGTTCCGGCAACCCCCTTCACCGTGCTCACCTTCGCGGGAACGATGGGCTTCCTGTGGCTCTCCACCGTGCCGCCGACGTCGGGTCTGGTCGCGGTGATGTTCGGCCCGCGCTATATGGCAACGCTCTTCGGCTTCGTGTTCTTTTCCCACCAGATCGGCGCGTTTCTGGGCGTGTGGCTCGGCGGGCGGATCTACGACCAGACCGGCTCCTACGATCCGATCTGGTGGATGGGCATCGCGCTCGGCATCTTCGCTGCGCTGGTGCACTGGCCGATCAAGGAAGAGCCGGTCGCACGGCTTGCCGGCACGCCGGCGGAGTAACGCCCGGCCTTCGCGCCACTCACCGACGTCATCCCCGGCTCGATGTTCAGACTTGGGAGATGGTTGACACCTGTTCGGAGACATAGGTGACAAGTTCATAGCGCAGAGAGATCGATGTTTGCGACACGATTTGCGCCGAAGTAGATGCCTAGGATGTCGTGGTTTGAGGTTGGCCGGATGGCGAGGCGATGGCCCTTGAAGGCCTTGGGAACGGACCAGAGCTTTCCGCGATAGCTGATCTGTGCCTTTGTTCGGGGCACCAGGCGGGTGATGGCATCCGGCGCGTAGGAAACGGCGGGGATGGTCTCTGGCCAGCGTCTTTGCGAGGGGCGATAACGGCTTGCCGGGATGGCTTGGCCGAGGGCTTCGTGTGGCCGGTGGTGGTTGTAGACAGTGCGCCAGCGGTCGAAGGCCTGCTGCAAGGCGCTGATGTCGCGATACGAGCGCAAGGCCAGAACTTCTTCGCCCAAGGTCCTGTTGAAGCGTTCGTTCTTGCCCTTGGTTTGCGGATGGAAGGGCCGGGCGTAGATCACCTCCACACCGAGATGCGCCAGCCAGACACGCAAGGGTGTCCAGCGGCTTTCCTTATGACTGGAGCCCCAGGGCGAGCCATTGTCGACCAGGAACGCCTCCGGCAGGCCGTGCCGGGCGAAGCAGCGTTCAAGCTGCTCCTGGACGGTCCGGGTTTGCTGATCCGGGCAAGCCGCCAGACACACGCAAAAGCGGGAATGATCGTCGACAATCGTCAGGGGATGGCAAGGCTGTTCCGTACCAAGGCGCACCCGTCCCTTGAAGTCCATCTGCCACAGGCGGTTGGCCGCTTCATGCTCGAAGCGGAGCGGGGCCTGCCCTGCGGCGGTCCGGGGGCCGACATGGCCGTGCCGCCGCAGAATGGCATGGATCGTCGAGACGGCAGGCAGCTCACTCTGGCTGCGGGCCAGAACCGCCGCAATCTTGCGTGCCCCCCATGCCGGGTGCTCCTCGCGCACACGCACCACCGCCTCTTCCCAAGCCGCGCTCACCCGCTGCGGGCTCGACTTCGGACGCCGGCTGCGATCATCAAGCCTCTCGCCCGCCGCAAACCGGCGAAGCCAGTTGTATCCCGTCTGTGCGCTGATCCCGAACCGCCGGCACAACTCTCGCCGGTTCACACCTTCAAGCCGCGCAAGGCGCACAAACTCTTCTCGCTGTTCCATGATCGACACCTGTGACCAGGGCATGGCCGCCTCCTCAACGGGACTCATGCCAAACGTGTCAACCATCTCCATGAACACATGTCACCTATGTCACCGGTCTGAACACCCGACCGGGGATCCAATCCACGTCGCCTGGGTCCACGGCAGATGCCGGACCGCGGACGCATCGACCCCACTCGCATCCGCTAAGGTTGCCAATGGATCCCGGCTCGGGGGCCGGGATGACGTCCGGGTGTGACGGAGCGCCCGCCTGCCCGGTGCGAGGCCGAGAGGGCCACGGCCGACATCGAGCAACGCCGGCACGCCCCGACCCCACCGCGCGGCAAAAACACGCTGTTTCGAGAGGCGTCCTCCCGGGCGCGGCGCGGCCGCGACCCGGGATCGGGGAGCCCCGACGTTCGGTTGACGCCCCTTAGCCCGCGATCTTGGAGAAATCCGCCACGTCGAGCGTGGCCTCGCGGATTTCGGCGAGCAGACGCAGGCGGTTGAGCCGCAATTCGGGATCATCGGCATTGACGTGGATGTCGTCGAAGAAGCGGTCGACAGGCGCGCGCAGGCCGGCAAGTGCGGTCATCGCGGCGGCGAAGTCCTCGTTTTTCAGCGCATCGCGCAGAGCAGACCGCGCCTTGTCGATGGCGGCCGCCAGATCGATTTCCGCCTGTTCCACCAGATGGTCGGCATGGGGCCGGCCCTCGATGGCGGAACCGTCCTTCTTTTCCTCGGCGCGCAGGATGTTGGCCGCGCGCTTGGTGCCGGCCAGAAGGTTCGCACCGTCCTCCGTGCCAAGGAACGCGCCCAGCGCCTCGACGCGCTTGACCACCATCAGCAGGTCGTCCTGACCTTCGAGCGCAAAGACCGCGTCGATCAGATCGTGGCGCGCGCCCTCGTCCTTCAGATGGACCTTCAGCCGGTCACCGAAGAAGGCGAGAAGGTCGTCGACAAGGGCTTGCGACTTCGCTTGATCAGGCAGGTTCTTGCGATGGATCTCGTCCGCGATCCGGTCATCGACGTCCGCGCCAAGGTCGAGCCCCTGCGTCGCCATCGCTGTATCGACGGCCTGCTCAAGCGCATGATCGGTCGAGATCTCCCGCAGGATACGCGCCTCGGCAAGCCTGACGAATGCGGTCAGGCCGAACCGCAGCCCGTTCTCCAGCACGATCCGGATCACGCCGAGCGCGGCACGGCGCAGCGCATAGGGGTCCTTCGAGCCGGTCGGCTTTTCGTCGATGGCCCAGAAGCCGGTCAGGAGATCCAGCTTGTCGGCGAGCGCGACGGCAATGGCGACGGGGTCGCTCGGCACCTCGTCGGACGGGCCTTGCGGCTTGTAGTGGTCCTCGATGGCGGTCGCGACGGAGGCGTCCTCACCCTGAAGCTCGGCGTAGGTGCGCCCGATCTGGCCCTGAAGCTCGGGGAACTCATAGACCATCTGCGTCGGCAGGTCGGCCTTGGCAAGGCGCGCCGCGCGGGCCGCCTTTTCCACATCCGCGCCGACAAGCGGCGCGATCTCGCGCGCCAGCGCCTCAAGGCGGGCAATGCGCGCACCCTGGGTGCCGAGTTTCTCGTGGAAGACCACGTTGTCGAGCTTCGGCAGGCGGCTTTCAAGCGACACCTTCAGATCGGTTTCCCAGAAGAACCAGGCATCCGACAGCCTTGCGCGGATCACCTTCTCGTTGCCGGCGATGATCGTCGCGCCGCCGTCGGCGGCCTCGATGTTGGAGACCGCGACAAAGCGGTTGGAGAGCGCACCCGTTGCCGGGTCCTTCAGCACGAAACACTTCTGGTTGGCGCGGATCGTCAGGCGGATGACCTCGTCGGGAAGCTTTAGGAACGTCTCGTCGAAGCTGCCCGTCAGCACCACCGGCCATTCGACCAGCCCCGCGACCTCTTCCAGAAGCCCCTCGTCCTCGACCAGTTCCAGCCCGAGCGCCATCGCGCGGTTGCGCGCGTCATGGGCGATGATGTCCTTGCGCCGGTCGGCGTCGAGCACGACCTTCGCCTTTTCCAGCTTCTCCGCGTAGTCCTCCAGGCGCCGCACCTCGAAGGCGTCGGGTGCCAGGAAGCGGTGGCCGCGCGTCATGTTGGACGAGGCGATCCCGTCGACCTCGAAGGGGATCACCTCCGGCTCCTCCGTCTCCGGCCCGAACGTCGCGACGATGGAATGCAGCGGACGCACCCAGCGAAGCGAGCCCGAGCCCCAGCGCATGGACTTCGGCCAGGGGAAGTTGCGGATGATGCCGGGCATCGCCTCGGCGACGATCTCCGGCGTGGTGCGGCCGGGCTTTTCGATCACCGCGACGTAGAAATCGCCCTTCTTCGGATCGCTGGCAATCTCCGCCTCGTCGATGGAGGCGAGACCCGCGCCGCGCAGAAACCCTTCCAGCGCCTTTTCCGGCGCGCCGACGCGCGGACCTTTTCGCTCCTCGCGGGTCGCCTTGGAGGCTGCGGGCAGCCCGGCGACATGCAGCGCGAGACGGCGCGGGGTGACGAAGGCCTTGGCCCCCTCATAGGTGAGACCCGCATCGACCAGCGCGTTGGTGACCAGCGACTTGAGGTTATCCGCCGCGCGCCGTTGCATGCGGGCGGGAATTTCCTCGCTGAACAGCTCCAGGAGAAGATCGGGCATCTTGGGTCTCGATGGTTGGGTGGCCCGGGCGCCTGGTGAAGCGCCCACGAAAACATGTGCTGCGTCCGTTACCAAGGCGGGAGGAAAAAGTCACCCCCGATGCTGCCGGCAGGGTCGCTAGAAGCTCAGGAACAGGCGGATGATCAGGGCATTCGCCAGATCGACGAAAAAGGCGGAGACCAGCGGCAGGATCAGGAAGGCCTTGGTAGCCGCGCCATAATGTTTGGTCACCGCGGTCATATTGGCAATCGCCGTCGGCGTGGCGCCGAGCGCGAAACCGGCATAGCCCGCCCCGAGCACCGCCGCCTCGTAGTCGCGCCCCATCAGCGGGAACAGCACGAAGACGATGAAGGCGCCGGCCAGCACCACCTGAAGCGCGAGGACCACCAGCATCGGTCCGGCAAGGCCGGCGATGGTCCACAATTGCAGGCTCATCAGCGACATGGAGAGGAAGACGCCGAGCGCGAGATCCGAGATCACGGCAAGCGAGCGGGTGCGCGCCGGCCACTTGGGGAGCTTCAGGAAAACGGGAACCGTATTCGACAGCAGGATACCGCAGAAGAGGCAGACGACGAACAACGGCAGGTCGACGCCGGTGGTATCGAGCGCCTCCTTCAGCGCCACGCCGAGCGCGATCGTCAGGTTGAGCACCAGAATGGCGCGCATCAGGCCGGTATGGGTGACGGAGGCCGACGCCTCCTCCTCCCGTTTCAGCCCGATTGTCGGGATCACCGCGTCGCTGTCGGGATCGCGCGTCGCGCCCTTCGCCTTGATCAGATACTGGGCGACCGGTCCGCCGAGCACGCTTGCCGCGATCAGGCCAAGCGTCGCCGTCGCCGCGCCGAGTTCAACCGCGCCGGCCACCCCATAGCTGTCGGCGAAGGTCGGCCCCCAGGCGATTGCCGTCCCGTGGCCGCCGATCAGCGAGACAGTGCCGCCGATCAGCCCGTAGGCAGCGGGAAGCCCGAAAGCCGTCGCCACCGCGACTCCGACGCCGTTTTGCAGGCACATGTAGCCGATGGTGAGCGCGAGCAGGATCAGGAGCGGCGCGCCGCCGCGCAGCAGATCCGCAAGCCGTGCGTTCAGCCCGATGGAGGTGAAGAAATACAGCAGCAGGAAATCGCGCGCCGCCAGCGAGAAGGTCACCTCGCCGTAGCCAAGCAGGTAGAGAGCGAGCACGCCAAGCGCCACCAGCAGGCCGCCGGACACCGGTTCGGGAATGTTGTAGCGATTGAGCACCGCGATGTCGCGGTTCAGCCGGACGCCGGCGAAATACACCAGGATCGCGATATTGAAGCTGGCGAAATCGCCAAGAACAATGGGGTTGGCCGTCATGATCCTGTCGCGCCCGCCTATTCCTCGCGCCTACCAGCCGCCACCGCCGCCGCCGCCACCGCCGCCGCCGGACGACCCGCCGCCGGAAAAGCCGGAGGAGGACGACTTGGGCACGGGCACGGAGGAGGAGAAGCTTCCCGACATGGCGCCGACCGTCTTGCCCAGCGTGCTGGAGATATGATGCGAATCGAAGTGGCTACCGCTGTACCAGCTGGGCGAATAGCTCGCGGCGGCCGCGGCTCCCGCCGCCGTCGTCAGCCAGTCCTCGAAGGCACGCGACCAGGGCTCCTCGACGCCCAGTGCCACCGCATAGGGCAAGAGCGTCTCGAAGTGGCGCGGGCTCATGTCCGGGGCGCCGGCCATGTTCATGCGGTCCTTTTCCGCGACCGACAGATACATGTTCAGCCCCTCGATCTCGTCGAGACGGGTGCGCCCGACCGCCGTCGGCGCGCCGATGAGGAAGAAGAACAGGGCATTCACCGAAAACAGCGCGGCCGCGATCAGCACCGGATAGGGGATCTCGCCGTTGATCGAGATGACGGCAAAGCCCGCGATCCCGAGCGCCATGATCAGGGTGAAGATCGCAATCGCAAGGCCCACCCGCGCCACGATGCCGCGCGCGCGGCTCATGCCCTTGGCGATGCGCACGCTGAAGGTGGAAATCACGAAACCCGCCATCATCGCCGGGAACAGGGTGCCGATCTCCGTCTGGGAGAGATTGCCGTAAGCGACGAGCGCGACAATCGCGAGGATGCTCAGGAGAACGCCGGGGATGAGATAAAGCCGGTTTTCCTTGAAGAAACGGCCGCGATTCTCACCCTCGATGGCCCCGCGAAAGCTCTTGCCGAGCGAGACGACGGAGGTGCCGTTCTTCTTGCTGAGCGTGAGCGCATCGCCGCGCGCGTCGAACCAGCGGGCAATCGCCGCCTCGCCCTTCGGCAGGCCTTGCAAATTACCAACCTCTTCCTCGGGCCGACTCAGCGTCAGGTCGTCGGAAAAATCCTCCATCTTCATCCGGCCGTGGACCGCGAGATTGAGGCAGGCGGCCGAAAGCGCCTTCCAGCCGCCGTCGCCGAACCCCTTGTCGCGGACATAGGCGGCGAGCGCCGGAGAAACACCTTCTGGCGCCTCGAAACGGGGAAACACCACACCCCGGGGCGGATCGCGCCCGACAAGCCACCAGGCGCCGAGATAATAGGCCAGCACCAGAAGGATGCCGCCGCCGCCCAGGATGGTCGCCATGTTGTCCTGCAGGAAGTAGCCGAACTCCTCTTCCGGCGTCGGCGGCGCGATCACCCCCTTGTTCATGGCGACGACGACGCTCAGGCCCTCGCCGATGGTCAGCGGGCGGGTGGTGGAAAACACCACGCTGTTGCCGCCGTCTTCCGCGCGGGCTGTGAAAGCGTTGCCGCGCTCGCCGAAGAAGCCGGTGTAGGCGGTCCACTCGCTGGCCACCGCGCCGTCGGGCAGCACGACGCGCGCGCTCGCGGTGTCGATGGGAAAGATCCACTCGTTGCCGGTCACGTTCCAGAACAGCTCGTCATAGCCCTCGAAGAAGCGGATCTGCCGCGTCGTCTCGTAGACGAGCTTGTAGGTGTAGTCGCCCGGCGTCAGGAAGACCTCTTCCCTGCCGATATAGATCCGGACCCCGCCACCGCCGCGATTGACCCGGTAGCCGTCGGGCTCCCCGTCGCGGGTGACCGAGAGAAGCTCGAACCCGGCGAGAATGCGCCCGTTGGGCGTATCGATCGCAAGCGGAATGTCGCGGTAGATCCCCCGCCGGATCTGGTTGCCTTCCGCGCGCACGCGGATGGTCTCGGTGACGGTCAGCGTGCCGTCGCCGGCGATCTCGATGGTCGCGTTGAAAGACTGGATGCGCTCGACCGCAAGCCCCGGAGCGGCCGACGCCATCAGCAGCGCCAGCGCAACGCAGAGCGCCGCGACCGCCCCGCGCAGTTTCACGATACACGGCATCGCGTATTCTCCCGGCAGCGAGGGTCAGACTAGAAGGACACGGTCGGAACGGCGCGCTCGGCCGGATCCTCGATCTCGAAATACTCGGCCTGCTCAAACCCGAACTTCCCGGCGATCAGGTTCGCGGGAAAGCTCTCCACCGTCACGTTGAGCCCGCGCACCGCGCCGTTGTAATAGCGCCGCGCCATCTGGATCGTTTCCTCCACCTTGTCGAGCGAGGCGTGAAGGTCGCGGAAGCCGTCGTTGGCCTTGAGGTCGGGATAGGCCTCGGCGACGGCAAACAGCCGTCCGAGCGCCTGGGAAAGCATCGATTCCGCCTGGGAGCGGCCGGCGACGTCGTCGCGCGGCATGCTGGCTGCGCGTGCGCGCAATTCGGTCACTTCCTCGAGCGTTGCGCGCTCGTGGGCCGCGTAGCCCTTCACCGTCTCGATCAGATTGGGGATGAGGTCGGTGCGCCGCTTGAGCTGCACGTCGATGCCGCTCCAGCCCTCGCGCACCATCTGCCGTTGCCGCACCAGCGTGTTGTAGAGGTAGACGACATAAAGCCCGAGCGCGACCAGCACGCCGAGCACGATCCAGGTTCCCATTCCGTCCCGTCCTTCTTTTCCGAAATGCGCTTCGGCCCCGACAGGGGGAACGCTAGAACGTCGGCGGCGGAATGTCACCCGATTGTCGGCAGATGGCGCGGATTACCGGCGATTGCGCGGGTCGGCTCAGCGGTACATGAACAGCAGTTCCTGCTGGGCGCCGCGTTCCCAGACCGTCGGGTCGGAGGTCGCCCGGAAAAACCGGGTGAAATAGCCCTTGTAGGTCCAGCCGCAGTTTTTCCACCCCCGCGCGCGGACACAGACGTAGCCCGACCAGCCGCCCTTGTCCTCCATCGTGACGCGGCCACCGGGCAATGCGCGGCAGTTCACGTCGACGGGCTGCCCCTTGCGGGTTTCCCGTTTCGCGTCGCGCGCCGCCTTGCGCTTGTCCACCCCCTTCTTGATCAGGTCGATGAAGGTCGTGTCATAGGCGATGCGCCGGGTGTTGAGCGTCTCGTTCAGCGTCTTCCAGTCTTGCTTGGTCGCGCAGGCGGCCAGCGGCGTAATGCCGGCCTTGGTGCGCGCCTCCGCAGACGGCGGAGCGAAGACGAGAAGACCGAGCGCGAGCAGTGCGATTACCTGCAGATTCATTGGAAATACCTTCCAGGAAAAGAAGACCGTGACGCGGCCGCAGTAACCTATCGGGGCCTGAAGGTCTTTCCGTCACCTGCGGCGCGATACCGCTCGAGGATCGACGACGACGTCCAGAGACACTTCGGCCAACCGCTCACGCGAATGCACAGCATCGACCTTGCCGGACGTGTATCCTGTTCGAGAACGAACGCCTTCCTCGGGATCGCGCGACAGTCCACGTCGAGCGGATAGCCGTATCTGGATTTCTCATGGAGACGCTTCATAAGTTCCCGATTGGCCAGGAGCTTCTGATCGCGCTTGCGAACATGTTCCATCTGCTTTGCGAAGGGCCACCGTTCGTCGACCATATAGCCTTCGACACCGTCGATAGCGCGCGCATGGCGACGTGGTCGTTGCCGGAGTTCCTTGACAAGGCGCAGATAGTCGCCGCGAGTCTCGCAGGCCGAGCGATAGGTCAGCCCCTTCACGGGCTGATCGTAGAGCGAAGGCCAACGGGGCTGTGCCTGCGCCGGTCCGGAGCCGGCGATCATCACCGCGCCAAGCAAGGCTGCGGTCAAAAATACTCTCAAATCGATCAACGTCTTAAACTCCCGTCAAATGCAATCGGCGGACGATATCATCGCAACCGACTGCAATCAACGGGTGTAAGACTACGCCGTGTAGCCGACGCCGCCGGCTTCCGTTTCCAGGAAGGCGCCGCCGCAGGCCTTGGTCAGCTCGCGCACGCGCAGGATGTAGCTCTGGCGCTCGGTCACGGAGATGACGCCGCGCGCGTCGAGCAGGTTGAAGGCGTGGCTCGCCTTGATGCACTGGTCGTAGGCTGGCAGCACCACCTGATGCACCGCGGCGCCGGCCGCATCGCGCGCGGCAGCGCCGGCGGCGAGCAGGCGACGGCATTCGTCCTCGGCGTCCTTGAAGTGGCGGAACAGCGTCTCGGTGTCGGCGTGTTCGAAGTTGTGGCGCGAATACTCCTGCTCGGCCTGCAGGAAGACGTCGCCATAGGTGACCTTTTCCGCACCCTCGCGGCCGTTGTAGTTCAGGTCGTAGACGTTATCGACGCCCTGGATGTACATGGCGAGCCGCTCCAGCCCGTAGGTCAGTTCGCCGGAAACGGGCGAACACTCGAAGCCAGCGACCTGCTGAAAATACGTGAACTGCGAGACTTCCATGCCGTCGCACCAGCACTCCCAGCCAAGGCCCCAGGCGCCCAGCGTCGGGCTTTCCCAGTCGTCCTCGACGAAGCGGATATCGTGCAGCGCCGGATCGAGGCCGATCGCATAGAGCGAGTTGAGATAAAGCTCCTGCAGGTTCTCCGGCGACGGCTTCAGGATCACCTGGAACTGGTAGTAGTGCTGCAGCCGGTTGGGGTTCTCGCCGTAACGGCCGTCGGTCGGGCGGCGCGAGGGCTGCACATAGGCGGCCTTCCACGGGCGCGGGCCGAGCGAACGCAGCGTCGTCGCGGGATGGAAGGTGCCGGCGCCGACTTCCATGTCATAGGGCTGGAGAACGACGCAGCCCTGATCGGCCCAGTAGCGCTGGAGCGTCAGGATAAGCCCCTGAAAGGAGTCTTCGGGGCGCATGTGCGCGGGCACTGCTTCGCTGGTCATGATCTGTCGTCCTTGCCGCTGCCGGAACCTGAGCACGCCTTCGCGCCCGGCCGGCGCGAGAGGTGCCACCATCGCCCGGCGCCGTCAAGGCGGCAGGCGCGGTTGCCCGCGCCGGCCATCGCTTGCAGAGACACAAGCGGCCGATCAGACCGGCTCATGCCGATGGTCGTGAGCGTGATCGTGGGCATGCGCACCGCCATGCCCGTCGGACGTACCCTCCGGCGCCACGGCGCAGGCCACCTTGTCCCCGCGGCGCTCGCGCCACGCCTGCACGATGATCTGGAAGGCGGAGGAGAGGAACAGTCCGGCCATCAGGCCCGCGACCAGAAGGTCCGGCCAGCCGGTGTCGCTGGCCCAGACGCCGGCCGCCGCCAGCATCACGGCGATATTGCCGATCGCATCATTGCGCGAGCACAGCCAGACGGAGCGCACATTGGCGTCGCCGTCCTTGTAGCGCATCAGCAAGCCGACGCTGGCGAGATTGGCGGCAAGCGCCAGAAAGCCGATCGCGCCCATCACCTGGGCCTGGGGCACGCCAAGCACGAAAAGCTGGTAGAGCGTTGAGCCGAACACCCAAAGCCCCATGGCGAGCAGGCTGAAGCCCTTGGCCAGAGCAGCGGCGGAGCGCACCTGCAAGGATGCGCCGATGACGGCGAGCGAGATGCCATAGGTCAGCGCATCGCCGAAGAAGTCGAGCGCGTCGGCCTTGAGCGCCTGGGACTGCGCCATCTGACCGGCGATCATCTCGACCGCGAACATCCCCGCGTTAATCGCGATGACGGCCCAGAGCCGGCGCTTGTAGTCGTCCGAAAGGCCTTCGAACGTCCCGTGATCGTGTCCGCAACACGCACCCATGATCGGTCTTCCTCATTTTCCCGTTGCCGGACCGCGCGCTTGCGGGTCCTTGCCGATTGTGTGAGCAGACCCTAAATGCTCTAGCGACTAGAGGTTCAAGAGGAAAAATTCATGCTCTCCATCGGCGCGCTTGCCAAGGCCACCGGCGTCAAGGTCCCCACCATACGATACTACGAGCAGCAGGGGCTGATCGCCCCGCCGGTGCGCTCCGAGGGGAACCAGCGCCGCTACGAGCCTGCCGCGCGCGAGCGGCTGTCGTTCATCCGCCATGCCCGGGATCTCGGGCTGCCGCTGGAGGCGATCCGCGAATTGCTGGAGCTGAGCGAAACGCCGGAGATGCCTTGCGTCGACGCCCACCGCATCGCCGGCGCGCATCTTGGCGAGGTGCGCGCCCGAATCGCGCGGCTGCGCAGGCTGGAGGCGGAACTCGAGCGCATCACCTCGGCCTGCGACGCCGACACGGTTGGCGACTGCCACGTCATTCATGCGCTCGCCGATCACTCGCAATGCGAAAGCGAGCACTGATCCTTCAAAGGCGTTTGCGCGCCCTCAGTCCTTCGGCTTGTAGCGCCCGGTTTCCGGATCGCGCTCAAGCGTCTTCATCGGCTGGCCCTCGGCAGACTTGCGCGCGGCCTTGGAGACCCGGTTTTCCACCCGGCTCATTTCCCGCCGCACCGCGCGGAAGAGCACATATCCGCCGACCGCGAGCGCCGCAGCGCCAAATACATTCACCATTCTACCGCTCCCGTCGTCTTGCGAACCGGCCTTTGACGTCCTTGCTGCAAGGCAGTGTCGCCGCCGCTTCGCGCAATCACAATCCGTAACGTGCCCAAAGCGCGCGAATTTCCAGCGCGGACAAGGCTTCATCCGCCAACCCCTGCGTCAGTCCGCCCGAGGCACCGGCCTCGACGCCGGACGCCTGGCGGCGCCCGAACAGCGAGCGCGGCGCGGAGATCAGCGGGGTCTTCACCTTGTCGCCGAAGCGCTCCCTCAGCACGGAGCGCAGATCGCCGAGGCTATCGACGAGCCCGAGATCCCGCGCCGTGGTGCCGGTCCAGAACAGGCCGGTGAAGAGGTCAGGGTTGTCGCTCAGGACTTCGCCGCGCCGGCTCTTCACCAGATCGATGAAGACGTCGTGGACCTCCAGCTGCAGCGCCTTGAGGTGCTGCACGTCTTCCTCGCGCTCCGGACGGAAGGGGTCCAGGATCGCCTTGTTCGGCCCGGCCGTGTGCACCCGGCGCTCGATCCCGAGCTTGGCCAGCGCCTCGGGAAAGCCGAAGCCGGCCGACACGACGCCGATGGAGCCGACCACGGACGACGGGTCGGCAATGATCTCGTCGCCGGCAACCGCAAGCATATAGCCGCCGGAGGCCGCGACATCCTCGACGAAGACCAGGACGTCCTTCTTCTTTTCCTCCGCCAGCGCGCGGATCCGCGCATGGATCAGGCGCGACTGGACCGGCGAGCCGCCCGGCGAATTGACGATCAGCGCCACGGCCGGTCCGTCGATGGAAAAGGCCTTGTCCAGTTGCTGCGCGACATTCGCCAGCGACAGCCCGGGCCGCAGCGGAGACGCCATGCCGATGGCCCCCTGCAGGCGCACGACGGGCACGGTCACCGGAACATTGCCCCATTTGCCGGGAAGACGTTTGCGCAGACGGTCGAACACGCGGAAATCCTTCTTTGGCTTGAAAATCACGGACGACGGATCCGTCCTTCGGGTGGATATAAGCCTTCGCACCGCCGAAAAAAGGCGCAATCGCATTGGCGCTTTGGCAGCTTGCCCCGGGTTCAGGCGGACGCGGTGGCCTGCACGGCGGCCTGAAGCGCCAGCAGGTCGCGCCAGGCGTAGCGTTTCTGCTCCGGATGCCGCAGCAGATGATCCGGGTGAAAGGTCGCGATCGCCTTCGGCACGCCCGCGCTATGCGGCACCTCCAGCCATTTGCCGCGCAGCTTGAGAATGCCATCCGCCTGGCCGGTCAGCGCCTGGGCGGCTCCCTCTCCCAGAAAGACGAGAATGTCAGGCGCCACGAGCTCGATCTGGCGAACAGCGAACGGCTTGCAGATCTCCACTTCCTGCGGACTGGGCTTGCGGTTTCCCGGCGGGCGCCAGGGCACCAGATAGCTGAGACAGACCGCCTCGCGCGACAGGCCGATGGCGGCGAGCATGCGGTCGAAAAGCGCCCCGCCCGGACCGACGAAGGGCACGCCCGCGCGGTCTTCGTCGCGCCCCGGCGCTTCGGCGATGAACATCACACGGCTGCCCGGGCGGCCTTGCGCGAACACCAGCGACTTGGCGGACATCTTGAGATTGCAGCCGTTGAAGGCGGCGACGGCATCGCGCAGCGCCTCAAGGGTCGGCGCCGCGCGGGCGAGATCGCGCGCGGCGGCCACGGCCTCGTCGTCCGGAAGCACGGCATGATGCGTTGGCGCCTGCGGGCCGGCCGGGCGGGCCGGCTCGCTGGGAAGTGGTACCGATCCGGGGATCCGGTGCCCTGCCCCGTCGGCCGGATCAGCGTGCCCGGCGGATCGCGCCGGCTGCTGCGCCGGCCTGGCCGCAGGCGCTGAGGCCGGCGATGCGGGAGCCGCCCGCGCGAGCGGACGCGTCGACAGCTCGAAGGCGTCGACCGGATCGGTGTCGATCCAGGCATCCGCACCCGCGCCGACAAAAAAATCGAGCAGCGCCTCGAGCGCGCGGGCGCGCTCGGCGTCGGAAGGATGCGGGTCGTTGCTGTCGCCAGGTTCCATGAGACCGTTGTGCCGCATCCCGGTGAAAGGCGCAACGATGCGCCGCGGCCGCACCAGACATTCCGTTTACGTAAAAGGAAAACCGGACCATTGACACCCATGCGCATTGCAGCGGCTTTCGCGCTGCACTAAACAGAAACGGAGTGACACGGATCCTGGATTTGCGGGGGAGACAGGTATGAGCGAAACGGAAACCCTTCCGGAACGCGAAAGCATGGATTTCGACGTCGTGATCATCGGAGCGGGCCCGGCCGGCCTGTCCGCCGCGATCCGGCTGAAACAGATCGCCAACGACAAGGGCGAGGAGCTCTCCGTCGTCGTGCTGGAAAAGGGCTCGGAGGTCGGCGCGCATATCCTCTCCGGCGCGGTGATCGACCCCGTCGGTGTCGACAAGCTGCTGCCGGAGTGGCGCGAGGAAAGCGACACGCCGTTCAAGACCCCGGTGACGGCGGACCATTTCCTGGTGCTCGGCCCGGCCGGCTCGATCCGCCTGCCGAACATGTTCATGCCGAAACTCATGAACAACCACGGCAATTACATCGTCTCGCTCGGCAATGTGTGCCGCTGGCTCGCCGAAAAGGCGGAAGCGCTCGGCGTGGAGATCTATCCGGGCTTTGCCGCGGCCGAGGTTCTCTATGACGACGAGGGGCGCGTCGTCGGCGTCGCCACCGGCGACATGGGTGTCGGGCGCGACGGCAAGCCGAACGCGAATTTCACCCGCGGCATGGAGCTGCGCGGCAAATACGTGCTGATCGGCGAAGGCGTGCGCGGGTCGCTCGCCAAGGAGCTGATCGCGAAGTTCAATCTCGACGCCGACAGCGACGTGCCAAAGTTCGGCATCGGCATCAAGGAACTGTGGCAGGTCGATCCGTCAAAGCACCGTCCGGGCCTCGTCCAGCACTCCTTCGGCTGGCCGCTCGACAACAAGACCGGCGGCGGTTCCTTCCTCTACCATCTGGAGGACAATCAGGTCGCCGTCGGCTTCGTGCTGCACCTGAATTACAAGAACCCCTATCTCTCGCCCTTCGACGAGTTCCAGCGCTTCAAGACGCATCCGGCGATCCGCGAAACCTTCGAGGGCGGCAAGCGCATCTCCTATGGCGCGCGCGCGATCACCGAGGGCGGCTTCCAGTCGGTCCCCAAGCTCTCCTTCCCCGGCGGCCTGCTGATCGGCTGCTCGGCCGGCTTCGTCAACGTGCCGCGCATCAAGGGCTCGCACAACGCCATGCTGTCGGGCATGCTCGCGGCGGAGGAAATCGCCGCCGCCCTCGCCCGTGGCGAGGCGAACACCGAGCTGACCGCCTACGATACCGCATGGCGCGAGAGCGAGATCGGCGACGACCTCAAAAAGGTGCGCAACGTCAAGCCGCTGTGGTCGCGCTTCGGCACGGTGCTCGGCATCGCGCTCGGCGGCCTCGACATGTGGACCAACGAGCTCTTCGGCAAGTCCTTCTTCGGCACGATGAAGCACGGCAAGACCGACGCGGAAAGCCTGGAGCCGGCGGCGAAACACACGCCGATCGCCTATCCCAAGCCCGACGGCGAGGTGTCCTTCGACAAGCTCTCCTCCGTGTTCCTGTCGAACACCAACCATGAGGAGGACCAGCCGATCCACCTCAAGGTGAAGGACGAAAAGCTTCAGAAGACCTCGGAACACGATGTCTACGCGGGGCCGTCGAACCGCTATTGCCCGGCCGGCGTCTACGAGTGGATCGAGGAAGGCGCGGACGCCCCGCGCTTCCAGATCAACGCGCAGAACTGCGTCCACTGCAAGACCTGCGACATCAAGGACCCGAACGGCAACATCACATGGACCGTGCCGGAAGGCGCCGGCGGACCGAACTACCCGAATATGTGAGGTCCGGCCGCCGGCAACCGGCGGCAAGCCCTCACCAAGACGCCCGTGCGACAGCCGTTGCGCGGGCGTTTTCGTTGCAGGCAAGGTGGATCGTGCTCAGGCCACGGCCCCTGCAGCCTGACGGCACCGCTCCAGGAAGGTGTCAACGAAGACATCGAGCGCCTGCCAGTCGGTGAACTCCATGTCGCCGGAGGGATCCATCTCCACGCCCTTCTCGCGCAGGATGCGATGGATCATCCAGCGCTTGAGGAAATTCATCTGGCGGTCGTGGACGGCGCCTGCGGCGAGATGCACGAGGCTTGCCTCCCAGTCGACCTCGTCGAACATCTCCTCCACGACGGCGCGGGCATTGTCGAGGTCCTGTCGGTCCGACGAGGAGGCCGACAGGCTCACCGAGACGAAGGCGGTCGGCACGCGTTCAAGCCGCGCGCGCTGCTTGCGGATGAACTCGACGATCTCCGGCTGGTGACGCTTCACATGCAGCGAGGCCGCCAGAAGGGCGGCGTCGAAGGTGCCGAGCTCGGTTGCCGCCGCCGCCCGCGCATCCACCAGGGTGACCGCGTGACCGGCGGCGCGAATGCGGGACGCCGCGCGGTCCGCGATCTTGCGGGTCTGCCCTTCCGTCGTCGCATAGACCACGAGGATATGTGCCATGCCTGTCTCCTGAATGCGCCCACCACACGCATAGTGTGCATCAGTGTGACGACGCTTCCATGACAGGAGTCAAGGCGATCCGGCAACAGCCGGCAAATCAACCGGCGAGAAGCTCGCGCTTGCGGGTGCAGGCCTCGACCGCCGCGAAGGCGGACATGTTGACCACCCCGCGCGAGGTCACCGAGGGAGTGAGAATATGCACCGGCTTGGCCGTGCCGAGCAGGATCGGCCCGACATGCAGACTGTCGGTCATCACCTTCACCAGGTTGAGCGCGATATTGGCCGCGTCGAGCGAGGGGAAGACCAGCAGGTTGGCCTGATCCGTCAGGCGCGAATCCGGCATCACCCGCTCGCGCATCGCCAGCGACAGCGCGCTGTCGCCGTGCATCTCGCCATCGACCTCGAGATCGGGGGCAAGCTTGCGCAGGATCTCCAGCGCCGCGCGCATCTTGTCGGCCGAGGCCATGTCGCGCGAGCCGAAGTTCGATGCACTCAGGAGCGCTGCCCGCGGCGTGATACCGAAACGGCGGATCTCCTCGGCGGCCAGAACCGTCGTCTCGGCGATCTCGCGCGCACTCGGATCGACCGTGACATAGGTATCGGTGAAGAAGGTCGCGCCGCCGGAATTGATCAGGAGCGACAGCGCCGAGAAATCCTGCACGCCGGGCGCGGTGCCGATAATGCCGGCGACATCCGCCAGATGCTTGGAATAGCGGCCCTCGAGCCCGCAGATCAGCGCATCCGCCTCGCCCCGGTGCAGGGCGATGGCGCCGATCACCGTGGTGTTGGAGCGCACCATGGTGCGGGCGGCTTCCGGCGTCACGCCGCGCCGGCCGAGCAGCGCAAACAGCGTGTCGACATAGTCGCGGTAGCGCGGATCGTCCTCCGGATTGGTGCATTCGAAGTCGACGCCGGGGCGGATCCTGAGGCCGAACCGCTCGCAGCGCGCCTCGATCACCGAGGGACGGCCGATCAGGATCGGCTGCGCCAGCTTGTCCTCCATCAGCACCTGGGCGGCGCGCAGCACGCGCTCGTCCTCGCCGTTGGAATAGATGATGCGGGTCTGGCTTTCGCGCGCCGCCGCGATTACCGGCTTCATGATCAGGCCGGAGCGGAAGACGAACCGGTTCAGCCGGTCGTTATAGGCCTCGAAATCGGTGATCGGACGGGCGGCGACGCCCGTTTCCATCGCCGCGCGGGCCACCGCCGGCGCGATCCGCAGGATCAGCCGCTGGTCGAAGGGCGACGGGATCAGGTATTTCGGGCCGAAGGTCTCGCTGACACCGCCATAGGCGCGGGCCGCGACCTCGGACGGTTCCTCGCGGGCAAGCTCGGCGATCGCCTTGACGGCTGCGAGCTTCATTTCCTCGTTGATCGTCGTCGCGCCGGCATCGAGCGCGCCGCGGAAGATATAGGGGAAGCACAGGACGTTGTTGACCTGGTTGGGATAGTCGGAGCGGCCCGTGCACATCATCACGTCGTCGCGCACGGCAAGCGCGTCCTCCGGCATGATTTCCGGGCGCGGGTTGGCGAGCGCCAGGATCAGCGGCTTGTCCGCCATGGCGGCGACCATCTCCGGCTTCAGCACGCCGGCAGCCGAAAGACCCAGGAACACGTCGGCGCCGGGGATGACCTCGGCGAGCGTGCGCGCGTCGGTTTCCTGCGCGAAGACGGACTTCCACTCGTCCATCAGCGCCTCGCGGCCCTTGTAGACGACGCCCTCGATGTCGGTGACGAAGACGTTTTCCCGGCTGGCGCCCAGCGCGCACAGCAGGTTGAGGCAGGCGAGCGCCGCAGCCCCCGCGCCCGATGCGACGATCTTGGCCTTGGCGATGTCCTTGCCGGCCAGTTCGAGCGCGTTCATCACCGCCGCGGCGACGATGATCGCCGTGCCGTGCTGGTCGTCGTGGAACACCGGGATGTTCATGCGTGCGCGCAGGTCGCGCTCGATCATGAAGCACTCAGGCGCCTTGATGTCTTCCAGGTTGATGCCGCCGAAGGTCGGTTCGAGCACGGCGACGGCATCGACGAAACGTTCGACATCCAGTTCGTCGACCTCGATGTCGAACACGTCGATCCCGGCAAACTTCTTGAAGAGCACCGCCTTGCCCTCCATCACCGGCTTGGAGGCGAGCGGACCGATGGCACCCAGTCCCAGAACCGCCGTGCCGTTGGAGATCACCCCGACGAGATTGCTGCGGGCGGTGTAGTCGGCGGCAAGCGCCGGGTCGCGCGCGATCTCCATGCAGGGCGCCGCGACGCCCGGCGAATAGGCAAGCGCCAGGTCGCGCTGGTTGCCGAGCGGCTTGGTCGCCTGGATCTCCAGTTTCCCGGGATGCGGATAGCGGTGGTAGAAAAGCGCCGCTTCATCGAGTTCGCTGGGAGACGGGTGGGCGGTCGGCTTCTTGGTCATGGGGATCCACTTGCGGCTGGCGGGCTGTGTCAGTTCGGGCAAAGGGCAGTCGGTGCAGCCTATCGCCACATCGGCGTGCGGTCATGCCCCCATTGCGGCGGGTGGCCGGGACGCGCGCATCAGGATGCGAATCAACAGGTACAAAACCGCCGCATTCAGGCAATGCCATACGAAATGCGTGCCCGTTGGGAAAGACGGGCAAACCAGCATATCACCCGTTCTGAAGGCAAGCGAAATCAGGAACAGCACGCCAACGCCAGCAAGCGGCACGGCGAGCTCGGGCGCGCGCCAGCGCGCGGCAAGGGCCACGGCGAAGATGGCGAGCGCTGCCGGCGCATAGCCGCCCGAGGACCCGAGCAGCCGGCCAAGCTGGGGTCCGAGCGCCAGTCCGGCGATGAAAAAGCCCAGCGTGAGGGCAGCCGAGGGCCAGGGCCGCAGCGCAAGGACGCGCCGCATCGCGAAGAAGAAATAAAGATGAATGAACACCGCGATCGGAACGACATCCGCGAGCCCCGCCCAGCGCGTGGCAAGCGTATGGAACAGAAAGGAGCCGATCCCGACAAGCGCGACCACGAGGATCAGCACCAGGGTCGCGCCATCCCTTAGCGGCTGACGCTTCCACTGCCGCAGCGCCCAGAAGGCCGCCACGAGAAAGGCCGCATTGGTCAGCGCGTTCACGGGTTCCGCCCAAAACGCCGGTCCGACCCGCTCGCAATAGGCGTCGACCGCTGCCGTCCAGTCCATCCTCGATCTCCGCATACATCCCGTTTCAGGCGCGCCCCTGCGACCAAAGGGAGCGACACACCCACTGGCCAGTTGCCGGTGCCCGGCCTATTGTCGGCCGCAAAGGCCTCCTGGAGGAAGGGAAATCAGACCCATGCATCGCATTGATGACAGCCGCCCGTTCATTCCCTTGCGCATTGCCGTCCTCACGGTCTCCGACACGCGCACGCCTGGCGACGACCGCTCCGGCGACACGCTGGTCAACCGGCTGACGGAGGCCGGGCACCGGCTCGCCGACCGCGCCATCGCCACCGACGACGTGGAGGCGATCCGCGAGGTCGTGAACCGCTGGATCGCCTCAGCGGAGGTCGACGTGGTCATTTCCACCGGCGGCACCGGCTTCACCGGACGCGACGTGACGCCGGAGGCGATCGAACCCCTGTTCGAGAAGCGCATGGACGGCTTCTCGGAGGTGTTCCACCGCATCTCCTATGACAAGATCGGCACCTCGACCATCCAGTCGCGCGCGACCGGCGGGGTCGCCAACGCCACCTATATCTTCGTCCTGCCCGGATCGCCCGGCGCCTGCAAGGACGCCTGGGACGGCATCCTCAAGTGGCAGCTCGACTACCGGCACATGCCCTGCAATTTCGTGGAGATCCTGCCCCGGCTCGACGAGCATCTGAAGCGCGGCAAGCTTCAGCAGGCCTGAGGTCCAGCACGCCGTGCATTCACGCTTTCGTGAACGCAGCTTCCCCCCTCGCCGTTCCCGGCTAGATGGCAGCTTCGACACATACGTCGCATCTCCAAGAGGGAGGATTGATCCTATGAGCCACTTTTCGCTTAGCCGCCGGGCGGTTCTGGCTGGCGCCGCCACGACGCTCGCCGCGCCCGCCATCCTGTCGCAGACACACCTTGCCCGGGCCGAGGCCCCGATGATGGGCGCCACGAGCGCATCCTTCAACCGCATCAAGCTCGGCGACTTCGAGGTCACCACCCTGCTCGACGGCAATCGCGCCTCCGACGGCCCGCACCCGATCTTCGGCGAGAACCAGGAGGCCGGCGCGGTCGCCGCCTTGATGGAGGAAAACTTCCTGCCGCCGACGCGCACCGAGTTCGTCTTCACGCCGGTCGTGGTCAACACCGGGTCCGAGCTCGTCCTGTTCGACACCGGTCTTGGCGGCGACGCCGGTTCGCTGACGCAGCAGCTGGCCGCTGCCGGCTACACGCCGGAGCAGATCGACGTCGTGGTGATCACCCATATGCACCCCGACCATATCGGCGGGCTGATGACGGGTGGCAATCCGACGTTCCCGAACGCGCGCTATGTCACCGGCCAGGCCGAATACGACTTCTGGTCGGGCGAGGACAAGCTCACCGGCCCGACCGAACGGGTCGCCAAGCTCGTCCAGTCCAACGTGACGCCGATGGCCGACAAGATGACCTTCATCGGCGACGGCGCCGACGTCGTCACCGGCATCACCGGCATGGACACCTCCGGCCACACGCCGGGCCACATGTCCTATCACATCGAAAGCGCCGGCCAACGCCTGCTGATCTGGGGCGATGTCGCCAACCATTTCGTCGCCTCGATCCAGCGTCCCGACTGGCACGTGCGCTTCGACATGGACAAGGAAAAGGCGGCCGCGACCCGCAAGCGCGTCTTCGACATGGTCTCCGCCGACAAGGTCGCCGTCGTCGGCTATCACATGCCCTTCCCCGGCATCGGCTACATCGACACGTGCGGCGGCGGCTACAGCTGGCTGCCGGCCTCCTACCAGTTCAGGGTCTGAACCGGCCAAGCCGTATCCAGGAACACGAAAGCCCCGGGCGCACTGCCCGGGGCTTTTTCATGCCGGAACGCTTTCCACTGCCTCAACCGGCCGCCGCCACCCGCTCGGCGGCCGCCGGCTCGACGGTGTAGTCCGGCACGCTTGCCAGATAGGAAGCATAGGCATCCGCGTCGGGCGGCAGGAAGGCCTCGGCGAGCGGATTGGCCCGCCGGCGCCTGCGCGCGCCCATGTCGGCGACGAGCTCGTCGAGATGGCGGAAGTGATAGGGCGCGGAACACAGGCCGCCATAGCCGGCCGCCGCCGGCCGTTCGGTGCGGCGCCAGACCAGATGGCGATCGATCCAAGCCCTCATGTCGGCCGACGACGGCTGGCGAACCAGCATCCCGTCAGCGTAGCGCACCAACCATTCCGCCGCCATGTTGCTGGTCAGAACCGTGGCGAAGGAGGAGTTGAAGCCGACGAAGCCAAGGTCAGGAATGTCGGGACTGACGATGAGACGATACAGCCGGTATTGCCCGTCCTCCTCAACCATCCGCTGCTTCTCGGCCTCGCCCAGATAGGGGATGCCCATCTTCCAGCCGACCGCCTGGATGACCACGTCGGCCTGCACCCGCTCGCCGCCGGACAGCACGACATCGCCGTTCTCGTAACGCTCGATGGTGCCCTGCACCGCCTTGATGCGCCCGTCCTTGAGATAATCGTAGAAGCCGTCCGTCGCGAGCGGAAGGCCACAGGCAATCGTGTCCTCGATCGGCGTCTTCGGGCGCATGCCGAGCTTCTTCAGCCCGAACTGCAGGGTGAGCAGCGCTTCCAGCGCGCGCCAGTTGGCCCAGACGAGCGGTTTGGCGAGTGCATGGGCAAGCCTGCCCGCGCCGGAAAGGTTCCAGGGGCGAAACATGCTCTCCGACGCACGGCAGTAGAGAATGCGCTTGAAGTTCACCAACCCGCCGAGATGGTAGGGAACACGCCAGATCGGCTTGTGATAGACGACCGTCACCTCCTGCGCGCCCTCCTTCACCGCATTGACGGCAACGTCTGTGGCGGACTTGGAAAAGCCGAGCACCAGCACCTTGCGGCCGCGCACCAGCGCCGGATCGGTGTATTCGCATGAATGCAGCACCGTGCCGCCGGCATATTCGAAGCCGTCCTGTCCGGGGTGGGTAAGCACGTTCTTCTCGCTGAAGACGCCGGTCGCCGCGACGACGAAGTCGAAATCTTCCTCGCGCGTTTCACCCTGCCCGTTTTCCACGTCGAGCCGCCACCCGCCACCCTTGCGGCGCGCCATGGCCCGCACGGCATGACCGAAGCGGATCAGCGGCAACAGGCCCTTGGCCGTCGCAAAGGCGCGCAGATACTCGTAGACCTGCCGGCCCGACGGCCATTCGGGATAGTCGTCGGGCATCGCCATGCCGACGTAGCGATAGAGATCCTTGGGGCTTTGCGTCTTGATCCCCGGATAGGACCTGGACGGCTCCCACACGCCGCCCAGATCGTGGCTGCGCTCCAGCACCGTGACGTCGTGTCCCCGGTCCCTGAAGGCTTGCGCGGACGCAAGTCCGCTCACGCCTGCGCCGATGACGCAGACCCGCTTGCGCTTGACCATATCGTCTCTCCTGAAGGCTCGAAAAAGGGTGGCCCCGCCCCGACGACAGGGCCACCAGACGACCCGAAGGATCAGCCCTTCAGGGAGAGCGGGTCGAAGGCCATTTCATCGGGAGAGAGGAAGTTCACCTCGCGCATGGCGGACTGGCGCACCACCTCTTCCGGGTCGCCCAGATTGTGCAGATTGTCGAAAAGCTCGCGCAGGCGCCGCGCCGGGCTGACCCAGAACAGGCCGCGCGCGGTCTGGTCCGTCAGATTGTAATAGCCGTGCGGGATGCCCATCGGCATGCGCACCAGATCGCCGGCATGGGCCTGATGGTGCTGGCCGTCGAGATAGAGGTCGAACCGGCCTTCCAGCACGTAGATGAACTCGTCCTGTGTCGGATGGACATGCGGCGGCACGAAGGTCCCCGGCGGATCGAGGGTCTCGAAGCAGAAGCAGCTCTCGCCCTCCGACTTCAGCCAGTAGGTATGGCCGAGGATGCTCCACTCGACCTGCTCGATGCCGGTGCCGGCCGGCGTGATGCCGGGTTCGGTGCAGACCTGGACCATGTTGGCGATGGATTTTTTCATTGCTCTCTCCCGAAATTTCGCGCGCGACATCGCGCGGATCGTCCTCTGGACCGGGCTTTGTTTTCTGCTGCGCCATGTCGCGGCGCATCGCCGGTTCGTTTTCGTCAGGACCGTGATCCTGCGACAGTGAGGAGAGCGGAGAATGGGCCCGCGCGTCTATCCGCTGAGCGACGCGCCTGTCCATCCGGCGCAGGATTGTTGCGAAATCGGAGAGAAAAACGATGTTGCGCCGCGGAAAATCCGTGCCGCTGCGCAACATCGCCAAAGGTCAAATCAGGCCGCGGTCACACCTTTCAGGAACGTCTGGATTTCCGTGCGCAGGCGGCCCGTGCTTTCGAAGGCCTCGCGCGTCGCGCCAAGGACCGAGGCCGCGGAGCGCGTGGTCTCGCCGACCGCATTGTCGAGTTCGCCGATGCTTGCCACCACGGACTGGGTTCTGGAGGCCGCATTCTGGACGTTGGCGTTGATCTCGTTGGTGGCCGCGCCCTGCTGGACGACGGAGGCGGCAATCGCGCCGGTGTACTCGTTCACCTCGCTCATCGTGCCGGCGATGGCACCGATGGCCTTGACCGCGTCGTCGGTCGACGACTGGATCTCGGCGATCTGCGAGGAGATCTCCTCGGTCGCCTTGGAGGTCTGGGTGGCCAGTTCCTTCACTTCCGCGGCCACGACGGCGAAGCCCTTGCCAGCTTCTCCGGCACGTGCGGCCTCGATGGTGGCATTGAGCGCCAACAGGTTGGTCTGCTCGGCGATTGCCCGAATAAGCGTGACGACCTCGCCGATCTTGCTGGCGGAGAGCGCCAGTCCGGCGATCTTGTCGTTGGTGGCGCGCACGCCGTCGGTCGCCTGGGTGACGATCTCAGTGGTGCGCCCGATCTGCTGCGAGATTTCGTGGATGGAGGAGGCAAGTTCCTCCGTCCCGCTGGCAATTGACTGGACGTTCTCCGAGGCGTCATGCGAGGCGCCGGCGGCTTGCCTCGCCTGCCCGGCGCTCGAGGCCGCCACCTGGTCGAGCGTTCCCGCCGTCGCCTCCAGGCTCGCGTTCGCCCGGTCGACGGCCGCCAGCAGCTCCTGGGAGGTCGCCTTGAACCCCTCGATCAGCGCCCTGACCTGTTCCTGGCTCTGCTGGCGCGTCGCGCGATCGCTGGCCTGCTGCTCTTCCAGCCGGTCCTGTTCCTTGCGGTTCGCGCAGCATACGGAGACGGCGCGGGCGATGTCGCCGACCTCGTCCGGCCGGTCGATGCCCTTGATCGCGAGATCCGCATTGCCGCCGGCCAGCTCCATGATCTGGGAGGTGACCGTACGCAGCGGCGAGAAGATGCAGCAGCTTGCGAAGACAAGCGTTCCCCCGGCAATCGCCAGCAGGAAGAGGCTCACGCCGATGCCGAGCGTGCGCGCCGACCCGGCGATCGCCTGATAGGCGCTCTGGTCGACGCCGATGATCGCCGTGGCGATCGGATTGCCGGAAAAGTCCTCGATTGCGACCCGGTCGACAAAGTAGCGGCCGCTTGCGTCGACGATCCCTCCGTTCGCCGTTGCCTCGACCATCGCGAGCGGGTCCATGCCCTCCGGCAATTGCGAGCCGATCACTTCCGCCCCGCTCTCGCCGTCCCTCAGGATCGCCAGCGGATATCCGCTCTGGCTGGTGAAATCGGCAACGAAGAGATCGTGAAACCCGAGACCGAATTCCACCGATCCCAGTTGCACGCCGTCGCGGGTGATCGGCACGACACCGCGGTTGCCGATGCCGGCAACGCCCTTTTCCAGCCCCGAGATGACGGCGCCGCTGGTGTTGGTTTCAACCACGGTGTTGCGAAATCCGGAGAGGTCGTCGCCGAATTTCTCCGGCTTGTGAACGCGCAGGAAGGATTGCGCCGGCGCCAGATGGAACTGGAACTGGCGAATGCCGTAGTCCGTCTTCAACTCCGCGAAGCCGGAGACGAATTCGGCCGCGAGCCCGTCGCGGTCGCGGGCGGCGAACTTCTCCTGGACCCCAGTCTGGCCCGCCACGACCTTGGCCAGAAGCAGGGCCTGCCGGCTTTCCGCCGCGATCTTGGCCTGGAGCTGCCGCTTGGCGCTGGCGACCTCGCGGTGCAGCGCCGTTTCGGTCAGATCCGCCGCGACCCATTGGGAGAGGACGAAGACCGAGGCGGATCCCAGCAAGGCCAGGGCGAGGATAACGAACGTCAATCTTGCGCGGATGGTCTTCATTCTTGATCTCCGACTGCACGGGAAACAGCGCTCGCGGACATTCCGGCATGATCCGGCTCGGAGCTGAACCGCAATCATCACATTCAAATATTAAAATATGACTATTCCCGGCGCTGAAACCTTGGGGCAATCCGTGCTATGCTGCGCGCAAGAAACAGGACGACAAACGCCCGCTTCCAGAGGATGCAAGGCAGGAATGACAGGCGCAGCAATGCCGCTTGCCAGTCATGGCAAGGTCGCCACCCGCGACGTCTCGCAGGCCGCCGAACAGGTCGGGCGCATTTTCTGCGAACACCGGCTGACGCCGCTCGACCGGGCGCAGACATTTTCCGCCGTTCACAACAGCCGGCGGTTCCCCGGCGGGTCGATCAACTATGTCGCCTATGGCGGTGATGTCGAAATCGATCCGGGATGCCTGGAGCGCTTCTTCCTGCTGCAGATCCCCTTGCGCGGCAGCGCCGACATCGCCTGCGGCCGCGAGATCACCGAGACGCGTCCCGGGCGCGCCGCCTCGCTGCTGTCGCCGACACGCCCGGCGCAGATGCGCTGGCGGGCGTCCTGCGGGCAGCTGATCCTGATGCTCGACCGCGCGCCGCTGGAGCGCACCATCGCCGCCTATCTCGGGGGCGAGGTCGACGAGATCGTGTTTACGCCGCTGTTGCCGCTCGACCGCGAACCCGGCCGCAGCATCGCCAGCCAGGTCGCGCATATGGCCCGCCTGGCGCAAGACACCGGCGCCGGCGACACCGATCTGCTGCGCCGCATCGGCGAGGCCATCGGCCATACGCTGCTCTGGCAACATGACAGCAACCGGCGCACGGCTCTTGTCGGCGGGCCGGGCCAGGACCAACCGGCACCACCGCGGCGCATCGCCGCCGCCCTGGAGCATATCGACGCCCATATCGACCAGCCGCTCGACCTTGCCGCCCTCGCCCGGCATTGCGGCTGCTCGCCGCGCGCGCTGCAGGCAGCGTTCAAGACCCATCGCGGCGAAACGCTGACCGAGGCCGTGCACGGCCGGCGCCTTGCGCTGTTGCGCGAGCGCCTGCTGGCGGGCTCCGGCGACGACAGCGTCACCGAGCTGGTCCACGCCTGCGGCTTTGCCCATCTGGGCCGGGCGGCGAGTGCCTATCGCGCCGCCTTCGGCGAACGCCCGAGCGATACACTGAAACACCGAAAGTAATTTCCGCTCTCCCCTTACGAAATTATCGCCCATTGTGGCATAAATAACTTTCGATAACCGACATTCATTCAGTTTCACGCAATCTATATGAAATAAAATACGTGCTTGCCATAATTTACGACGAATTCTTTCTATATTTTGCCCCGTCTTTGGAGTGACATGATCTTTCCAAAATATTTCCCTGCCGTTTTCATCTATCGACCACTATCGGAGCCGATCTTGTTTCTCGTGGACGGCGAGAGGTCGTCCGCAGGCGGCCTCGCCCCGGCACTGCCGGAATGGCCGTCTTGAAGATGAACAACGGAGGCTGAACCCATGAAGAAGACACTCGCAACCCTTGCGGCCCTGACCTTTGCCACCGCCGCAGTCGCCCAAGCTGCGAGCTTCGCGGAGCTGGATGTCGACCAGAACGGCGAGCTGACCTACGCCGAGGTCACGGCGACCATGCCCGACATGACGATGGAGGCCTACACCGAAGCCGACACTGACGCCAACGGCACGCTGTCGGAAGAGGAATTCGCCGCCGTAACCTCCAAGTCCGACGGCTGATCCTTTTCGCTGAATCTTCTCCCTTTTGCCCTGGTGGCCACCCCGTTTCATGGAAACGGGGTGGCCTCACCCGTTGGCGCGGACACCGCTTTTCAGCGCCTAATGTTCCTGATATGTTCCATTCCGTCCCGTTCGTCGGGTCTGATTCCTCAGGAATGGAACAGCAATGCGCGCCTCCCAGCACACGCCTGTTTCCGGCCAAACCGGCAACCTAACCCCACCCGAGCCGGGCACGAAACCCACTGGCGACATTCGCGGCGCCAGGGGACGCGGCGCGGGACTCAACATGGCGGGACGTTTCGAGCGGGAAAGCTGCGAGGCCTTCGATGACGGCTGGGGGACGCTCGACGACATCCCCGTGCTCAAGACGCAGGTGCAGGAGGAACGCGCCCGCACCATCATCACCCGCAACGAATCGCCGGACATCTCCTTCGACCGCTCCATCAATCCCTATCGGGGCTGCGAACACGGCTGCGTCTATTGTTTCGCGCGGCCAAGCCACGCCTATGCCGGCCTGTCGCCCGGCCTCGATTTCGAGACCCGCCTCACCGTCAAACCGAATGCGGCGGAGCTGCTGGAGCGCGAGCTGTCCAAACCCGGCTACAAGCCGCGCACCATCGCCATTGGCACCAATACCGACCCCTATCAGCCGATCGAGCGCGAGCGCGAGATCATGCGCGAGATCCTGACCGTGCTGGCGCGCTGCAATCATCCGGTCGGCATCGTCACCAAATCCGCGCTGGTGCTGCGCGATCTCGATATCCTCGCGCCCATGGCCGAACGGGGGCTCGCCAAGGTCGCGCTGTCCATCACCACGCTGGACCGCAAGCTTGCCCGCACGATGGAACCGCGCGCGGCAACGCCGTCACGCCGCCTCGCCGCGCTCAAGGGCCTGTCGGAGGCCGGCATTCCGGCAACCGTGATGATCGCGCCGGTGATCCCGGCCCTTACCGACCATGAAATGGAGCGCATTCTGGAAGCCGCCCACGACCACGGCGCGCGCGAGGCCGGTTACATCCTGCTGCGGCTGCCCATCGAGGTCAGCCCGCTGTTTCGCGACTGGCTGCTCCGACACCGGCCGGACAGCTACCGGCATGTGATGAACCTGATCCGCTCGATGCGCGGCGGCAAGGATTACGACGCGCAATGGGGCAAGCGCATGCGCGGCGACGGTCCCTATGCAAAACAGCTGGCGAACCGCTTCTCGCTTGCCTGCAAACGGATCGGCATGAACAGCCGGAGGCGGTCACTGACATCCGAGCTCTTCAGTCCGCCGCAGGCCGGCGGCGTTCAGCTCAACCTGTTCTGAAGCCGCAGTTTGCGGGGGATCGCGCCGCACCGGCGAGGTCCCGGCCTTGCCGGTTCCGGCAAAGGCTGAAACCATGCGGGCATGATGCGCTTTACCCTTCACGCCGACATGGCGCTGGACCTGCCCCACCGCCTCGATCCCAGGAGCGAACGCGCGCTGGCGGACCGGTTCGGCGGCGCCCTTGCCGGGATCGACGAAGCCGGACGCGGCCCCTGGGCGGGCCCCGTCGCCTGCGCCGCCGTCATTCTCGATTATGACAATCTTCCGTCAGGGCTCGCCGATTCCAAGGCGCTCAAGCCGGCGGAGCGCGAGCGGCTGCATGACGAGATTCTGGACAGCGCCGAGGTCGCGCTGGCCTTTGCCGCGCCGCGGACCATCGACCTCCGCAACATCCGCGCCGCAACGCTGGATGCCATGGCCCGTGCGGCGGCCGGCCTTGCGCACACCCCCTCGGCCTGCCTGATCGACGGGCGGGACGTGCCCCCGGGCCTTCCCTGCCCCGGACAATCGGCGATCAAGGGCGACGCGCGCATTCTGTGCATCGCCGCCGCCTCTATCGTCGCCAAGACGGCGCGCGACCGGTTGATGGCGAAAATGGCCGAGCATTGGCCGGACTACGGCTTTGCCGGACACAAGGGCTATGGCACGGCAGCCCATGCGGCCGCGCTGACCGCGACCGGTCCCTGCCCGCTGCACCGGGTGAGTTTTCGGCCCGTGCGCGCAGCACTCGATCCCGACTAGGACGCCAGATACGAAAAAGGCGGCCCGAGGGCCGCCCAATTCATTCAGTGCGATGTCCTGCCGCTCAGTTGAGACGGGCGGACACGTCCTTGATCGATTGTGCCATAAGATCTTCGCCGATCTTGCCTTCGACCTTCTTCGCCAGGATCACCTCGGCAGCGGCCACCGCGATGTCCGCGGCACGGGCCTTGACGTCGGCGATTGCCTGGCCTTCGGCCTGGGAGATCTTGCGCTCGGCCGCCTCGGTGCGGCGCTGGATCATCTCCTCGAGCGCTGCGTTGGCCTCTTCGGTCATCCGCTCGGCCTCGCGCTTGGCTTCGGCGACGATGCCTTCGGCCTCGGCTTCGGCTTCCTGGCGACGGCGCTGGTAGTCGGCGAGAAGCGACTGGGCTTCTTCGCGCAGCTTGCGCGCGTCGTCGAGTTCCTTGCGGATGTTATCGGCGCGCTTGTCGAGGCTGGCGCCGACGGTGCCGGGAACCTTGAGATATGCGATCAGGGCCAGAAAAAGCAGAAGCCCGACCAGTGCCCATGCTGAAGCGTCCATCAGGCCGTCCTCACTTCATTGCGCCGTCGACGGCCTTGGAAAGCTCCGTCTTGGTCGGCGCCTTGCCGATCAGGCTCTCGACCAGCGCGGTGGTGGTTTCGGAAGCGATCTCGCCCACGTTTTCCATGGCGGCCGCCTTGATATCTTGAATGCGCTGCTCTGCGTCCGAGAGTTTCGCCGCAAGATCCGCCTCGGTTGCCGCACGCCGGCGTTCGACGTCGGCCTTGAGCTTGTCGCGGGTTTCCTGCGCGATGCCATGTGCGTTCGCACGGGCCTCGGCCAGAGCCTGTTCGTAGGCGGCGATGGCGGCGTTGCTCTCGTCGTTCAGACGGTTCGCCTCGGCGATGTCGCCGGCAATCCGGTCGCGGCGATCTTCCAGGATGCCACTGATGCGCGGCAGAGCCACCCGGCTCATGATCCAGTAGAGCAGGCCGAAGGTGATCGCCAGCCAGAGAATCTGGGATGCGTAGGTCGTTCCGTCGAAAGGCGGAAACGTATCCGGCAGGTTGTCGGCGGGAACAACGGTTCCGGTCTGGGTTTCGGCGCTAGTCGTGGCCATCTTGATCTCCAATGCCGCAGCTTGTGCTGCCTCTCAGCTTTGGGGACAGGCCGACCGGGCACGGCGAGCGCACCCGGTCGGATAATCCGCGTCGCTGACGCACTCCGTCGTGATTAGACGGCGAAGAGCAGGAGAAGCGCGACGAGAAGCGAGAAAATGCCGAGCGCCTCGGTCACGGCGAAGCCGAGGATGAGGCGGCCGAACTGGCCGTCGGCAGCGGACGGGTTGCGCAGGGCGCCCGACAGGTAGTTGCCGAAAATGTTGCCGAGGCCGAGGGCGGCGCCGCCCATGCCCAGACAGGCGAGACCGGCACCGATGTACTTAGCTGCTTCAGCTTCCATGACACTTGCTCCTTGAGTAGAGATTGCAGCGACGAGAGAGGCGGCTCCGCTTCATTGCGGAGCCTAACCAGACTGACTTCTAGTGGCTCGGATGCAGCGCATCGTTGAGGTACATGCAAGTCAGAACCGTGAAAACATAGGCCTGAAGGAAGGCGACCAGGAACTCCAGGGCCGTCAGCGCGATGGTCATCAGCATCGGCAGGATGGCCGCGACGGGACCGAGAACGCCAAATCCTTCGGCGGCGATCAGTGACACCACGAATCCGGCGAAAACCTTCAGCGTGATGTGGCCCGCCAGCATGTTGGCGAAGAGACGAACCGACAGGCTGACCGGACGCGAGAGGAACGAGATCACCTCGATCGGCGTCACGAGCAGATACATGATCGGGGGAACGCCCGACGGCGCGAACAGGTGCAGGAACTTGGCGCCATGCTTCGCGAAGCCGTAGACCGTGACCGTGCCGATCACCAGCAGCGACAGCGCGAAGGTGACGATGATGTGGCTGGTGACGGTGAAGAAATAGGGGAACATGCCGATCAGGTTCGCGAAAAGCACGAACATGAACAGCGAGAACACCAGCGGGAAGAAGCGCATGCCCTCGTTGCCGGCCGAACTTCGCAGCGTGTTCGCCACGAATTCGTAGCTCATCTCCGCCAGCGACTGCCAGCGGCTCGGCACCAGGCCGCGTCCGCCGGTCGACAGGATCAGGAAGGTGGCGACCAGCGCGGTCGTCACCACCATGAACAGCGCGGAGTTGGTGAAGGACAGATTGAGGCCGCCGACCTCGATCGGAACGATTTCGGTGATCCTGAACTGATCTATCGGATTGTTCGCCACCGGGTCAGCCCCTCTTTAGCGGTCGCATTAGACGCTTTCGCGCCGGAAACAGGTTTCAGGAACCGCCGTCGCGCGTCCTGTCATGGGGCTCGGCCACAACGCCGGCGGACCGCAAGACATTCAGCACGCCCGCGCAGAACCCCAACAAGAGGAAGATGATCAAGCCCCACGGGCTCGTCCCCAGTCCCCTGTCGATCAGCCAGCCTAGACCTGCTCCGACCACGACACCTGCGACGAATTCCGTCGACAGCTTCATGGCCTGCGCAAACCCCTGCCCTGCGCCTGAAGAGTTTTCGCCCTTGCGCTGCTGCGCGTCCGGCGAGCGTTCCTCAAGCGATTGCACCAGCCGGTTCTTTCGCTCGGACAGTTCCGCTTCCGTGAACACGCGAGGTTCGCCGTCTTGTCCGCTCTCGTCGGGAGACATGTTACCCAGCCCCCTTTCTCGATGCGTACCGGCGCGATGCCCGCATGCCTCTGGAAGTCGGGCGCACCATAGTCGGCACCCCCGGCCCTGTCAAGACAACACGGAGGCCACCTAAGTATTTGTTTTTCAGCAGAAATTTAAGTTTTCGGGAAGACTGCGAACAGCTTATTCCACCAATTGCGGAGAGCCGCGCGCCGCTAGCCTGCTTCGCGGAATCGCTCCGCCGTCTCGAGATCGACCGAGACGAGTTGCGAGATGCCGCGTTCCGCCATCGTCACGCCGAACAGCCGGTTCATCCGCGCCATGGTGATCGGGTTGTGGGTGATCACCACGAAACGCGTGTCGGTGCTGCGGGCCATCTCGTCGAGAAGGTCGCAGTAGCGCTCCACATTGGCATCGTCGAGCGGGGCGTCGACCTCGTCGAGCACGCAGATCGGCGCCGGGTTGGTCAGGAACACGGCAAAGATCAGCGCCATCGCGGTGAGCGCCTGTTCGCCGCCGGAAAGCAGCGTCATGGTCTGCGGCTTCTTGCCCGGCGGACGGGCAATGATTTCCAGCCCGGCATCGAGCGGATCTTCCGCGTCCACAAGGCGCAGTTCGGCAGTGCCGCCGCCGAACAGATGGGTGAACAGCCGCTGGAACTGGGCGTTCACCGTCTCGAAGGCGGTGAGCAGGCGTTCGCGCGCCTCCTTGTTGATGTTGGAGATCGCGCCGCGCAGCCGCTTGATTGCCTCGATCAGGTCGTCGCGGTCGGAGATCAGCGTGCCGCGCTGAGTCTCGATCTCGCCCAGTTCCTCCTCGGCGCGCAGGTTGACCCCGCCGAGCCGCTCGCGCTCCGCCTTGAGCCGGTCGACCCGGCGCTCGAGCGCATCGGCATCGGGCAGCGGCGCCCCCTCCTTCAGGCCGGCAAGACCGGCCAGCGCCTCGACGGAGACTTCCAGCGCCTCGTCGATGCGGGCCTCGATTTCCGCCTTGCGGGTGCGGGCCGCCGCCAGCCGTTCCTCGGCGCGGATGCGACGCTCGCGCGCCTCGGAGAGATGCGTCAATGCGGCCTGCGCCTCGGCGTCCGCCTCGCGTTGGGCTGCTTCCGCCTGAGCCAGCGCATCGTCGGCAGCCGCGCGCGCGGCTTCCGCCTTGGAAATCTCGCTCAACAGCCCGCGCCGCCTGATGTCGATGTCATCGGGGGCTTCCAGCAGTTCGGCGCGCTCTTCTTCGGCCGCCGCCATGCGTTCGCCCAGAACCTCGACCTGCTGCCGCGCGCCGGAAGCGCGCTGGACCCAGCTCGCCCGCTCGCGGGCAAGCGCGTCCTGGCGCCGTTTGCGCATCTCGCGCTCCCGTGCCAGCCCCTCGGCAGCCGCGCGCTCGCGCGACAGCGTCGCGCGCGCCTCGGCCGTTTCGGCGCGCACCCTGTCAATGCGGCTTGCAAGCCCGTCGTCGGCCGGAAGCTCCTCCAGCGCCATGCGCGCCTCTTCGGCCGCCTCGCGCGCCTCGACAAGATCCGCCTCCACCCGCGCGACACCCTCTTCAAGTGCTGCACGGCGGGCCTCGGCTTCCGCATGCGCGCGCTCAAGCTTGGTCACCTGCGCCCGGGCCTCGTCGGCCGCCTGGCGCAGCCCGCGCAATTGTCCGCGCGCGGCCTGCTCGGCCTCCGAGGCCGCGCGCACGGCGGCGGTCAGCCTCTCGAACTCCGTCTGGCGCGCTAACAGGACCTCCCGCGCCGCCTCGATGTCCTCCTGGAGCGCGGCAAGCCGGTTCTTGCGGGCAAGGCGCTGCGCGGCCGCGGTCGGCGCGTCGGCAGAAACGGTGAAGCCGTCCCAGCGCCACAGCGCGCCGTCGCGCGACACCAGCCGCTGCCCCGGCGCCAGACTGTCCTTCAGGCGCAGGGCGGTCTCGGCGTCGACAACGCCGATCTGCGCCAGACGGCGGGCAAGGGCCTCGGGTGCGGTGACGAAGTCCGACAGCGGCGTTGCCCCTTGCGGCAAGGCCGGATCGGACGAGGCGGCACCGGTCGCGCCGCCGCTCTCGCTCCAGCGCATCGGCGCATCTCCGCCGACGGGCGCATCGAGATCCTCGCCGAGCGCCGCGCCCAGCGCCGTTTCATATCCGGGCTTTGCCGACATGGCATCGACAACCGCCGGCCAGTCGCCGGCGTGTCCCTCGCTCAGGATATCGGCCAGGGTGCGCGCCTCGGTTTCAAGCCTGGAGACCTGCGCCTGCGCGTCGCCGAGCGGCCCGCGCGCGGCTTCAAGCGCGCTGCGGGCGGCACCGGTCTGATCCTCGCCGGCGAGCACGGCCTCCTCGCCGGCGGCAAGCCGTTCCTCGGCGATCAGCTGTGCTTCGCGGGCGGCTTCCAGTGCCGGCGCGGCCTCAAGTTCGGACACAAGGGCTGACAGTTGCGCCGCCGTCTCGTCATGCTGGCGCGCCAGCCGGTCGACCCGCACCTTTGCTGCGTCATGCGCCTCGCTCAGCTGGCGCCGCCGCGCCACCGTGCCGGCCTGTTCCTCGGTCAGCGCGGCAAGCCGTTCCTCGGCCTCGGCGACCCGGCTTTCCGCCTCTTCCACGCGCGTCGCGGAGGTCTCGGCACGCTCTTCCTCGGCCATCGCCTCGGCGCGCAGCTCTTCCTCCTCCTCGGCAAGCGTCGCGAGATGCTCGTCGTTTTCGGAAATCAGCGCCTGCTCGCGGGCGATGTCCTGATGCAGCTGCTGGAGGCGTGCGCCGAGATCGCTCAGCCGCTCGCGCACCCGGCGTTCCTCGCCATCGAGCTCGTTGCGGGCGATCACCAGCCGCTGCAGCGTCGCGCCGGCGCGGGCCGCCGCATCGCGCGCTTCCGGCACCTTGCGCGCGGCAACCGCCTGTCCGGTCGCGGCTTGCGTCTGGGCCCCGGCCACCTCGCGCACCCGCGCCTCGGCGGCGGTGAATTCGGTCTCCGTCTCCACCAGGTGATCGCGGCAGGCAATCCAGCGCAGATGGTAGAGCGCTGCCTCGGCGGAGCGGATTTCGGAGGACAGGTTGCGGAAGCGGCCAGCCTGGCGAGCCTGCCGCTTCAGGCTGTCGAGCTGGCCGTCGATCTGGCCGAGCACGTCCTCGAGACGTTCCAGATTGGATTCGGCGGCCCGCAGGCGCAGTTCCGCCTCGTGACGGCGCGAGTGCAGGCCGGAGATACCGGCGGCCTCTTCCAGGATCTGCCGACGCGAGGTCGGCTTTGCCGCGATCAGCTCGCCGATCTGGCCCTGGCGCACGAGCGCGGGCGAGCGGGCGCCGGTGGAGGCATCCGCGAAAAGCAGCTGCACGTCGCGGGCGCGGACGTCGCGGGCGTTGATCTTGTAGTTCGAGCCGCCCTCGCGCTCGATGCGGCGGGTGACTTCCAGCGTGTCGCTGTCGTTGAAGCCGGAGGGCGCGGTGCGGTCGGCATTGTCGAGGAACAGCGTCACTTCCGCGGTGTTGCGGGCCGGACGGTTCAGGCTGCCGGAAAAGATCACGTCGTCCATGCCGGACGCACGCATGTTCTTGTAGGAGTTTTCCCCCATCACCCAGCGCAGCGCCTCGACAAGATTGGACTTGCCGCAGCCGTTCGGGCCGACGACGCCGGTCAGTCCGTCGCCGATGATGAAATCCATCGGTTCGACGAAGGACTTGAAGCCGAGGACGCGCAGCTTGGTGAACTTCATGAGGGGCGCTCGGTCGCGGGGCCGGAGACCGGACGGCACGTGACCGCCCGGTCCCGGATCCCGATGCTAGAGATGGTCGGCGATCGCCGCGTCGAGCTGCTCGACCGACAGGGCTCCGCTTTTCATCTCGCCGTTGAAGAAGAAGGTCGGCGTGGCATTGACGCCGAATTCCTTGCCGCGGTCGCGCGAGGCATAGATGCCGTCGAGCAGCGCCTGATCCTTCAGGCAGGTCTCGAAGCTCTCCTGGGTGAAGCCGATCTGTCTGGCGAACTTCAGCAGCGATTCATACGGGTTTTCGGTGAAGGCCCAGCTGCGCTGCTGCTCGAACATCAGGTCGACGACGTCGAAGTATTTTTCCTCCGGCGCGCAACGCGCCAGCATGAAGGCGGCGGCGGCGACCGGGTCGAGCGGGAACTCGCGGAAGACGAAACGGACCTTGCCGGTCTCGATGTATTCAGACTTCAGGTGCGGATAGGACTGCTTGTGGAAGTTGGCGCAATGGCCGCAGGTCATCGAGGCATATTCGACGACCGCGACCGGCGCGTTCTCGTCGCCCAGCACCTTGTCCGGCAGGACGCCGGGTTCCAGCAGCTTGGCCGCGTCCACGGATTGCGCGAAGGCCGGAAGGGCGGGCAGGACCGTCCCGGCCGCAACGAGACCGGCGGAAGCGCGAAGAAGTAACTGTCGGCGATTAAGGCTCACGAGCTTTTTCCCATGTCTTCTAGAATTGAAGGCCGCTTTAAGCTTGTTTATCGCCTTTGGCGGGTCGGTCAACCGGACACGGACAATGTGGCGTCTTTGGGAGCAAGGGCAAGCGTCGGGCTCACAGCTGTGTGAGCGCGGCTTAGCGGGTCTTCGCCAGCACCGCCCGTCCGAGTTTTTCCAGTGCCGCCTGCAGCTTGTCGCCCTCAACGCCGGCGATCGTGCGCTTGAGATCCGCCTCTTCCTCGCTGGTGAGCTCGCGCAGCTTCGGCGGGCGATTGCGCTTCGGCGGCGACACAGGGCCCTGCAGGATGCGGATCCGCCCGATCGCGGCCCAGCCGAAGAACCCGTTGATGCGCTCGATCACCTGCGGCATGTCATGGGTCAGCATCAGCGCCGTGGCGCCGTCGGTCTGCACCACCAGGGTCGCCGGCTTCGGCTCGGCATCCTCGCCGCCCTTCACGCGCGGCCAGTCGAGGCGCAGGGGCTGGACCCGCCCGGCATAGCGCGCGCCGACGATCTCCGGCCAGTCGGCCACCAGGTCGGAGGTCGCGAAGCCGCGGCGCCGGCACGCCTTGTCGAGCGAGGCGCCGATCAGGTCGCCGAGCGGGCGCGCACGGGTGACCCGGCGCGCGCCCGGTGCGGGTGCGGCGCGTCCTGCCTTGCGCTGGTTTGCGTGCGAATCACTCATACCCAAGCTTTTTGGGGCAATTGCGCCCATTTCGCGACGCCTTTCTCCGGATCGGGCGGAAATCGCAACGCTCCTCCCCGCAATGCACCGTCTCCCACAGGACAGGGCGACAATCGGTGACCTTGGGGGGCGCGCCTGCGATTTGTCGGGATAAGCCCCGGATCGCGGTCGAGCGCCCTTGAATTCGCCGCCGGACGCCCGATCCTGTCTCCCATGACAGCCGACAGCCCCGTCTCCGCCACCCGCCCCGCACAATCCGCCAACTCGCTCGCGGGCCAGCTGCTTGCCTGGTACGACCGGCATGCGCGCACCCTGCCCTGGCGGGTGCTGCCGGAGGATCGCGCCAACGGGGAGATCTCCGATCCCTACCGGGTGTGGCTGTCGGAAATCATGCTGCAACAGACAACCGTGCAGGCGGTGAAGCCCTATTTCGAGGCCTTCACCCGTCGCTGGCCGGACGTGCGCGACCTCGCCGAGGCGCATGAGGAAGACGTGATGAAGGCCTGGGCGGGGCTTGGATATTATTCGCGCGCCCGCAACCTCAAGGCCTGCGCCGAGACGGTGGCGCGCGAGCATGGCGGCGTCTTTCCCGATACGGAGGCCGGGCTTCTGGCGCTGCCCGGCATCGGTCCCTATACGGCGGCAGCGATTGCGGCGATCGCCTTCGACCGCCCGGCGGCCGTGGTCGACGGCAATGTGGAGCGGGTGATCAGCCGGCTGCGCGCCATCGAAACCCCGCTTCCCGCGGCAAAGCCCGAAATCCGCGCGGCGACCGCCGAGCTTGTCCCCGATGACCGGCCCGGCGACTTTGCCCAGGCGACAATGGATCTCGGCGCCAGCCTGTGCAGTCCGAAGAGGCCCGCCTGCGCGCTCTGCCCCTGGGTCGAGGCCTGCGCCGCGCATCGCGCCGGAATTGCCGAGACGCTGCCGAAGAAGGCCCCGAAACAGGCCAAGCCGACCCGGAAGGGCATGGCCTTCGTCGTCACGCGCGGCGACGGTGCCGTGTTGCTGCGCCGGCGTCCGCCCAAGGGCCTGCTCGGCGGCATGAGCGAGCCGCCGGTGAGCGCGTGGTCGGAAACCGCCGCGCAGGACGATCTTACGCAGGTCCCCGATACGCTGGCGGGGTTCGTCCCGAGATGGCGGCGCGCCGCCGGCGACGTGCGCCACACGTTTACCCATTTCCATCTGGAACTCGCGGTCTGGCGCGCGGAGATCGGCGGCATGCCGCAAGCCCCCGACGGACACTGGTGGTCTAAGCCCGAGGCGCTGGACGGCGAGGCTCTGCCGACCGTCATGCGAAAGGTTCTTGCCGCGGGCCTGCGCGACTGACGCGGACGCTGCGTTTTCAAGTTGCGTTTCGCCGTCGTCTGCCGCATAGACCCGCATCCTTTTGCCGTTGCGGAGACTTCGGCCCATGTTCACGCATTCTCATCCAGCGCTTTTTTCCAGGGCCGAAGCGGCCGAGGTCATCCGGCTTGCGGCCGACGCCCAGACACGCTCCGGCGGGCTCGTCGGCGGGTTGCACAATCACAACATCCGCCGCGCCGACATCGCCTGGCTCGACGACAAGACCAGTGCGGCCTGGGTGATGGAGCGCATCGTCTCAAGCGTGGCCGAGGCCAACCGCGACCGCTTCGATTTCGACATCACGGATTTTCGCGAGCGGCTGCAGGTCGCAAGCTACGACGAGAGCGTCGAGGGCCACTACGACTGGCACTCGGATATCGGCGACGGGCCGATCGCGCGCTGGCGCAAGCTGACCATCGTCGTGCAATTGAGCGAGCCGGAGAGCTATGACGGCGGCGCGCTGGAGATCAATCTCGGCAGCGCCTGCGCGACAGCGGAGCGCGGCGTCGGCGACGCCACCCTCTTCGCCTCCTTTATGCTGCACCGGGTCGCGCCGGTCACCCGCGGCACCCGCCATTCGCTGACCTGCTGGTGCCACGGCCCGGCGTTTCGCTGATCGCGGGGACCTTGCCCTACTGGAAGGCCGTCTCGGCGAAACTGCGAAGCTTGCGCGAATGCAGGCGTTCGCGCGGCATGGCACGCAGTTTTTCCATGCTCAGGATGCCGATCCGCAAGTGCTGGGCGACCTGGCGCTTGTAGAAATCCGTTGCCATGCCCGGCAGCTTCAATTCGCCGTGCAGCGGCTTGTCGGAGACGCAGAGCAGCGTGCCGTAGGGCACGCGGAAGCGGAAGCCGTTGGCGGCGATGGTCGCCGATTCCATGTCGAGCGCAATCGCCCGCGACTGCGAGAAACGCTGCACCGGCTCGCGGTGGTCCCTCAGTTCCCAGTTGCGGTTGTCGATGGAGGCGACCGTTCCGGTGCGCATCACCCGCTTCAACTCGTAGCCGGCAAGCCCCGTGACCTCTTCCACCGCGCCTTCCAGCGCGACCTGGATCTCGGCAAGCGGCGGGATCGGCACCCAGGCCGGCAGGTCGGCGTCGAGCACATGATCCTCGCGCACATAGCCATGGGCAAGCACGTAGTCGCCGAGTTGCTGGCTGTTTCTCAAGCCGGCGCAGTGACCGAGCATCAGCCAGGCGTGCGGACGCAGCACCGCGACGTGGTCGGTGATCGTCTTGGCGTTGGAGGGTCCGACGCCGATGTTGATCATGGTGATGCCCGAGTGGTCGGACCGGGCGAGATGATAGGCCGGCATCTGCGGCAGCCGCGCCGGCGCCTCGCCTTCTTGCGGCTCCATGTCGCCCGCCCGGGTGATCACATTCCCCGGCTCGACGAAATGGGTATAGCCGCTGTCGGGATCGGCCAGGAGGTCGCGCGCCAGCCGGCAGAACTCGTCCATGTAGAACTGGTAGTTCGTCAGGATCACGTAGTTCTGGAAGTGGCCGGCGGCGGTTGCCGTGTAATGCTGCAGGCGGTGCAGCGAATAGTCGACGCGCGGCGCGGTGAAGGGTGCAAGCGGACGCGGCATGCCCGGCCCCGCCTCGAAGGTGCCGTTGACGATGGCGTCGTCGAGTACCGAGAGGTCCGGCAGGTCGAAGACATCGGCGAGCGGGCGTTGCAGCGCCACCGCCGCGCCTTCCACATGGGTGCCGTCATAGAAGGCGAAATGCAGCGGGATCGGCAGATCGCTGACGCCAACCTCCACCGGAACTTCATGATTGCGGATCAGGAGCTCGACCTGTTCCAGCAGATAGTCGCGAAAGAGGTCGGGACGGGTCACCGAGGTGGAATGCACCCCCGGTCCGGAGACGAAGCCATAGGCCAGCCGGCTGTCGACCCGCCCGTGGGTTTCCGTCACCAGCCGGATTTCGGGGTAGCAGGCCCGCACGCGGCCTTGCGGAATGTCGCCGGCCAGGAACTGTTGGAAGGCATCGCGCAGGAAGGCCGTGTTGGTCTCGAAAATCTCCTCAAGGCGCGCGACGGCGGCGGCGGCATCGCGGTAGCCGGTGAAGGGACCGGCGGGGGGCTCGTGTATCGCCATGCCGGTTTCGCGTCCGCGGTCCGCTTCGTTTTCTGCCATGCTGTCCTGCCTCTTGCCCTTGCCTCGCACAGGCCCCATTGCCCGGCGCCGGCCCTTTCCGCAGGCCGTTGCCAACTATGAATATTATTTCATGGTGTGAAAAGTTTTTTCTCCGCTCCGGATCAGGCGTCGCCGTCCCCCGTCAGCGTTAACCCATTGCCATGACCCGCTCGTGCAATTTGCAAGACGGCCGCATGACGCTTTCGGCAAAACGGCAGTCGGCACAGGCCGTTGGGCAGTTCCTGCCGGGTTACAGCCTCTGACCCTTCGGTTAACGAAGCGAAGCAGGCCGCGACGCAACGTTGAAAACGGTAAACAGAGTATTGATTCATAAAAGCTTTTTTGTTTCGCGCCTTAACCGCTGATTTACCAAGCCCGGTAACCATGATGCTCGTAATTGCGTGAGGTATTGCGTCGCAATGAGTGTACAGCGTAAAGGGGTGCCCGCCGTGGCACCCCGCTTCCACCAAGACGGTTCAACGCCGGTTCCCGGCAGCGGACCCGCATGGCTCGACACGATCCTCAAGGGGGATTGCGTGGCCGCGCTGGAACGTCTGCCGAAGAATTCGGTCGATCTCGTCTTCGCCGATCCTCCTTACAATCTCCAGCTCGGCGGAGACCTGCACCGCCCCGACCAGTCGCGGGTGGATGCCTGCGACGATCACTGGGACCAGTTCGCCAGCTTCGAGGCCTATGACGCCTTCACCCGGGCCTGGCTGCTCGCGGTGCGCCGCGTGCTGAAGCCGGACGGCGGCCTGTGGGTCATCGGCTCCTATCACAACATCTTCCGCGTCGGCAGCATCCTGCAGGACCTCGGGTTCTGGATCCTGAACGACGTGGTGTGGCTGAAGTCGAACCCGATGCCGAACTTTCGCGGCAAGCGGTTCACCAATGCCCATGAGACGATGATCTGGGCGTCTCCCGCCAAGGACGCGAAATACACCTTCAACTACGAAGCCCTGAAGACCTTCAACGACGATCTTCAGATGCGCTCGGACTGGCACCTGCCGCTGTGCACGGGCGGCGAGCGGCTGAAAGATGCGGACGGCCAGAAGGTGCATCCGACGCAGAAGCCGGAAAGCCTGCTCTACCGGGTGCTGCTGGCCTCCTCCAATCCGGGCGACGTGGTGCTCGATCCCTTCTTTGGCACCGGCACCACCGGTGCGGTCGCCAAGAAGCTCGGACGCCATTTCGTCGGCGTGGAGCGCGAGCAGGACTATATCGACGCGGCCACCGCGCGGATCGCGGCCATCGATCCGCTCGATCCGTCGACCCTGACCGTGACGCAGGGCAAACGGGCCGCGCCGCGCGTTCCCTTCGGCAACCTGCTGGAAGCGGGCATGATCGCGCCGGGCGCGGAACTGACCTGCGCCAAGGGCAAGCACAAGGCCAAGGTGCGCGCCGACGGCTCGCTCCTGTCCGGCGATCACAGCGGCTCGATCCACAAGGTCGGTGCCCTGGTCCAGGGCCAGGACGCCTGCAACGGCTGGACCTTCTGGCACATCATGGAAGCCGGCAAGCGCCAGCCGATCGACGTTTTGCGCCAGGCGTTCCGCAAGGCGGCCCCGGCGGCCGGATAGACTCCGGGCGGTCCCCGCCGCCCGAGACGACGAGTTTGCCAAGCGCTTCCCCGCGCCTTCTGCCCGCCTCCGCCCTTCCCTCGGGCGGGGGCGGTTTTCGTTCGTGGGCCGCGCTGGTCGCTCAGCCGATGCCGAGCGGTCCCTCGCCTCGCTCCAGGATCAGCGGCACGATCAGGTCTTCCTCGTCGTCGAGATGGCGCATCAGCCCGCCGATCAGCCGGCCGCTGTCGCCGGCATAGGCATCGGCCGCGCGCAGGATCGCGTCGCGGTCCGTACCCTGCAGGTGGCCGAGCAGCCCGTTGGCGCTTGAAATCACCTGCTCGATGCGCTCGTGGATCGCCTCGTGATCGCCTTCCAGCACCTCGAAGCCCCGCGTCAGCCGCGTCTCGGCTGCTACGAAAACCGGGAAATAGTGCTGGTCCTCGATCATGTGGTGGTGATGCAGCTCGGTGAGGAAGTGCTGCAGGCGCGGCGCGAAGAAGCCGCCGAAGGCCGCCGGCTCCATCTCGCCCTCGCGAAAGCGCGACAGCGCATCCTCCAGCACGCCGCCGAGCTGGCGAAAGCCGTTGTGCCGGTCGAGCCAGAAGCGGGCCATGCCGCCAAGGTTCGGGTGTCGCTGCCAGACGTCGCGCGGGTGCTGGCGCAGCAGGAAGAGCATTTCCTCCGACAGCCCGGTGCGGGTGTCGAGGTCGGTTGGATGGGGCATAGCGGTCGGTCCTGTTGTTGCGCCCTAACATGGCCACTTCCGCGCCGCTGGCAAGACCGGCCGTCAGCCACCCGCAGTCAGA
>MDTG01134017.1_pt1 | contig 60901 bp, 51 predicted proteins | sample 811421 | NCBI WGS metagenome assembly MDTG01 (sample SAMN05326645, study PRJNA326480) | marine metagenome | isolation source: seawater | place: Pacific Ocean: South East | collected 2011
AAATCGTCAGCAACTTTGACAAGCAAACTGTGCATGAGACAATACCTAAGTGATTGATTTACAGTCACTGAATGGGGAAACGGAGTAGGGTGAAAGAAGATGTTGTCATACACACTTCATACACACACCATAAAAATATCAATAAAAACAATAAGTTATAACTCTGTTATTATTGAGTGGGAGTGAAGGTAGTTGCTGATTCCCCCCCCGATTTCGGAGGCGTTGTCATACACACTTCATACACGAAGCATAACAAGATAAACAAAAACAATGTATTGCATACTCTATTATGTTGAGTGCGAGTCATGAATAAAGTAAAAATTTTAAGATGTCATTAGTCAGTAACGGTAAAGTGCCGACTCAGGTGCAAACTGACAATCTTCTAAAGTGCTACCAAACCGGGCGATTTAATGAAGCCGAAAGATTAGCTATATCTATGATACGAGAATTTCCTAAATATAAAGTTGCTTGGCAAGTATTAGGTGCTGTTCTAAAGCAGCTCGGAAGAAGCCCTGAAGCAGTGTCTGCTAACCAAAATGCAGTTGCGTTATCTCCTCGGGATTCTTATTCTCACTATAACTTAGGCACTACTCTTAAAGAAGTGGGTAGATTAGAAGAAGCTGAAAAAAGCTTTCGGCAAGCGATAGCATTGAAACCTGATTTTGCCGAAGCCTACAATAACTTGGGTGCAACGGTCCAAGCGCTGAGCAGATTGGAAGAAGCAATTAAAATCTACAAGAATGCGATAACTTTGAAATCCGACTATATCGAGGCCTACTACAATCTAGGTATTGTGCTCAAAGACCGATTCAGAATCGAAGAAGCTGAAAGAAATTTCCGACAAGCAATAGTGTTGAAACCTGATTTTGCCGAAGCACATAACGGTTTGGGTGCCGTTCTTAAAGAGCTCGGTAGATTAGATGAAGCTGAAGCCAGCTACAGGCATGCGATAATGTTGAGATCAGATTATGCCGAAGCCCACTGCAACTTGGGTACTACACTAAAAACACTGGGGAAATTAGATGACGCTAAAGTCAGTTTTAGTAAAGCGATAGCTTTTGAGCCAAACTTAGCCGAAGCTCATCGTCATCTTACGCTAGTGAAGAAATTTGATTCACATGATCAGCAGTATAAAAAAATGAAAGAAATATATCTCGATAAAAATATTTCCCGAGAGGAACTGTGCCATATTAATTTTGCCTTAGCCAAGGCATGTGAGGATTTAGGAGAATTTGAGCAAGCTTTTGCGCATTATAATGAAGGTAATGCATTACGAAAAAAACTGTTGAACTATGATATTACAAAGGATGTTGACCAATTCGATCAGCTCAGATCGAGCTATTCTCAATTATACGAACATTCATTAGCGAAGGAGAACTTTAAAAATGAACTAATCCCAATTTTTATTGTTGGTATGCCGCGGTCTGGAACAACCCTAGTTGAGCAAATAATCTCCTCGCATTCGTTAGTTACTGGTGCAGGCGAATTATTTTTCGCAAATGAGTTTGGCGCTTCTGTAGCTAGAGGTGTTTCTAAAGCTGATACGGAGTCTTTGTTTAGTTTTCGGGAGAAATATTTAGCAGAATTGCTGAGAGTGTCAAACGACAGATTGTTTGTTACAGATAAGATGCCTAATAACTTTCGCTACATTGGATTGATCGTGTCAGCGTTGCCAGAAGCCAAAATAATACACGTCAAAAGGAATCCTGCAGCGGTTTGCTGGGCGAATTACAAGCAATATTTTCATTCTAAAACATTGGGTTATTGTTATTCCCTTAATGATGTAATCAGGTACTACGGACTCTATGAAGATCTAATGGGGTTTTGGGGAAAAACGCTTAGTAAAAGTATTTATAGCTTAGATTACGAGCTACTAACAGTTAATCAGAATGATGAGACACGCAAACTAATTGAGCATCTAGGCTTAGATTGGGATGAAAAATGCTTATTCCCTCAAAATAACAGGAGAAGTGTAGCAACAGCTTCTAACACTCAGGTGCGAAAAAAAATTTACCAAGGCAGTTCACGGCAATGGGAAAAATATAAGCCATTTTTAAAAGGGCAGCTCGATTGCCTCGATTATCCTCTCGAATCATAAGGTGGAGTACTTACAGGAGTAGGGTGGTGGTTTTGCATCACTCCAGTCTGCAAGTTGCTAAATAACCGTATGAACAAGAGCGCCTTGCAAGAGATATAGCAAGCATTTCATCTGAGCTGGCGTTGTTATTTTTAGCCGAATTCTGATCAGCCGCAAAGTAAGGGAATTTCAAATCGGTTGGAAATCAAATTAAAGAAAGAAAGGGAATTAAGTGATGACTTGGACAGTATGAATGAGCTGATTTACAAAAGGGTTTCAAACCTGGCAATATCGCTTGTAACCTATTTTTTTTGTTAAAACTAATCATATTATTCAGTGGGAATAATATGAGTAAATTTCTAACAACGATAGCTCTGATAGGAGGGGGATATTACCTGTAGTTGCTGACATAATTAACGCTGGATCATAGCTGAGAAAAAAAGCAAATGTGTAAAAAGGCATCAAGAATAAATGAATCTTGAAAATTATGAGCAATTGCCTCAAAAAAACTTTGCAGATATGAATTAAACTATGAATTTTCGCAAAATGGAAAAAAGAGTGAGAGTCAAAAAAAGCGTTGTGGATAAGGTTATACGGAGAGATCGATTTAAATATAAACAAACCCAAAACGTAGAGAAAAGTTCTGGTAATTGTTATCAATATGAGTGTTCGAGGAAAAATCCTAGAAAAGTGGCAAGGGGCTTATAGCGAGTGGCACAGATTATTTTTGCCAAGTGTATCTCCTGAATTAGATCTGCCGACGCTTATGGTTTTAGTTTCAGTTCTCACATGTTCATTGATTAGTGATGATTTTAAAGTATTGTTGATCTTATTTGGGGTGCTTTCGCAAAAAACGAGCGGGCGCGCCAACCCAGCACTCCCCTTCAGGAACGTCTTTTATCACAAGAGAGTGAAGTCCAATAAATGCTCTGCTTCCTACCGAGATCCCATCCTTTATTGTGGAGTGAACGCCAATCCAGGTCTCGTCTCCAACGCTAGATCCTCCGCACATTACCACTCCTGCGGTGATAATTGAATTCCGCCCCACTGTGCAGTTATGTCCCACATGTGCGTGGTGGTCTATTTTCGAGCCTTGTCCTATACGAACTTCTCCGAGGGTGCCTCTATCAATATTGGCAAATGGATATATTTCGACATTATCCTCAATTACGCATATTCCAATATGCGGAAATTTTTCAAGCTCACCAATTTTATTCCGTTCAAATGAGAATCCGTCTGAGCCTATACAAGTGTGGGCATGAATTGTTACCCCACTCCCGATCGTCACGTCATCATGAATATGGCAGTGCCCGTGGATAATAGTATCTTTTCCTATCCTTACTTTGCCTATAATGCAGTATGGACCAATCGAAGCTTGATCAGAAATTTCAGCATCCGGGTGTATCAGTGTACTTGGGTGAATATTCCAGGTTTGAGACTTTTTCTTAAAAGCTGCAACCAGTCGCGCAAATTCTAGGCGAGGATTTTCGCAAAGAATAAATGTCTTGGATTGCAAGCCAGTTTTATTAATGGGGAAGTTTTGTTCTGCGACGATCAACGAGGCTCCTGAGGCTTGCACTCTACTGACTGCTTCCACACTAGAGCTGTTAATCCATGAGGCCGCATTAGGCAACGCGCTCTGAATTGGCATGAACCTGTCTATTACAAGGTGAGGATTCGGATAGTGGCATTCTCCAGCACTTATAATTTCAAGGATATCTTCAAGATTTAGCTTCAAATTAAATTCCTTTTCCTAACTGTTCCATTTGGATTTTTAGGTCAAAGAGGTTGCTATATTTTTTGGAACTAGAGGCGTGTTTACACTTTTAAATTTTGAAAGTTTTAATTTTAAGATCAGGTATGATATCAGAAAATAATCTTGTCGTAACATGCACTTGAAACTTGGTAAACCTAGACACCTCTAAAATTTCTAGTTTTTTCAGGTTTTAGCTTGTGGAAATAAGAGTATTGAGTTGTTGTCTGTAACACAAGTACAATGCTTCGGGCTGAAGGATGGAGAAACATGACGCAATCAACTTCTCATGAAAGGTTTACAACACCAGAAGAAACGCGTTCGGATGATAAAAGCTTCGGGATCGTTTTTGCCGTGTTTTTTTTGCTTGTTTCTTTTTATTTATGGTGGAAAGGTAGTGTTTACTCAATCATTAGTGCTAGTCTGGCGTCGTTTTTTTTGCTTACAGCATTCACTATTCCGAGAATTCTTAAGCCACTCAATATTGGTTGGTTCTATTTCGGTAAGTTTTTAAACTCAATTATGTCGCCAGTAATACTGGCCATTATCTTTTTTCTAGTTATGATGCCAATAGGGCTCATTATGAGGATCTTGCACAGCCGCGACCCTCTTGATTTGCGTTACCATAAACTATCGACGTATTGGGTTGACAGAAAAACTCAGCCAGACCCGAGCTCGTTTAAAAATCAGTTTTGAGGTTTTAGATGATCAGTTTTTTAAAAGAATTATGGCTCTTCATGCGGGTCAGAAAAAAATTTTGGCTATTACCTATTTTCTTTGTTTTCTTTGTTTTCGGAGGTTTAATCGTTTTGAGTCAAGGCTCTGCGGTCGCACCTTTTATTTATACTATCTTCTAAATAGTAAATGTATATTTTAGGAATTTCTGCGTATTATCACGACAGTGCGGCAGCACTTATCAAGGACGAATTTATCGTGGCGGCGGCTCAAGAGGAGCGTTTTACGAGAATCAAGCACGATTCAACATTTCCTAAGCACTCGATAGACTACTGTCTGGCTCATGCAGGTATCGATTTGGCGGAAGTTGATAAAGTTGTATTTTATGATAAGCCATTCCTCAAATTTGAAAGACTACTTGAGACTTACCTTGCGTTTACTCCGAGAGGTTTTAGATCTTTTTGCGTGGCGATTCCAGTCTGGATAAAAGAAAAGCTATTTCAGAAACATACACTTCTCGAATACTTAAAGAACTTTGATAAAAATTTTCAGGCGGACAATCTGCTCTTCTCAGAGCATCATCTGAGCCATGCAGCAAGTGCTTTTTTTGCCTCACCTTTTAAAGAGGCTCTGATTTTGACTATGGATGGCGTTGGCGAATGGGCCACGACGTCGCTGTGCCTCGGAAAGAAGGGGGAAATAAAAATCCTAAAGGAGATTTATTTTCCCCATTCCCTTGGCTTGCTTTACTCGGCTTTCACTTACTACTGTGGTTTTAAGGTGAATAGTGGAGAGTATAAGTTAATGGGTTTGGCACCTTATGGACAGCCAAAGTATAAAAATTTAATTGAATCTGAATTAATAGATATTAAAGACGATGGCTCATTTAGACTGAATCAAGCATATCTGAATTATAGCGTCGGTCTTACCATGACAAACAAAAAATTTGATGAACTCTTTGGTGCTCCTGCGAGGCAAGAAGGAGAAGAGTTTGGTCAATTTCATATGGATATTGCGGCCTCTATTCAGGCGGTGGTAGAAGAAATTGTAATTAAAATAGCGAGAGATGCTCGAAGAGATACGGGGATCAAAAACTTGTGTATGGCTGGTGGCGTCGCATTAAATTGTGTCGCTAATGGTAAGCTTATGAGGGAAAAAATTTACGATGATATATGGATCCAGCCAGCTTCAGGTGATGCGGGTGGTGCTTTGGGCTGCGCGCTCGTGGCTTATTACATGCATTTAAAATGTAAAAGGACTGAGAGGAAAGATGATTTGATGCAGGGTAGTTATCTTGGTCCTAGTTTTGCGACAGAGGCCATCAACAATGAGCTAAAAAGCGCTGGTGCAATATATAAGCAATTTGATTACATCGAAATGATAGATTGGATCGCATTGCAACTTGCGCGCGACAAAGTCATAGGATGGTTTCAGGGAAGAATGGAGTTTGGACCTAGAGCTCTGGGTAATCGATCTATACTTGGAAATCCCATGTCTGAAGTAATGCAGAAAAAGCTCAATTTAAAGATTAAGTATCGAGAGAGCTTCCGGCCATTTGCGCCCGCCGTCTTAGCTGAAAATGTTAATGAATGGTTTGAATCAGCTTTAGATAGTCCTTACATGTTACTAGTGTCGAATGTAAGAGATGATCATCAGAAAGAAATGACAGAGGATCAGCGAGCATTGTTTGGAATAGAGCAACTAAATGTACCGCGTTCAACTATTCCAGCAGTGACCCACGTTGATTATTCGGCTAGAGTTCAGACCGTCCATCGAGAAACTAACCCAGAGTTCTATGATCTTTTATCAAGATTTAAACTGGAAACTGGGTGCCCAGTTTTGATAAATACGAGCTTCAATGTTCGAGGAGAGCCGATAGTTTGCTCGCCTACAGATGCTTTTAAGTGCTTCATGGGCACTGACATGGATATTCTGGTTGTAGGCAACTTCGTTATGGTCAAGTCCGAGCAGAATTCAGAACTATTGAGTGATTATAGCAACGAATTTGCGTTGGATTAGTTTTTCGTATTAACCACATACTAGTAGATGCTACATTGTGAAAACTTCTCCGCCTCTATAACTCATCAAATGATGGATCACTTATCTTCGATGCAACTAGTTTTCCAATCAGTAGGTTCGTACCGCGACCGAAGTGACCGTCTTTAGGCACCCGTTTCTCAGAATCTGTCATTTCTAAGAGTTCTGACTTTTCATAAACTTCTCGTTGAAACTCCTCTGGACCAATATAGATTAGGTGTTCTAGATCATTCGAATCAAGTTCTTCGATTATGTTTGAGTAAGAACTGCCGTGTGGCCCCTCTACCAGAACGAATTTAAAATTGAAACGTCTTGCAAGGTCTAAATAAAGTGCTAATTCGTGTTGTTTGACCGCTATATTGCTCAGTGCGAAGAGGTTTGAGTTGTCGCTGGCACTTTGACTCTCGATTGAGTTTTCTGCTAGAACTGAGGACCTAAAGGCACGTAGCTTTTGTGAAAAAACATTATGGATCTGTTTAATTTTGACGTACCAAAGGTAATTCCATAAGGAGTATCCAGCAGTGAGTGATCCACCAGGATAAAGACCTTTAGAAACAGATTCAGAGACAAATTCTGGTTTCGGATAAACCAAACTAGTAGTGTTAGTTTCTTTGTTGTAAATGAAAGTGGGAATTAGCAGAGATTGACTTAGCTCATTTTGTTCGTTCATAGTTCTGACTGCGGCACTCGACCTCTCGAAGAGTCCAATAGTCAAATACACTACAAAAGGAGGCTTGAATTTTTTAACATGGCGCTTGAGTAATCCATAAGTTGATCCGCTGCCATAGGCTGGCACTCCCATGTTAATAACAGGAGTATTAAGTTCTTTCTCAAGAAAATATGGATATGTCTCTTCATAATCAACACAATACCCAAAAGTCCAGGAGTCGCCAATGGCCATTATATTTCCGGGCTCGGCACTTCTTTTATCGCGCGCGGATCTAAAACCGTGTTCTTCGATGAAAACTGTTGAGTCAAAATAGACTGTTTGATTTAGAAAGGAGGATCCTTTTATAAAACTTGTGGCATTTGGTGTTAATGTCCAGCCAAGTTCATCGTCAAATCGATTAAATTGTGGCCCAATCTCGAATGAATAATCTAGCTTAAGGTAAAGACCATAAAGTCCTAGACAGACTACTATAGATATCGCTGCAAAAAAAACTACCGAGATGAAATAAAAAGCTAATTTTTTTTTAGTATTCATTTTTCCATCAATTTATCTAATCGTTGGACCGATCGCCATGCTTGATTCATCATGAGGCAGTAGCCAGCGAAGCAGGATAAAAATAGCAGAAACTGAAGTGCTTCACTAGTGTCAAATCTGTTTAGCAGTAAGCCGAAGGAGGAAAAAATTGAACTTAGGAAAATAATTATTACGAGTGCTCTTCTGTTTGAAAATCCCAAGGCTTGCATAAGATGATGGATGTGCGATCGATCGGCAAGAAAAGGTGATCGTTTAAGGTGAATCCTTCGCAAGACTGTGCATGACATGTCAAATAGCGGCAAAGCAGTTATATAAAGGGCCGTCACAGGTTGAATTAGTTTTTCTCGCCCCACTTGGCTGGATGCTGCAGCTAGTAGTAAACACACTACTATAAAGCCAAGTAATCGGCTGCCTGCGTCACCTAAGAACGTTTTCGGAATGATTCGGGAAATCGAAAGATTGGATATCAAAAAAGCCAGAATAGATGCTGCAATGAATGAAGTTAGAAATCCAGGATAAGTTTCTGTAAAAATGTGAAAGCAAATCAACGTGAAAAGCACCAGCGAGCCGAGTAGTCCATCTAGACCATCCAACATGTTAAATGCATTTATAATTCCGAAAATAGCTATCAAGGTGAATGGGTAAGCGATAAAGGAAGGCAATTGAATAGATCCACCGCCTAATAGGGCGCCAAGGTTTCGCAGATCTAGATCTAAACCTTCTATGACGATTAAGGCGGCAGCGGTTTCTGAGAGTACTCTAATGGTAACACTGAGCTTAAATCGATCGTCTAATGTTCCTACGAGAACTAGTAATCCACCCGCGCTTATGAAAATCCATAAGGCATTTATATTGTTTGCTGTAATCAAGGTCTGATGACTGTCGCCCCAGATTAAACCGCCAGTAATTAAGGCAATATAGATTGCCAAGCCGCCAACTAATGGCACATTCCCTTCATGTCGCTTTCGAGGACTTGGAGAATCTACTAGCTTGAGTTTGGGCGCAATTTTTGCGAGAAAAAAAATCGAAAATAGAGTAACGAAAAACCCAGTAAAGATTTGCAGCGGCAGGGGAGATGATCCCATTATTATTAGTCCCATTTGAGCCATTTTATTTTAACACTTGAGGAAAAAAAAGCTCCGGATATATAAAAAAACGTAAAACTGAAAAATCACGACTTAATTAGAAGAGGCAAAAAAATTTGGGTTTATTAAAAAAAATCTATTAAACTTGAGGACGGTTAGCCACGCCCAGATCTTTTTAGCCCAAGCGAATCAAGTAAATTTTAGGAGTGTGAAAAATGGATAGGAGTTGTCATCCGACAGCCATGGTTGATGCAAGTGCCAAGATCTCGAGCGGGACAAAAATTTGGGTTAATGTTCAAGTAAGGGAAGGAGTGGTGATTGGCAAGAACTGTGTTCTCTCGAAAGATGTGTACGTGGACTGCAATGTGACCATAGGAGATGGCTGTAAAATTCAAAACTCGGTATCGATATATGATGGAGTGACTATTGAATCCGAAGTCTTTATCGGACCCAATACCACATTCACAAATGACAAGGTACCAAGGGCATTTAATACTGACTGGGAAATCACAAAAACTTTAGTTAAAAGAGGAGCTAGTCTGGGCGCTGGGTGCACTATTGTTTGTGGTGTAGAGATCGGGGAATACTCGATGATTGGTGCCGGATCATTAGTAGTTAAAGATGTGCCGGCATTCACGTTAGTAGCTGGCAATCCAGCCAGATTCATCTCCAAAATTGATGAGCAGGGTAATAGGTTGGGTCGTCGAGAAAGACCTTCATGAGTTTGAGAGTCGCAATTTTGGGTTTAGGCCAGATGGGTAGTAATCATCTACGTATACTGAGTATGTTAAAAGATGTTGTAGTTAGTAATGTATTTGATATAGATCATGAGCGCAGTGAAAAAGTGTCCGAGCTTTATCAGGTGCCATTTACTACAGATCTTGAAGAGGCGCTTTCGGATATTGATGCGGTAGTAATTGCGACACCCACAAAAACCCATTTCGAATATTTCAAATTATCCTCGGAGAAGGTTAAAAATATTTTTATAGAGAAGCCTATTGCCGAAACCGTCGCAGAAGCAGCTGAGATCAAGGTATTAAGTGACAGTAAAAACATCTTCGTACAATGTGGCTTTATCGAGCGATTTAATCCAGTGATCCAGGAATTGAGAAATGTTCTAAAGTTAGAGCGAGTAATAAACTCGGATTTTTTCCGGACTAATCGACTTAGTGATCGGATAAAAGATGTTGATGTTGTCCTTGATTTAATGATTCATGATATTGATCTTGCAATCTTTCTTAATGGTCCGGTAGGAGAGATAAATGCCTACGGGCGCAGAGAAAATGATCTAGTAGCTTTTGCATCTGTAACTATTGAGCATGAAAACGGAGCTTTTTCTCGCCTCCTCGCTAGCAGAATCACTGAAAAGAAAATTCGGTTAGTACAGGTTACGACTAGTAATACTTACATTGAGGCAGAATTGTTTCGCAAAGAGCTGCAGTTGCATAGGCAATCTCGAAGTACAGCTAGTCCAGGAAGTTCGTATATAGTGTCCTCTCTTGGGGAACAGATTGAGGTGAAACCGCAAGAAGCTTTGCTAGTTCAGGTTCAAGCTTTTCTATCCGGTTGCATGGGGGAGAAGTTAGATTATTTGCCGGGACCAGCAGCAGGACTTGAAGCCTTGCGGGTTGCCGAAAAAGTGGTAGGGAGTATCGACTAGTGATTCGAGAATCATATTCGAATAAGGTGGTATTGGTTACTGGTGGCGCCGGTTTTATCGGAAGTCACTTAGTTGATAGATTGATCAAGGATGGAGTAAAACAAGTTATCGTAATTGATAATTTATTTTTGGGATCATTGGAAAATCTTAAATCAGCGCAATCTTTAGGCGCTATATTTTATAATGAAGACATCGAATCTAAGGATGCTTTGGAATATATTTTTGACTTGCACGAAATAGATATCGTATTCAATTTGGCGACTAAAGCGTTGAATTACTCTTTCATCAATCCGGCAAATGCATTTACCACTAATGTAAATGGAGTGGTTAATCTTCTTGAATTACAACGGAAAGGTAGATTTACTACGCTCTGTCATTGTTCAACTTCTGAAGTTTACGGTACCGCTGTTTATGAACCTATGGATGAACAGCATCCTAAATCTCCCATGACCACTTATGCAGCCGGTAAGGCGGCCGCAGATTTTGCTGTAGAAAGCTATGTGAGTATGTTCGATTTGGATTCATTTGTTGTAAGACCTTTCAATAATTTCGGACCTAGGCAGAACTATAAAGGTCTCTTAGCGGCTGTGATTCCAATTACTGCTTGGCGACTATGTAACGGGAAGCAGCCGGAGATCCACGGCGAGGGTACGCAGACACGAGATTTCATATATGTACATGATACGGTAGACGCGATAGTAAAGCTTTTTTCGGTCATGCCCAAAGGAGAGAGTGCTAATATTTCTACGGATAATAGTTGCTCAATTAAGAGTCTCATAGAATCGATTTGTTTATATTTTGATTACCAAGGGGAAATTCTAGTTAAAGAAGCACGAGGCGCCGATGTCTTAGCGCATAAAGCTAGTAATGAAAAGATTCGAGGACTTATTGACTACGAATTAACACCATTTGACGAAAGCTTAGAGCAAACATTGAAGTGGTATAGCGAAGGGTTTACTAAGTAAAAGAAAATAAAGTTCTTATCGAGCTTTTAGCTCGCGTAGAATTTCATGTCATACAAATTTAATCTGGTGAACTAGATTGGTGCGTCACTTCTTAATTTCAAGGAAAACTAAATGAACGTCCTCGGTATCTGTAACACATTCGATAGCGGTGCAGCCTTGATTATAGATGGAGTGGTGATAGCTGCAGCAAACGAAGAGCGCTTTCTCAGGGAAAAACAAACAAAAGAGTTCCCCAAAAATGCTATCGAATACGTATTATCTGAAGGAGGCCTCACCATTGATAATATTGACCTTGTGGGTTGTGGTGCTTGGGCTGGTATTGATATGTACCACACACTTCCAAGCTTAGTAGACGACTCTGTAAGACTTACATCTGATGCTGATGAAATATCGATGGTCAAGCAACGAATCCAAGCTAGTCTCAAATCAGATAAGGCCGGACGATCATCCCTGCTAAAGTCGATACGACAAATAGGAATACCTGAATGGAAAGTTATTTTTTGTGATCATCACTTGGCACATGCCTGCGCAGCATTCTTCCCTTCCCCCTTTGAAAATGCCATTATCATGATAGCTGATGGTAGAGGAGATTTTCGCTCCGCCTCGATTTGGCGTGCTGATCGAGCAGGAGGAATAAGCCATATTAATACAGTCAGCGAGTTATCAAGCATAGGTGCTATGTATGGTTTTATAACGAAATTATTGGGATTTAGACCACACCGACACGAGGGTAAGATCACTGGTCTAGCGGCGTATGGCAAAACTTCTGAGGTAGTAGCCCATTTAAAAGAGGGGATATTTTTTAACCCGGACTCAGGACGTATCGAGTCTAAGTTTACTGACTACTATTTGCCTTTCGTTTCGGCTGAACTACCAGAACTACAGGCACTTACTAAGACTGTCCCTAGAGAAGACTTTGCCTTTGCGGCACAGCAAGTTATTGAGGATGTACTGACACAATATCTGTCATTTCATATCAAATCGAATTACGAAGTTCCTGTTAATTTGTGCTTAGGGGGCGGTTGTGCTGCTAATGTGAAGCTCAATTTCGAATTGTCAAAGATTCCTGAAGTTGAGAACGTTTATGTGGCACCCTCGATGGGTGATGCTGGAAATGCATTAGGTGGCGCTATTCACGTCGCAACCTCTATGGATGAAAGAAGTGATATACAGATGGAGAATGTCTATCTTGGCTCTGCATTTACATCAGAAGAAATTGCTTTTGTCTGCTCTGAGGAGAAGCTTGATTACCGTGTTCTAGAGGATTCAGTAAAACAAAACTACTTATTGCAGTGCTTAGAAGAGGGTAAGATCATTGGCTGGTTTCGTGGGAGAATGGAGTTTGGTCCACGTGCCCTAGGGAATAGGTCAATAATAGCATCACCCGCTGATCCTGCTATCAACGAGCAATTAAATCAAAGACTCAGTAGAACAGAGTTTATGCCTTTTGCTCCCGTCACGACAGAAGATCTGGCACCGCTATGCTTTATCGATTGGAAAAAAGATCAACCCACATCTTATTTTATGACGATGTGTTATGAGTGCACAAAATTTATGATTGAGGAGTGTCCTGCCACAGTGCATATTGACAAGACGGCGCGTCCCCAAATTGTTCGACGCTCTGACAACCCGGAGTATCACGATCTGATTAAAAATTACTATGAACTTACTGGCCGACCTGCCTTGATCAATACTAGCTTTAATCACCATGAGGAGCCGATAGTACGGACACCTCATGATGCTATCCGGTCTTTTTTAAAGGGTAATGTTGATGTGCTTGCGATGGAGGCTGTGGTGGTTGAGTGATCGATCTTAGGAGAACTTCCGATCGTCAAAATTACAGGTAATTTTTATGGCAGTTTGAATAATGTCATTTTCACTCAGAGTCACTTTTTCGAGCTAAGCATTACTTTAAAGTTTGAAAGGACTCCAGGCTTGTCATCGAGCATTAAGCCGCTGAAACCAAATTGCTCCACTAGCAATGAAATTTGTTTTTCCACTTTCTCTTTTGGCGCAGCGGTTCCGAAAGTATAGTCAATCATTTGCGGGTCGAAAAACCAACTATTGGGTGCTTGGCCCGTCGCCAATCTAACTAGTCTTGAGGCAACTTGTACATCACTGGCAAAGCTCCGATAGAAGTTTCTTGCTTGTTCTGACTTGCGCATGCGATATTGATCATCCAATAAAAGTTTTCTTAACATTTCAGTTAGCTCCGAAGGATGGATGTAGCAAGTTGGCATCTGCGCCTCTCTTGGAACGAATCGCATAAGGGTGTCTTTTGCATAGCCTCCGACAATAACAGGCACTGCAAAACCTAATGTTTCAAGTGCGAACACAGCTCCAAACATGTCGCTATACATTTCATCTATCGCAACGTCAGCCTTTGATAAGAGCTCTATCACCTCTTGATTCGATTTTCCAGTTATTTCGATATATTCAAACTTAATACCTTCATTTTGCAAATTTTTGATTGATTCTCTAATAAGAAATGTCCCTTTCAGCTCTGGATTAGATGGCGCATGGACGACAGTCAGAATCTTAGAGGGTGACTGTCTACGAGTCTTTATTTTGTGATCACTGGTTACTGGTATCTTTTTTGAGTGAACTACATTTCCTATCATTTGATACATACAGCATTGGCCTGGCTGAAAGTGTCCTGAGAGTGGTGAGTCAATTACGAAATCAGAATAGGAGTATACTTCTTGCACGCGTCGCATCGTTTTTTGCGTACTCTGATATAGTGTCGGGATATCACCTTCATGGTATGACAAGTATGGTGGCCTAGAATCGGAACCATGAAAAAATGAAATTACCTTTATTTTAAAAAATTTATATATTGCTAGCTCAAATCGAGAGCCAGTTATGTTCTCTCCCGATTTTAATATAATCACATTGAATGAGAGGCTTACCCACGCCACGAGCATCCAAGCGAGTAGATAAACATAAAGTTTAGACCAAAAAGATGGTTTGGCGGAATGAAACTTTCTATAGGCCTTCAAATAAATACGTATTACTAGGGCGTTATCCGAGTCGCTCCATCCGTAATACCCTTGAGGACTCAGATTAAGAAAGTCGGCCCGATAGCCCAAATCTCTTAAGCCGACTGTCAGAGCGGAGTAAATGCCGCAGATATCAAGTGGAGCGAGAAAAAATCTTGGGTTTTTCATCAGTTATCCTTTGATTTACTGCTCATATTCTTGAATTAAAAATTATATCGACTTCTAAGATTTCGCTAAATCCGAGGACTCAATTAGATTAATATAGTTTGGGACGTTATATTATGATAAAAGCCTTTACATGTCGTGGTAATGCACATCCGTCCAATATGGTATATTAGTGGCATCTACTTTTTGTGTATAATGTGTTTCTCAATTCGGCTCTGGTCATTTTGCGCATCTTTAAATGAAACATCAGATTAAGCTCATTAAACCGTATATCAACTTTGATGAGATTTCTTCTCAAGCCAAGGAAATTTTCGACACCGGAATTTTTACACGGGGCCAACATGTAGAGGCATTCACTAATGAGCTGCGTTCGTATACCCGCGCTAAGCACGCATTTCTGACCACATCAGCAACGACTGCCCTTACAGTCTCTTTAAAAGCAATCGGTGTGAAATCCGGAGACGAGGTGGCAGTATCGGATTTTTCATGGCCGGCCACATGTAATGTAGTTGAAGATTTAGGCGCTATTCCTTTGTTTGTCGATGTTGATAAAGATACTTATAACATGAGCTCTAAAGATCTTTCAAAGCGAATAAATTCAGGTGTCAAAGCAGTAATCTTTGTAGACGCGTTGGGTAATCCGTCTGGGATAGACCGCATCAAAGAAATAACAACATCCTATGGAATACCGCTTATACAGGATTCGGCCTGCGGTATAGGTAGTGCATCGTCCGAGTGTAAGGTAGGTGCGATATCAGATTTTACATGCTATAGCTTTCACCCTCGCAAACTTGTTACTACTGGAGAAGGGGGTGCTATCCTTACAAACAACGATGTTTATGCTGAGTGGCTTGGGATTAAGCTAGCATGCGGTATGACCCGAGATGTATCAGGGGATATTGAGTTTGTAGATTTTGGTTATAACTATCGCTTGAGTGAGTTGCAGGCTCTAATGGGTCGAATTCAACTTAAAAAGCTAGATGAAATTACGGAATCTCGAAATGACGTCGCCAGAGAGTATACCAACGGTTTGGAGCCAATGGGTTTTAGATCCCAGAGAGTTAGTCCGGAGGCATATCATAACAAGCAGTCAGTAGTTTTAACGGTTCCGACAGGAATTAATAGAGATACGTTAATTGATTACCTTCGTGCACGTGGAATAGAGTCAACGCTGGGAACTTATTGTCTGAGTAATACGACCTATTACAGGAAAAAGTATAAGGATGTTCAAAAAAATGCTTTGTGGTTACAACAAAATACGATCACTTTACCGTGCTACGAAGGTGTAGATGTAGGGACTGTTATCGGGTGTATAATGGATTTTGTTTCCGATGTTTGAAAAGCGCAGTGGCTTTTCATAGGTTTTAGCTCAGCGACATAATTCCTAGTGAATCTAGTCGATTATTTTTCTACGCTTGAATCCATCAAATAGTAGTGCAACTAAGATTCCCAATAGTGCTCCAAAGAAAGTAGCGCTAGTTAAAGTTTTGTAAAATCTTTTATGCCTAAGGTCTCCGCTGGTGGTAGGAGGAAGGCTTTTGGATATCTCGGCTAGTTTTATCCTTGGTTGCCAAAATAATTTTTGATTATTTTCAGTTCCGATACGTTCGAGGAGGTTGCTAGCATCCATTAATTCTGCTTTCGCTGCTGCTAGAGTCAGGTCGTAGTCTTTATCAAGGTTATTTAGAGAAGCTGTACTCAAAACTTGAAGAACGTATATAGTTTGTGTAATTGAAAAACTAGTATCTCTAAGTAAACTCTCAACCGCCGTAAGATGTTCCTCATAGATCTGCCTCAAAGCTTTTTCCTGAGCGCTCTTCAAAATAAATTTAGATATCGAATGACCGCCATCGTAGGTATCTGAAATGAAGTTTAAAGAAAATGTATTTTTTGTAGCTTGTCGAACACTTATTCTGGGAACGAAATTTTCATAAAACCATTGATCTACCAATAGTAGTTCTTTTTTTTGGTCTGATACAAGCCAGTCCACACCGCTACCACCGCCATTTTTTGCCCAATGAAAAGCGGTATAAAGTAATTCCATGTCTAAGATATTGTCTTGAACTCGATTAAGCCAGTCTGGCGCAGAGGTGGTAAATAAAGATTCTTCAGCTAAAGAATTAATATTAAATTGATCAATGATCGATGCGTCTACCCCTATCGCAATTATAGAAGTTTCATAGGTTGGTTTGATCAGATATTTTATATATAGAGATGTGAGAATAGGGAACGATATTAGAAAGAAAAAAATTACTAGTTTTTCTCGCCAAAGTATTTCTAGGAGTGAATATAAATCTAAATCATCTGTTTTTTTTGTCACGGGTTCTCTTTTCATTGTGGTTTAGAAACTCTTCTATAGTGAGTAGACTAATTAGACAGCTTTTAGCATAGCACGCATGAGAGAATGTATACTGCAACTGAATAATATCTGTGTCGCTTTGACGTTAATTTAAGCCTATCAGGAAATAATCACAAGTATGGACTAAGATAAGCTGCAAATACTATCTTCTCGACTTTTGTAGTCCATTGATGGTTACCATTCCAGTAGTTTGAGGAGCGAATTAATTGGCTGAAACTTTATTTGTAGTTTGGTGTTGCATATGACTCAAGTAAAATCGAAAGTGGTAACTCCTACAAATAATCAGTGCCGATGGTTTGTCGTTGCTACACGTCCGCACAGTGAGGGAGTAGCCAGGGAAAATTTGGAGAGGCAGGGTTATAAAACACTGTATCCCAGAGTTAGGGTCAAAAAACGCCGAAGAGGTAATTGGGGCTTTGTGATCGAGCCAATGTTTCCCGGTTATCTATTCGTCTCTTTGCGTCTTGGGCTTGACGATTTTTCTCCGATCAGGTCTACCGTGGGCTGTTTGGGCTTGGTTAAGTTTGGGCCTTTCCCAAAACCGGTTAACAAAGAAGTCATGTTACCACTAGAAAAACTCGGCGATGAGCCGACAGAGGAGATTCATCGATTTTTACCCGGCGACAGGTTGCGCTTCGAAGATGGTCCGCTTAAGGGTCTCGAGGGTGAATATGTTTTGGCCAAGGGTAGTGATAGGGTAGAGGTATTGATGAAGCTCTTAGGCCGAGTAAGCCTCGTAACTACTTCAGTAGATGGATTGTCGGAGCTAGACTGACTACAAATTACGCCTTTCAATGATTTTGGATTGATCGTGGCAATGAAGCCTGCAATTTTTACTCATATAATGCGAAAAATTAACAATTGAACTTAAATAATGGTGCGTGAGATACTGTTCACGATGTGAACGCGGGGAGCCATCATTGAGGTATTCCCTGCGGTAGCCTGCCAGAAACATCCGTTCAAACTATGAACAAATCATCAGAGAAAAGTCGTCAAGAAATCCGTCTCCGTGTCATGCGTCTCATTGAGGACGAGTCTAAACTGAGTCAGAGAGAAATTGCGGATCATTTAGGAGTAAGTCTAGGCTCTGTAAATTATTGTTTGAAGGCGCTGGTCGAGAAAGGATGGTTGAAAGTAAATAACTTTCGGCGTAGTGACAATAAGCTTGGCTATGCATACGTTTTGACGCCAAACGGCGTTTCTGAAAGAGCACGACAAACAAAGCAATTTCTTCGTAAAAAATTGGAGGAGTACGAGCAGCTCAAAGAGGAGATCGCGTCGCTTGAAGATGAAGTTGTCATAGATTCTTATGCACAAAAAGAGATTAAGCCGTAAAAGTAAATGAGTAATAAAAAAGAACAAGGTCGAGTATTCGTTACAGGGACAGCTGGCTTTATAGGTTTTCACCTTGCTAAGGCTCTCTTGGAGGACGAGTTTTTGGTGCATGGCTATGACGGCGTCACAGATTATTATGATGTTTCATTAAAGGAAAAACGTCTTGCGATGCTCGAGTGTCACAAAGGATTTAGCTTTTCTAGAGCTATGTTAGAAGACCGAGAAAATCTGGAGTCGGCATTGAGAGACTTTAACCCAGATATAGTGCTGCATCTGGCTGCTCAGGCAGGCGTCAGATACAGTCTGGAAAATCCTCAGGCTTACATACAGAGTAACGTAGTGGGTACGATGAACCTATTGGAATCCATCCGGCATGTCAAACCAAGGCATTTGTTAATGGCGTCCACCTCTTCAGTATATGGTGCTAATACAGACATGCCTTTCATAGAGCTGGGAAATACTGATCATCAGCTCACACTTTACGCGGCTACAAAAAAGGCTAATGAGAGTATGAGTCATGCGTATGCGCATTTGTGGGAGATTCCTACTACTATGTTCAGATTTTTTACTGTTTATGGTCCGTGGGGACGTCCAGATATGGCACTATTTAAGTTTACGGATGCAATTTTGCGAGGAGATGAAATTGACGTTTATAACTTCGGCAAGATGTATCGGGATTTTACATATATTGACGATTTGGTAAAGTCGATTTGTATGCTCATCCAAGTGATCCCCTCCCGAGTTGAGGGTCGTTTAGAAAAAATTAAGGGAGATAGTCTGTCCCCAGTAGCCCCATGGCGCGTTGTAAACATAGGCAACTCTCAAAAAGTGAGGCTAAGCGATTATATCGAGGCAGTTGAGAAAGAGCTGGGTGTGCGGGCGAAAAAGAACTTCATGCCGCTTCAGCCAGGAGATGTCCTAGCGACATGTGCTGACACGTCCCTTCTTAAAGCACTCACTGGCTATGCTCCATCAACAAACGTAGAAGAGGGTGTAGCAAAATTCGTGAAGTGGTATACGCAGTATTTAAAAGAATGAGTTTTTTTTCCGCTGATCAAAAAATGCAGGAAGAGCTTAATCTGGCAGTGATAGGTTTGGGTTACGTAGGTCTTCCGTTAGCGATTGAATTTGCAAAGACTAGGACAGTGGTGGCTTATGATGTTGACCGTGGGCGAGTAGAGGCGCTTAAGAGTCATCACGATGCTACCGGTGAGGTGGCCAAAAAAGATTTAGAAATTGCCAGTGGTTTAAAACTGACATCTAATCCTGAATTATTGAGCGCTTGCGACTGCTTCATCGTTACGGTTCCCACGCCTATAGACGAATATAATCAACCTGATCTAAGCTGCCTTAGAAAAGCAAATGCGGTCATTGGTAAAATTCTCAAGCCCGGTGATATCGTAATTTACGAGTCGACTGTTTATCCAGGTTGTACAGAGGAAGAGAGTGTTCCTCTTTTAGAAAACATTTCCCAATTAGAGTTTAATAAGGACTTTTTTTGTGGCTATAGTCCCGAGCGAATTAATCCAGGCGATACCAGACATCGACTGACTGAGATTGTAAAGGTGACCTCTGGATCTACACCAGAGGTGGCACAAATAGTCAATAACCTCTACGCCTCAATCATAAGAGCAGGTACGCATTTGGCTGATAGTATAAAAGTTGCCGAGGCTGCAAAAGTTATCGAGAATACTCAACGGGATCTTAATATAGCGCTCGTAAACGAATTGGCGATCATTTTAAACAAATTAGACATTGATACTGAATCTGTTCTAGAGGCGGCTGAGACGAAGTGGAATTTTCTATCTTTCCGACCAGGACTGGTAGGAGGACACTGTATTGGTGTTGATCCATACTACTTAACTCATAAGGCACAAGCGATTGGATACAATCCAGAAATAATTCTTGCTGGAAGACGATTGAACGACAATATGGGAGTTCATGTGGCAAAACGTCTCAGTGTGGCAATGTTAGAGAAAAATATCCCTATGTCTGGTGCGCGTATACTAATACTTGGTTTTTCATTCAAGGAGAATTGTCCTGATCTGAGGAATACCCGTGTGATAGATATTGTCAGATCGCTAGAAATGCAAGAGGCGACTGTTGATGTATTTGATCCAAATATCAACTCAGAGGATGCAAAGGTAGAGTATGGTGTGCTACCAATAGAGACGCCTTTACCTAATTTTTACGATGCTATCGTTATAGCTGTAGCTCATGAAGAATTTCGCCAGATGGGCGAAGAACAAATTAGAATGTTTGGTAGGGAGATTCATATCTTGTATGACTTAAAGTATGTACTTCCAAAAGAGTCCTCAGATCTTAGAATATAACTTCATCGAGTTAATAGCTTTTGATCTATTAAGCTTTAGTGTCGGAGATTTTGTTAGTGTCAGCGAGTGATTCAAAAAAACTGATTTCAGATAGGAAAATTCGATTTGCGTTAGTTGGGTTTGGTAGGATCGCAATGAATCATCTAAATGCGCTTAAACTCCATTCCGATGATTGTAAGCTTGTGGATGTCTGTGACATAGATCCATTGGCACGAGATCGAGCACGAGTGAATACAGAGGCGAAAGTGCATCCGAGCCTTGATGCAATGTTAGAAGTCACCACGGCTGACTGTGTGATCCTTACAACCCCTAGTGGGTTGCACGCAAGTCAGGCAATTCAGATAGCTATGAATGGTAAACATATTGTCACTGAGAAGCCTATGGCTACGCGTTGGGAAGATGGGCTTAGGATGGTAGAGGTAGCTGATGAGGCAGGCGTAAAATTATTTGTGGTAAAGCAGAATAGGCTTAATAGGACTTTACAATTGCTTAAGTCTGCGATTGACGAAAATAGATTTGGAAGGATTTATAGTGTTGCAATAAACGTATTTTGGACTCGGCCACAGGAATATTATGACAGTGCGCAATGGAGAGGAACATGGGAATACGATGGAGGAGCATTTATGAATCAAGCAAGCCATTACGTTGATCTCCTTGATTGGTTAGTAGGTCCCGTAGAGAGTGTATCAGCATTTACGGCGACTTTAGGAAGGAATATCGAGGTAGAAGATTCTGGTGTGGCCGCCCTTTGTTGGAGAAGTGGTACATTGGGTACTGTCAATGTGACAATGCTGACTTATCCGAAAAATTTCGAGGGCAGTATCACAATACTCGGAGAGCGAGGAACGGTTCGGGTAGGCGGTGTAGCCGTAAATGAAATTCTCCACTGGGAATTTGATGAGGTCCATGCGCAAGATGCAGATGTGAAGAATGCTAGTTATGAGACCGCTAGCGTCTATGGCAATGGCCATGAACATTACTACCGTAACGTCATTGCTTCACTATACGGGAAAGCGGATCCAGAGACAGATGGAAGAGAAGGGCTAAAGAGTCTGGAGTTGTTAATTGCCATGTATAGATCAGCCCAGGAAGGCAGGCAAGTAGCTCTGCCGTTAGAGCATTAATTCTTGAACTCGAGTGTGCATCCTTCTGCCATTGTAGATGAGGGTGCTGTTATTGGTGACGGTTGCAGGATCTGGCATTTTTCCCATATATGTGCGGACGCGAAGATTGGGGCCGGAGCATCCCTCGGACAAAATGTGTTCGTTGCTAGAGGGGTGCGTATTGGTGATAACTGTAAGATACAAAATAATGTTTCCGTATATGAAGGTGTAACCTTAGAGTCGGAAGTATTTTGCGGGCCGAGCGTGGTGTTTACCAATGTTTATAATCCCAGAGCTTTTATAGAACGAAAAAGCGAGTATCGTGAAACAATAGTCAAGCAAGGAGCTACTTTGGGAGCAAATGCCACGATCATCTGTGGTGTGACAATCGGTGAATTTGCTTTTATTGGTGCAGGGGCGGTGGTCGCTGAAGATGTGCTACCGCACGCTCTAGTTTTGGGAGTTCCCGGAAGGCAAGTGGGCTGGATGAGTCGACAGGGTGAGAGAATGCCGGTAAATCTGTTGTCAGCAGCAGGAGGCTATAAATGCCCGCAGTCTGGACAACGGTATATTTTAGAAGATGATACGATAAAGGTCCTGGCCGATTGAGTATTCCGTTTATTGATTTGAAGTCGCAGTACTTGGACCTTAAGTCTGCGATAGACTCTCGTATTTCAGAAGTGCTGTCGCATGGGCAGTATATAATGGGGCCTGAGGTTGTCGAGCTTGAGCAGCGACTGGCCGATGAAACCGGCTCGAAATATTGTATAACTGTATCCAGCGGAACAGATGCTTTGTTGATCGCGCTCATGGCACTAGATATTGGCCCTGGTGACGAGGTGATTACGACGCCTTTTACCTTTGTGTCGACCGCGGAAGTAATCCTAATGCTCGGTGCAAAGCCCATTTTCGTCGATGTTGAAGTCGACACCTGTAATCTAAACGTCAGCCTTTTGGAAGAAAAGATCAGTGAACGCACAAAAGCGATCATTCCTGTGAATTTATATGGGCAACCAGTAGATTACAATGAGCTCCATGCTTTGGCTCATAAGTATGGTGATATTCCTATAGTCGAGGATGCGGCTCAAAGTTTTGGAGCGGAGTACTTTGGAAGAAAAAGTGGCTCACTAGGGACTATAGGTTGTACAAGTTTTTTCCCAAGTAAGCCGTTAGGATGCTACGGGGATGGTGGAGCCATTTTTACAGATGAACAAGGTATTGCTGAGATTTGTAGAAAAATTCGTATTCACGGACAAAGCCAGCGATATGTCCACGAGAGATTAGGAATTGCAGGAAGAATGGATACACTGCAATGCGCGATTGTTTTAGCAAAGATTGATCATTTTGGTTGGGAATTACGTCAGCGTTCCATAATTGGGGAGAGGTATGACTACATGATCGATGAGTTGGGTATTGCCCGAGTGCAACAAAGGGCAGATAGAACATCCGTATTTGCTCAGTATACGATTTTTATAGATGATCGAGAGAGTGTTGCCGACTACTTGCTGAGTGAAGATATTCCTACAGCGGTGCATTATCCGGTGCCATTAAATGAGCAAAGTTTTTACTCTGAACGCTCAGGTGGCGGTTCTACGCCAGTAGCGAGTGAGCTCGCATCCAGGGTAATAAGCTTACCGATGAGCCCATATCTTTCTAGATCAGACCAAGATAGGGTGGCTGGTAGTTTATCTACCTACTTAAGTACTAAGAGAAAAATGAATTAGGACAAATTGAGAATATCTTCATGGAACTTATAGGAAAGAAGCTAGTAGTAGTGGGGGGAGCAGGTCTTATTGGTTCGCATACGGTAGATCGACTCATCCAAGAAGACGTGTCAGAAATAGTTATTTACGACAATATGGTTAGAGGCGGCGAGCAAAATTTGACGGAGGCACTTAAGGACCCTCGTGTTAAAATATTTGATATCGGCGGAGACATTACACAACCCGATATTCTAAAATATGCACTTGAGGGAGCGCATGGTGTTTTTAATTTTGCCGCGCTCTGGCTACTTCAGTGCCATGAGTTTCCGAGAAGTGCTTTCCACGTTAATGTGGAAGGAATTTTTAATCTGATGGAAGCATGCGTCGAAAAAGGCGTAGAGCGTCTTGTTCATTCATCGTCAGCTTCGGTATACGGCGACGCGCTCACCGAACCAATGACAGAAGAGCATCCATTTAACAATAAGAATTTTTATGGAGCTACAAAGATTGCAGGTGAAGCGATGTTGCGAGCATATCATCATCGATATGGTTTGAATTATGTTGGCCTGCGGTATATGAATGTATACGGTCCTCGCCAAGATTACCGGGGTGCCTATATCGCCGTAATTATGAAGATGCTCGATGCAATTGATCTAGGGAAGAGTCCAACTATATACGGCGACGGTTCTGAGGCGTTCGATTTTATCGCAGTAGAAGATTGTGCACTGGCGAATATCTGTGCAATGAAAGCAGATACAGTCGATGAGTATTACAACGTTGGTACTGGCCTTCGGACTTCATTGCGCGAATTAGCCGAGTTGCTTGTTGATATTACTGAGACAAATCAATCAATAAGATATGAGGCGCGTAGTACCGCTACCTTGGTACGAAATCGGATTGGCTGTCCAAAGCGCGCGCGGGAAGAAATCGGATTTACAGCAGAAATACTTTTGAGAGAGGGTTTATCTGGTCTGGTGAAATGGCGAGCAGATAATATAGCCGAGTTAGAGTCAAAAAGAAGTAGAGTTTCTGATTAGAAGGTGGCTCCCTTAGAGTTTTGGAAGTGATTATGCATTCTACAGGTTTGTTTGGGAGGACCAATGGCTAAACTTCATGAGCAGCCAGCCTGGTTTTGGGAGTTATTAGAGTCACAAAAGCAGGAAGAAGGCCAATCGTTTACTCTAAATGGATCAGAGATGAGGATGGTTGGCGGTATACCTCGCTCAGAAAGCTTCTTGTCCTCACATCAAACACAGACGCGCGATGCATTTGGTTTTAAATGGGCGAAACGTGACACGTTCGAGAACAAAGTAGCAGATGAATTAAAAGTTTGGTTAGCAGAAAAATATGGAAATATTTTAGAGGAAGGGTGGTTCCAAATAGAGGGAGAATCAAAATTAGTCCTAGATGCGGGTTGTGGAGCATCTCTTAGTGGGCTGTCATTTTTTGAAGATCATGCCGACAGAATTAAATACCTAGGCGTAGATGTATCTGATGCCGTAGAGACTGCCTCAATTAGAATGAGTGAGAGAGGCTTTGATGCAGCTTTCATGCAAGCAGATCTAATGCATCTGCCATTCGGAAGAGATACCTTCGACCTAATTTTTTCTGAAGGCGTTTTACATCATACAGATTCAACAAGGCAAGCGCTTTCAAAGTTGGCAACGCATTTAAAGCCTGGTGGTCGAATTATTTTTTATGTCTATCGTAAAAAGGGTCCTATAAGAGAATTCACGGATGACTACATTAGAGACAAAGTCCAAGGAGAGAACCCAGAAGATGTATGGGAAGAATTAAAAAGTCTGACGAAGCTTGGAAAATTACTCGGGGAGCTCGAAATAGAAATTGAGATACCCGAAGCCATTGATATTCTCGAAATTCCAGCGGGAAGAATTAATCTGCAACGTCTTTTTTATTGGCATGTCTGTAAAACATATTATGATCCAGGCATGACGTTAGATGAGATGAATCATCTTAATTATGATTGGTTTGCCCCGAAGAATGCACATCGACAGAAAATAGAAGATGTCCGAGAGTGGTGTTCGGAGCTTGATCTGGTGATAGAGCGAGAGCGTGTGGAGGACGCTGGGATATCAATCGTGGCGGTAAAATCAATTTGACTCTGCCGTGCTAAGTTTTTTTCAGTTAATGAGGTTGATACTCTAGAGGTACAAAGATTTATGTGCGGTATTACTGGATATATAAATCTCGACGGAGCTCCGGCAAGCGAGGAGCTTGTCCGAAAACTGGCAGATAAAATCTCACATAGAGGGCCAGACGGACAGGGATGGTTCATTCATGAGAATGCTGCGTTAGCCCATAAGCGTCTGGCGATTATCGATCTATCAGATAATGCAGCACAGCCGATGCTCAGTAATGATGAAATGTCAGTCATTTCATATAATGGTGAGATATACAACTTTAAAGAATTAAGGAAACAATTAGAAAACCTTGGACACAAGTTCAACTCAGGATCGGATACCGAGGTGGTGCTTTGCGCATTTCAGGAATGGGGGCTCAATGCAATAGATCGCTTAAATGGGATGTTTGCTTTTTCAATACTCTGTTTAAGATCTAATCAACTTATATTGGCTCGTGATAGATATGGGATTAAACCACTTTATTACACCTTGGCCGACAATGTTTTTTTATTCGCTTCTGAAATTAAAGCATTTTTGGGGCATCCATACTTTAAATCAAAGATGGATATAGATTCGTTACATGAATATATGACTTTTCAAAATTTCTTCGGAGAAAATACTCTATTTAAAGATGTCAAACTCTTGCCTGCCGGATCAACGCTCAGTATTGACTTAACAGGAAAGGTTTCCATGCCTCAGCGGTACTGGGATTTCTCTTTTAGAGAATCATCAATAATCCCGAGTAGAGAAGAAGCCGTAGAAGAACTGAATCGTTTATTTGTAAATGCAGTTAATCGCCAGCTGGTTAGCGATGTCCCGATCGGTTCTTATCTCAGTGGTGGAATCGATACTGGATCAATAACGGCGCTGGCTAGCGCGGCTTGCCCTGGTATGCGCACCTTTACTATAGGCTTTGATACTCGATCTATTTCTGGTCTTGAATTAGCTTACGATGAAAGAGATAGAGCAGAGTACATGGCGTCTTTATGCAAGACCGAGCACTATGAAATGATATTGAAATCGGGGGACATGATTAGGGCGATTGATGAACTTGTATGGCATTTGGAAGAACCAAGAGTGGGTCAGTCTTATCCTAACTTTTATGCAGCAAGATTAGCGGGTGCGCATAACAAGGTCGTACTCTCGGGAGCTGGAGGCGATGAGTTATTCGCTGGATATCCCTGGAGATATTTACGGTCAGCTAGTGCCTCAAGCTTTTTAGACTATTCCAAAAAGTACTATGAGTTTTGGCAGAGATTGGTTCCTTCTGAGTACGCAAAAAATATTTTGAAAGATTCAGACAGAAATTCAAAGGCAGATATGTATCAGAATTTTGCTTCGGTATTTGGAAAGGCAGCAGAAGATATTCTTCATCCAAGTGATTATATTAATAATTCACTTTATTTTGAGGCTAAAACCTTCCTACAAGGATTGCTTTTAGTGGAAGATAAACTTTCGATGGCTCATGGTTTAGAAGCTAGAGTACCTTTCTTAGACAATGAGCTTGTAGATTTTGCAATGCAGCTACCGGTAAGTTTTAAGCTTTCCAATGTTATTGCGAATTCAGAGGCAAACGAGAACTTACCTGGTGCGAAGACATTTCGATATCGTCAATCGAGTGAAGGAAAGCAGATTTTAAGGGAAGTGATGGCGCAATATGTACCAGACCGAGTGACGAACGCTCCAAAACAAGGATTTTCTGGTCCAGATGCAAGTTGGTTTAAAGGAGAGAGTATTGATTATGTACACGATACTATTTTAAACAAGAACGCTAGGATTTACGACCATTTGGATTTTAACACCTTCTCTAAATTGGTGAAGCAACATCTTGAAGGGACAGAAAATAGGAGGCTATTAGTCTGGTCTCTATTGTACTTGGAAAACTGGTGTCGGCAGTTTCTGGTGCATGCCGCCTAATGAATAAACTTGAAAAACGATTCGAGAGCTAAGGATGCGCCCATTAAAATGAAGGAAGATGAGCTGCATGATGCGTTAATCTCGATGCATCTGAGGAACGAAACGCGCATCAAAGAGGATTTTGATAGAAGTCTCCCGTTCTCGGAAGGCATGGTCGATAGATGGGAAAGGGCGAAGCGATTAGGGTTTAGTGATGGAGTTAGTATCTACGATAGTGCGATAGTTTTTGGCAAGGTCAAGGTAGGCGAGCAAAGCTGGATTGGACCAAGCGTAATCCTAGATGGGTCCGGAGGGGAACTGCAAATAGGAGGATATTGCTCTATTTCTGCTGGGGTTCATATCTATACTCACGACACGGTCATGTGGGCTCTATCTGGTGGTGAGGAGCTTCCAAGCAAGGGAAAGGTGATTATTGGAGATCGATGTCACATAGGTAGTCAAACGACTATTCTGGGTGATATAAGCATTGGTGATTGTTGTGTTGTCGCGGCAAATAGTGTCGTCAAAGAATGTGTTCAAACTAGAACGGTAGTTGGAGGTTCTCCGGCGCGCAAGCTTGGTTCAGTGGTGTTCGACTCTTCTGGGAAACCTTCCTTAAAGTACGATTAATATTATTTTGATCATAAGAGAATTTTCACAAGTCCTATTGGTGCGCCGATATCGGCCTCGTTTTCATAGAGCGGGGCGGTCTGAATTAGATGACTAAACAATTTCTACAGGATGCTGATATAGATAAAGCTAGCGTTCAAATTTGTACGCGATGTATTTATGATGAGCGTGTAGCGCAGATAGAATTTGATTCGGCTGGTGTTTGTAACTATTGCTGGCAGGTGGAAAATTTAAAAAAAGAGTTTGGAACTGGCGAAGCAAAAGGCGAGCAAGCATTTGAATTAATCCTAGAGGAAATTAAACGCCGAGGGAAAAGAAAACCCTACGATTGTATCGTTGGTGTTAGCGGAGGAACTGATTCATCTTATCTTTTGCATGCCGCAGTTAATTGGGGCTTGCGACCGTTGGCGGTTCATTACGATAATACATGGAACTCGGCTATTGCCACGATGAATATACATAGTGTTACCTCAGCGCTTGATATTGATTTGTATACTCATGTTGTAGCTAATAAGGAATCCGATGATATCTTTAGATCCTTTTTTCTCGCAGGAGTGCCCGAGATAGACGCGTCTACAGATTTAGGCTTCGCTTTCTTGTTGAGACAGGTGGCAGCTAAGTTTTCTATAAATTATATCCTAGAGGGACACTCCTTTATTGAAGAGGGCATTACACCTCTTGGTAAAAATTATTTTGATGGAAAATATATCAAGGAGATACATCGTCGCTTTGGAGAGTTAAAGCTTAAAACCTATCCTTTGATGACTTTTAGTAGATTTCTGCGAAGTATAATTTTTGCTCGAGTCAGTTTTATTCGTCCTCTATGGTACATTAAATATTCAAAGATTGAAGCGAAGAAACTACTTACTGAAAGATATGGTTGGCAAGATTACGGAGGCCATCATCTGGAAAATAGAATGACAGCCTTCTTCCATTCTATCTACCTGCCCAGGAAATTTTCAGCTGACATGCGCAATAATGTGCTTTCGGCTCAAGTAAGAAATGGAATAATCTCAAGATCAGATGCGTGGACAGCATATAACTTACCACCATACTGCGAAGATGATCTCTTGAGTCTGGTAAAAAAACGACTCCACTTGTCCGATGAACAATACGAAGAACTAATGCAGTCAACTCCAAAGCACTATACTGAGTATCCAACATATAAAAAGCTTTTTGAAATCTTAAGACCGCTATTTTATGTTTTTGCAAAATTCAATCTTATACCACTGAGTTTTTATCTTAAGTATTGTTTTCCAGCTAGAGATTAGGCTTTGATCTGCATAGTAAACTTGGGTGTAGGAAACTTTGGATCAATGCTGAATATGCTCAAGCGATTCGGTGCGAAAAGTCATGTGAGTTCAAACCTCGATGATATTTATAGTGCGGATAAATTGATTTTACCTGGGGTAGGGGCGTTTGATTCAGCGATGCGCGTTATAAACGAGAGCTCGGGGTTGAGAGATGCCCTTGAGCAACAAGCCTTAGTTAAAAAAGTTCCGGTACTGGGGGTGTGTTTAGGTATGCAGCTTCTTACTCGCTGTAGTGAAGAGGGGATAGAAAAAGGTTTAGGATGGGTACCCGCGCAAACGAGTCGTTTCCCAAAAGAAACTGACTTAAAAGTCCCGCACATGGGCTGGAACATAGCGCAACCGGTTTTTTATAATGAGTTGATAACCTCAGATATGAAGGAACCGCGCTATTATTTTGTTCATTCATATTATGTAAAGGTAGACAAACCTAACTATTCACTTATGCGAACAACGTATGGACACTCATTCGATTCCGCTATTTGTAACGGCAATATATATGGAGTGCAGTTTCATCCTGAAAAGAGTCATAGATATGGTATGCAAATACTAAGAAATTTTGCTGAACTGAAATGTCCCTCCGAATTCGTATAATTCCAATTTTGTTACTTAAAAATCAGAGTCTTGTTAAGACAGTAAGATTTCGCAAACCAGATTATATCGGCGATCCTGTAAATACGGTGAGAATATTCAACGAATTGGAGGTGGACGAACTAATTTTCTTAGATATTGGTGCATCCGTGGACGATCGCAGTCCCGACCTTGAAATGTTGCGGGATATTTCCGCTGAATGCTTCATGCCTCTGGGTTATGGCGGAGGAATAAGAAGTTTGGACGATGCGAAGAGAGTTTTTGACGCCGGTTTTGAGAAAGTATCAGTCAATTCTTGCTCTTTAAATAATCCAAGATTGATCGAAGAAATTGCTAGGCATTTTGGCAGTCAAGCAATCATGGTCTCTATCGATGTAAAATCGAATGTTTTCGGTAAACCTTCTGTGAGGATGTATAACGGTAGAAAACGATTAAAAATGAATCCAGTAGATTGGGCACAGGAAGCAGAGCGATTGGGTGCAGGGGAGATTCTATTAACTTCAATCGATCAAGAGGGAACCTGGGACGGATTTGACCTGAAACTAGTTTCAGAAATTTCTGATTCACTATCCATTCCAGTGATAGCGCATGGGGGAGCAGGTTGCTTAGAACATATTATTGACGTCGTTAAAGTGTCGCAAGCTTCTGCTGTAGGTTTAGGTAGTTTAATTGTCTATCAGAAGAAGGGTAAGGGAGTTCTGGTCAACTTCCCACATCACTTATTTGAGAAACCATTTTATGAGTGATGATTTATTAGCTTTTCTCGAGAAGGCTATTAAGCATATTGAGGTGGATTCTTGGGGTAAACGTGGTGCTCCTGTGGTGACTCTAAGAGACGATACACACTTTGATTTCAACGAAAATAAGCTATATGGTGCGATAGAGATCAGAGTGCCTGATAGAGATGGTAGTATGAAAATATTCCATACGGAAGTCTTTTCCGGATCCGAAACCGTTGATGAATTACACGATCTACTTTCGAACGGACTTAGTATTGTTTTATCAAAGCACCCGAGCTGGATTAAATAAAGTGGGCACTATTAAAATCTGGAGAAGTTTTTAATATGGGTCTTTTAAGTAAGTCACGTACGGCATTCAAGATTGCTAGAGAAGGTAAGATAGGTTGGCAGTCTTATATCTGGAATACCGCTATGGCTCAAATGCGAAGAGTAGGTCCACTCTTGCCTCCAATTTACTTATCTATAGAACCAACTAACGCATGTAATGCGCAATGTCCCGTATGTGAGACTGGAAAGGGAGAGCTTCAACGCAAGACCGGGCTATTACCGTTGGCCGATTTCACTCAATTTATCGATAAGGTGTATAAAACTACCGCGCACCTAAATCTCGCTTTTATGGGAGAAAGCTTCTTAAATAAAAATGCTTATGAAATGATTCGTCATGCTAGAGAGAAAAATATATATGTTGAGACAGTAACTAATGGCGATTTAATAGATGCCAAAGGGATAATTTATTCTGATATTAATAAGATTAGCTTTCAAATTGGCGGTATGACTGAAGAGAGCAATGCACGTTATAGAGTCGGAACAAGTCTTAGTAGAATTCAAGCGAATCTTTATTCGTTAATTGAAGAGAGGAATAAAAATTTTGATTCCAATGTAAAAATAGAGCTTGGGTTTATTGTTATGAGACACAATGAACATGAGGTGGATGATTTTCTAAGCTGGGCTGAGGAAATTGGTGTTGATACAGCAAATATAATCGATCCATGTGTTCGTAATATAATGGAGGGTTATGCTTATCTTCCGCGAGATGAAAAATATTGGTTTTATGATCGTGAGGCATTTGCTGCCGGTAATTTAATACCATCTGTTCGACCAGATAATGAGTGTGCATGGATCTGGAATTCATTAAATATCTTTTGGGATGGAAGTGCGGTCCCTTGCTGTAGAGATCCGAACGGGAAGCATATTTTGGGTAATGTTTTCGATGAAGGATTAATGCGAGTTTTTAATAGCAAGGCTGCGAGATCATTTCGAGCAAATATATTAGGTAAACAGGAGGGAGTAGATATCTGTAGTTTGTGCTCCGGCTATGGTTTGCCAGATATGTCTGATGCTGAGCCTATGTCTTTTGAAATACGACGACATACCTTTAATCCGGACGATGCCATTATTGCTCAATCAACATCTTAGTCTGTTGTGAGACTGGATTTAGTTAATAAAAACTATTTTTCTGCTTCAAAGAGCTGTAATAAGATAAATTAGAGATAGAAAGAAGTGTGATAACTTTTATTATTCTAATCTTGTCGAGCTGTTTCCTGTTTCTTTTTTTTAGGTTGTTCGCTAATTGGCCCAACAGAAATACGGGTTGTGACGCGTTCAATATACTCCTTTGTGCCCGTGATTTTAGAGCTCGGCGAAGGTTGCCGATAACTGTACCCCCAGTTTTTGAGCTGGAGACTCGAGAGCAGTGGTATCCACCGGGGTTTATAATTTTTTGCTCTATTTTTCCAGAAGAATGGTTGAGGAAAAATCATTGGTACCTCAATCATTTTGTCGACTTCATATCTTTTTTTCTGATGTTCTATTTCGTCGCTGTTCAATATCAACATCAGAATTGGGCTCTACTAGCCGTTGCCTGCTATGCGATGTCGCCAGGGTTGCTTAATGAGTTTTCGAGCCTCAATACGCGTCCCTTTGGTTTGGCATTGTTTAATCTATTTTTACTTACACCGTGGTTAATCGATGGATTTTTATTGAGTTTGACCGCATCCATAATTTTGGGAATTCTGATTTTCTATAGCCATAAACTGACCATACAGCAATTGTGGTTTTTGTTGCCCGTGTTGTCAGTCGTGCTAAGAGAGTGGCAGTGGCTTTTTTTACTAGGTGCAATTTATTTAGGTAGCTTCGCTATTTGGCCATCGGGTTTCAAGAGACTTATTGCCGCCCATACGGCGATAATTCGATTTTGGCATCATAATTGGGTCAATTTAGGGGCACATCAAGTTCGCCAATCGAGTATTTATGGGGACGGCATAACAAATACAAGTTTTTATCAAGAGAGTTGGTTGAAAAGTTGCTTGTCTCATCTTAAAGATGCAGCACACCAGAATTATTTTATTCTCCCTGTCTTAGCGACAGTACCATCCATAGCTTTAGACAAGTTTCAAGCTTTTTGTCTAGCATGGATTCTTACAGTTTACTTTATAGCTTTTATAATTCATTTCATCCCTTTTTTAAGGGGGATAGGCATGGGAAGGCAGTATTTCAAGTTCGCACTGATTCCATCACTTATACTTATCTTCTCAAGTCCTATTACTGATTATCCATTCGTTATAGCAGCAATAGTGATCGCGTTAGTTCTACAGCTTCGACAATACATTAAAATCCTTTTAAACGTCTATAGTAATGAAGATGTAAAACAATCGGCAACATCAGATACCGAACTTAATTGCTTATTAGACTCAGTAATCGGAGGTGCTGAGACTTGTACAATGACTATTCCTGTTTATTTAGCTGACTTTTATGCTTATAAAACCCTAAAGCCCGTATACTGGGGGACGCATAGCGATGTCTTTAATAGTCGGTTAAATAATTTCTTCCCGATTTTGCGTCTTCCTTTGCGGAAATACCTCGAGGATGGTGCTACACATCTCTTGCTAGATACTCGTTACGCGGAACCCAGCGAATTAAAATTGCGCGAGAGTGCCATGCTCATTGAGCACGGTCCGTATCAATACTACTCCTTAGATATAAATTTTGGGAAAGAATCGCAGTGACTTCATCTAATGATCAAGAATCAATTAGTAACAAGATTGAGGTGGTGTCTTAAGGAGGACTAGCGGTACTCAAAACCCAATCAAAGACGATGTTATTTAATTCAGTAGACTTCATTCTTTTTTTTCTTCCGAGCGCCGTCGTTTCATTTTTTCTTGTCGCTCGCTTTGTTGGCCCTCGAGTTGGATTGTTCTGCCTTGTTATTTGTTCCTTGGCTTACTATGGCTATTGGAACTGGACCTATATTTTTTTGATTTTAGGCTCGGCCCTGGGCAATTTTTCACTAGGAAAAATACTTCAGCACTCAACTCGAAATAAAGATAGGTGGATGCTGGCCGCTCTAGGGATTATTACCAACCTCATGGTTCTTGGATATTTTAAATATCTAAATTTCACGGCTGAAAATCTCAATCAGATCTTCGGGTTGGCATGGCAAATTGAAAAAATTATCCTTCCTATTGGACTTAGCTTTTTCACCTTCCAGCAAATCGCCTACTTGGTAGACTCCTACAAAAACCAAGTCCATTCTAATAATTTTCTGTCATATGTTTTATTTGTGTCATTCTTTCCGCAACTGATAGCAGGACCAATTGTCCATCATAAAGAAATGCTGCCTCAGTTCCTTAGGAAAGAGACTTTCGAACCCAAGTTATCCAATATTCTGATAGGATTCAGTATATTTAGTTTTGGTCTTTTTAAGAAAGTAATTTTAGCCGACAATCTAGCCAAGATCGTTGCACCAGTGTTCTTAAGAGCTGAAGCTGAATTGATTCCAGATTTCATCGATGCTTGGGTTGCTACTACAGCTTTCTCTCTTCAAATTTATTTTGATTTTTCGGGTTATTCTGATATGGCGATCGGCCTCGCTCTGATATTTGGCATAAGGCTGCCATTGAATTTCTTCTCCCCTTATAAAGCTACTGGGATCATTGAATTCTGGAGGCGCTGGCATATTACACTTTCGCGTTTTCTTCGTGAGTATCTTTACATACCATTGGGTGGTAATCGAGACGGGAAAATCCGGAAATATTTTAATATTGGAGTTACTATGCTGCTTGGAGGTTTGTGGCATGGAGCTGGATGGAATTTCGTTATATGGGGTGGGCTACATGGGATCTTTCTGTGCATAAATCACGTTTGGAGAGATGCTATACCTAATCGCATACAGCGGTCTCTTCCAGTAAGCTTCGGACATATTTTAACACTCTTTGCAGTGGCAATAGCTTGGGTGTTTTTTCGTGCAGAAACATTCCATGGCGCCATAAATATAATAAAAGGGCTATTCAATTTCAGTTATTTAGAAACAAATCATATAGATACCTTAAATAATATACGCTATGGTTTGCATTTAATTTGGGAAATCGTATTTTCAGATTCTAGAATTGTATATATCACTGAATTCACATCTTTTGTTTACACCTTGCCAAATCTATATTCAGCCCAAGATCTTCCTTGGCTTATAATTCCTATTTTAATGGTCCTTCACTTACCAAATACGCAGGAGATTTTTTCTCTTTTTAGTGGAGTTAACTTCAATAGATCAGAGCCGAGCGATTCAGTGATATCTTGGCGGCCCGATAAAGCATGGGCGATAATAACTGGTATCGTCTTTGTCTCGTCCCTTTATTTTTTAAACCAACCAACTGAATTTATCTACTTTCAGTTTTAATCATCGCTAGCAATGTTTCGTAGTTATTCAATTTATTTAATCACAACGATCTTGATAATTACGTTTGTACCGATCTGCTTCGTAATAGTTATTGATCCTTATGCGGTGTGGCATCGCAACTCTTGGCCAGGTATTAATTCTGAGAGAGTGAGGATGGCCGCACTTGGCTTTCGTTCTACCCATGGAGTGGTCTTGAATCGACAAGATTTCGATATTATTTTAGTGGGCAATTCAAGATTGCAAATAGGGATCAACCCAGAAGGGCCGCATTTGGAAAGATATTCTGCATACAGCGCTGGCTTGCAGGCAGCAACTATCGACGAGATCATATCTGTATTGCGAATTATCGCAAGTAAAGAGAATTTACCAAAGCAGTTGATGCTCGCGCTCGACTTCGCAATGTTCAGTCCAGGTGCGAGATATACGGCCGATTTCGAAATATCCCCACTAAATCGAGTTCCGGTATGGAAAACCTTACTCCTAACAACTCTCTCTGTAACTGGGGTAAAGGATGCATATACAACACTAGCTCGAAATCGTGAAGGAAAGGTAGCAAACTACAATCTACTAGGGCACTACCATAAGCTCTGGCCTTGGCAGATTGATCAACGTAAAAAGTTTTTTGATGAATTAAAATCCTATGCAGTATCTCCTAACCTTTATGCGGGATTTGACCCCAAAAAAGTATCTATTGAGACTGGAAGGATATTGGAATTACAGTCTGTTTTATTTGATATAGCAAATGGTGGCACACGTGTTTCAATTTGGACCAATCCATTGCATGTCAGTATGCTGAAGCTAATTGATTATTTAGGCTTAGCGCCTGAATTTGATTATTGGAAAGAGAGTCTTCTAAAAATCTCAGATGATTTAGAGGAGAGCTTTGGTATGGATAAAGTATCGTTCTGGGATTTCAATTATTGCGGTAAGCTCGCGACGCACGAAAGACCGGTAGAGGGCTCAACAGAGGAGTTTTATATATTTCACGATCCTTCCCACTATAAGCCAGATATAGGTGAACTGATCTTATCTAAAGTCTTAGTATCTAGAGATTTGGAAAATACCACAAATCAATCTTTTCTTAGTTCGGCAAAACACTCGCAAATAGTTCCCATAAATTGGGAGACGTGCAACTCTAACATGGATAGAGATATCGCGGAGTTGGTTTTGCAAACAAAGGAAGATAGGTGCGAGGTCAATAAAAGTTTTTGCTAGTCAATAAGTGCGTTATATACCTGTGTTAAAAGATGTGAGAAGTGCTCGGGACTAATAACAGAACAGTCTGGCTTAGTTTATTTCATCGAGATGATTAAGGTTTTATGGAAGTCAGGCTTACTCAAATAACAGTAGCAGATATCGAGAAACCGTTTAACCTCTTATACAAAAGTATAAGTCATTTAAAATGCTGCACCTGATGGTGCTGCTGGATTCAGGTGGCGTACTTGAGAAGCCTCCTAGGAACAATATTTTTGCATGACAACTACCGACGAAGAACAGCAAACACCCCCTGCTACTGAAGGATTAACAGTTGCAAATTTTATGGACTCCAGTTTGCATGATCTAGAAAAAAAAGGAGTATTCGAAAGTGTCCATCATATTTATAATCCGGGGAAGGTCTATAAGAGAGTTCTGCATTTCTCTCCGCATCCAGATGATCTGTCCTTGGCTAATAAGCTAAGTATCCACGGCATAGAACTTTATACACACCAAGCAGCGGGTCTCAACCCTATTAAAATATGTTTGGCAATCTTAAGAATCTGGTTTTTTATAAGAAGAGAGAATGTCGACTTGGTAAGGGGTAGACTTCCATATTTGGGTAGTTTTGTTTCCGTTCTTGCTGCTCGACTAAGCAAACGACCATTTGTCGTTTCACTCGGCGGTGACAATCGGATTGTTCAGGAGAGAAATCGCCAATATAACTACAATAGCAAATTGATATCTTATTTGATGGAGTGGTTTGTATTAAGGTTGGCAGATGTCATTATTGTGCCGAACAGATTTACTGGAGAGTATGTTTCTCGAATAATAACTCCCCAGAGAGCGGAGGCAAAATGTATACGGATTCCTTGGATATCTCCCGAGACGCCAGTAGCACTGACGTCAGAAAGTTGTGAGGCTGAGAAGGATCCATCTGAACCTCTGATACTAGTAGTAGGTTTTCTAAATAGGTATAAGTATACGGATATAATCTTCGAGTTGGTAAGTGAAGTCATTCAAGATTCTACACTGCTTGCTCATAAGGCGAACTTCACCTTTTGTGGTGACGGAGAGCTATTAAAAGAAGGCCTCCAACGATTTGACCAACGTGCAAATATCTCTTTCTTGGGTTGGACAGAGAATTCCGAAGTAAAAGCGCTTATGAGTAAAGCTGATATAGTTTTAGTGCCTATGTCAGGATTTGTGCTCCTTGAGGCTGCAGAATTAGGGAAATCTGTTATAGCCAGTAATGTTGAATGGCATAGTGAATTGGTTGAGGATGGAGTCACCGGTCTTTTAGTGGATCCTTTACTAGTGAGTCAATGGACTGCGGCGATTGAAACATTGCTCTCTGATCCAGCAAATGCCAAACAGATGGGAACTTCGCTCTCGCAACGTTATGAGATGGAATACTCACCAAAAATTTGTGCGGCTCGTGAACTAGAATTATATCAAAAATTGGTTGAGGACTGCCGGATATGAGGGTTTTAACAATTGTTGGTGCTCGACCACAATTTATAAAAGCGTCTGCACTATCTAAAGCCTTTACCTCGTTGGGAATAACGGAGCTACTTTTAGATAGTGGTCAGCATTACGACGATGCGATGTCCGACGCTTTTTTTAGAGAGTTGGGACTGCCAAGACCAGCAGTGAGCTTAGCTGTAGGGAGTGGTTCCCATGGGCAAATGACTGCAAAAATACTTGAGGGATGTGAATCTTTTCTCATAAAAGAGCGGCCCGATATTGTAGTAGTCTATGGTGATACTAATACTACACTGGCGGGTGCTCTTGCTGCAGCGAAGCTTTCGATACCGGTCGCACATGTAGAGTCTGGATTGAGAAGTTTCAATTCAACAATGCCTGAAGAGATTAATAGAAGGCTGACGGACCATTGTTCAACATTACTTTTTTGTCCTACTAGGACTGCCATCAACCAACTAAACCGTGAGGGTGTGGGTTCAAATATCAAATATAACAAGTTGCCGTCACTACAGGACATTACCGATAGGCCAGAATTTTGTATGAGTGGCACATTTTATGTGGGTGATATTATGATTGATTCCTTGCATTGGATTCAGAAAAATAATCGAAAAAACCCGCCTACTTTATCGTTGCCCGATGGAGAGTATGGACTTCTCACTTTGCATCGGGCGGCAAATACTGACTCGGACAAATGTTTAAAATATATTATTTCTCAAATAAAAGATGTATCACAGGCGCTGAAGATCGTATTCCCAGTTCATCCAAGGACAAAAAGCGCGTTGAAACGAATTGGAGTACTAGACGAATTGGCTAATTATAGAAACTTTAAGTTAATGGATCCTCTGTCCTATGGAGATTTCGTTTTTTTGCAGTCAAATGCAAAGGTAGTGATAACTGATTCAGGAGGTGTGCAAAAAGAAGCAGCGATCCTTGGAGTGCCCTGTATTACAATTAGAGATGAGACTGAGTGGCCGGAAACAATCGATGCTGGTCTTAATAAGCTGGTTGGAAGTTTTCCTAAAGATCTTCGTGACACTGTTGCCAATATAAATGTTGCTAAAAATACCCAGCTAGATTGTTTTGGTGACGGTAGGGCGGCGGACCGAATTGCCCTCATTATTGATCGTTGGTGGAACGATAACCGTGATAGATAAGGCAGATCCCTTAAGAAATGAGGGAATTAAGGCTTTGTACTTAAGCTTTAATGTGACCTATATTAATCCTAGTCGAGAAGATTTGCGGACGGTATTAGAGCATTCGCTTGATCTAAAGATACATGGGCCAGGATATGTATCAGATCAGGAGCTGGAACGTCCAATTTCAAAGATAGTTGAGGAGAATGGACCGTTTGATCTAGTAATTACCGATGAATATGTGACGCAATCTTTCGAAGGATTAGATGCTGAAGATATTAGATTTGTAAATCATGCATGTAGATTTGATCCAAGATTACTATCTAAGGCAATCGAGTGGCGGGAATTTCTACGTGGATACGATGGCATTCGAGTTCTAACCTTGATGCAGAGTGACTACTACAACTTTTCGGTTAAACAGATAGAGGTGCTTGAGGAAGTAGCCGATTATTATATTTGCTGGGGAAAAGAGTTGATGATTTCAAAGTCTGAAATTCTCGATAGTGATATACCATTGGAAGGTGTCGATGCAGATATTTTTAAGACGTGGAATGATAATTTCCTTAATTTTTTGAACGCCAATAGCGATCGTATTATCAGTTGTCCTCATTGGGTGGACGCCGGTAATTTTGGGGGAGACTGTCTGCGACTCAGAAAGCCGTTTTATTCTATTGTTGGTGCAAACTATAATGCACGGGAAAAAGCGAGGGAGGTAGCGGCAAAACATGGAATCGGACTAACGGGTTCCACGATAAGGTACTCTTTTGCTTTAGCGGATAAACTAAATTTTAACTTGCATAATAAATATTGGTCTGTGTCGCTCATGAGATGGTTGTTTTTAAGTGCCATACGTCGCGCTCGGTATGGATTTACATGCGGTAGTATTATGAAGTGGCCAATCAATAAATTTTTTGAGATTCCTGCAAATGGTGCAGTACTACTTTGCGAACGCCCAGCAGGATTTGATTCTTTAGGGTTTCAGGACCGGATTAATTTCTTGCTTTGCAAAGCGGAGGATGTTGCTGATTTGTATCTTTACTTGGAGGCAAATCCAGACACTGCTCAGTCTATAGCCGATGCCGGAAAACAATTAGTTTGCGATCGTCATAGTGATTTAGCAAGAGTTCTTCAGTTACGAAGTGCTTTTACTCAAATTAAGCTTAATGTCTTCAGAGGAAGCCAGTGGATTAACGGAAACTTTAGCTTGGTTAACTCTGTTTAGTTAGGTGGACTTGATATGTTTGAAGTATCCGTAAATCGACAAGAAAATCAATTAGAGAAGAGGATTTTTGAATAATGCGTCAAGCACTCGATTTATTTAGAGATGCATACGAGCAGCTTGGTGGTAAGCTCATTATTTTGATGATTCTTATGGCGTTAGGAACATCTTTGGAGGGAGTAGGACTAGCGATGTTATTTCCATTGCTTGCTAGTCTTGGATTAGAGCAAAACCAGGAAAATCAATTAGTCGATTTACTAAACCAACTAATTTTTTATGTTGGGATAGAACCTAAGTTAGGCCCATTGTTAATAACAATAGTATGCATACTCTTATTGCAAGTCTCTGTCACATTGATCCAACGATGGTTTTCTACCAACGTGACAAATTCATATCGTCTTCATTGGCATCAGCGTCTATTCCATGCCTTCATGGAATCTAAGTGGGAATTTCTGATGCGAGAGAAGACCGCAGGCCAATTAAATTTGATTTTGAATGAAAGCTCCAGAAGTGCGGCGGCACTGAGTGTAGTTCTAGAAACTGTTAACGCGATATTTTTCGTCTTCGTCTACGCTACTATTGCACTAATGGCAGCGTGGGAAGTAGTGCTATTTTTGATTATCTTTGGCAGTGCTGTCTATTTTTTAACTATGCCAATTACACGGCACAGTAAATCTGTAGGTCATAAAGTCAATACGATATCTGAAACGCTTTATCATAAATCGCAGGAACTTCTTCAAAATGTCAAATTAATTAAGTTCACTTCGACGGAGCATGTAGCAAGTAATTTATTCGATAGTGCTGCAAATGATTTTCGGAGTGTTTACATACGAGGCGAAATGATCCCAGCTCTTGTGATGGCGGTAAATATGGCAATAGGATATATAATTTTAGGGCTTGGAGCATGGTTGGCCATAGAAATTATGGACGTAAGTTCTAGTGCTCTTCTGGTTTCAATGTATGTTTTCGTGCGATTATATGTGCAGTTATCTGGTCTTCAACAGATGCGACAAAGTCTCGCTTTATCAATTCCAGCCTTTACGATCGCATCAAGTCAGTTAGCGTCGGCACGTAAATCATCAGAGAGATTTCATGAAGGAGAAGAATTATCTAAAATACGGCCAGCCTCAATTGAACTAAGAAATGTAGAAATTAGATATGAGAGCACCAAGGCGCTTGTCGATGTTTCTTACACCATAGAGTCCGGGGCCATCATTGGTATAACCGGATCATCGGGTGCTGGAAAATCAACGCTGCTTGATGCGATCGTTGGTCTAATCGAGCCGTCCTGCGGAGAAGTATTAGTTGATAAGATACCTTTGCGTAGTCTTAATGTTCAGGATTGGCGAAAATCGATTGGTTATGTCGCACAAGACACACTGTTATTCGAGGGCACGATTGCGCGAAATATCGGCTGGGGTCATCAAGATTCATCACTGGAAGAGATTAAGGATGCTGCCCGAAGAGCTGGAGCTGAAGAATTTATAGATAGTCTACCCATGGGTTACGACTCATTCATTGGAGATAGATCGGTCCGAATCTCGGGAGGACAGAGGCAACGAATTGGTCTAGCTAGAGCCCTTCTTGGAAATAAACGCCTTATTATTTTAGATGAGGCAACGAGCTCATTAGATTCAAAAAGTGAAGAGGTTATACTTGAAACAATTAAATCCCTTCGAGGGCAAGTCACTATAATTATAGTGGCACATCGTTTGTCTACTCTTCGCTTGTCTGACTATAACTTGGTTTTTGACAGAGGGCGTCTAGTAGAGCAGGGATCTTTTCAAAGCTTGCTTTTGAAAAAAGGTTATTTTTCCAATCTATGGGGTATGCAGACTGGCTTTGAACATTCAGACTCCACGCAATTTACGGACTTCAAATCGGGAGAAGACGAGAATGAATGAGGGCTTTACTGAGAGCGCTTATAAGAAAATCTTAAAGAAAGCCTCAGTACAATATCGTTTTGTACCCTACGGCGAGCTCTGCTCAGAAAGACATGTGATTTGGCGACACGATATAGATTTCAGTCCGCAGCGTGCACTGGCCCTCGCGAAACTTGAGGCCGCGGAGAATCTATGTTGTGAATATCATGTTTTGGTGAGGGGACGGTACTATAATCCGTTGGAGCCTGAAATTTCTAAGATCTTAAGAGAAATATCTAACGTGGGGCATAAGATAGGACTCCATTTTGACCTGGATATATTTGCGCATGATGAGCAAGTTTCGAGAAATCGATTTGAGGCTTCAATCGGGCTTGAGAAAGCAATTTTAGAGGATATCACGGGAGCGGAAGTGGCTTCCTTGTCCTTCCATAATCTAACACTTCACAACAATTTGTACACTACTGAGATGCAGATCTGTGATATGTTCAACGCAAATTTTCCGAATTTTCATTCCCAGTATAAATATATTTCTGACTCAAATGGTTTGTGGCGAAATCAAACATTAGTCGATGTTCTCGACGAAACTCCTGTTGAAAAACTGCATGTCCTCACCCATCCTGAATGGTGGACAAGAAAAGCTATGCCTCCATATGAACGGATAAAACGGACGATTATGGGTCGCGCTAAGGCAAATATTCACTTGTATTTAAATACAATAAATCGTGACGGACGCTTGAAAAGAATAGCACAAGCTCATGGTGTCCCTGAGGAAGATATTATTAAGGCGGGAATATTCATGGACGCACCGATTAAGGATGCCGACTCAAAGTGAATGAGGAAATCAATGAGAGAGACTTGCGATTCTCATTTGGCAGTAACTGGGACAAGTTTTCTAATAAGATAGATGAAGAGCGTATAAAATCATCTGAAAACTCTCTCAAGCTTTTGTTAAAGGAGAATAATTTAAGAAACAAAAGATTTCTTGACCTAGGTTGCGGTAGTGGTCTTTCTAGCCTGGTAGCACTTAATCTTGGAGCTGAAGTTGTCGCATTTGATTTTGATGAAAAGAGTGTGGAAACGACAAAAAAAATCATTGCAAAATATCAACCGAGTAAAGTTGATACTACGCCTGTTTACCAAGGCTCGGTTCTTGATGAGCAATACATGAATTCGTTGGGGATTTTTGACATCGTTTATGCGTGGGGTGTATTGCATCATACTGGAGATATGTGGCAAGCCATAAGGATAGCAAGCGAGGCCGTGGCACCTGGGGGGCGATTCGCTCTGGCCATTTACAATGACCAAGGTGGAAGTAGTGTGCGGTGGAGAGCTATAAAGAAAGCTTATATTAAAGGGTCTAGGTTGAGAAAATCATTTCTCGTCGGGCTAATTGGATTTTTCTTCGAGGTTAGGGCGTTCTTGGTGCGCGTGATTAAGTTTCAAAACCCTATGCCAATTTCCGATTGGACTGAGCGTAAAGCTAATAGAGGCATGTCCGTCTTTCATGACCTCATTGATTGGGTAGGTGGCTATCCCTTTGAAGTAGCAAAACCTGAGGAATTACTTGAATTTTTAGTCGAGAGAGGTTTTGTTTTGCATCACTTAAAGACTTGTGGTGGTGGTCATGGGTGTAATGAATATTTATTTATTAGGTCTAGTAATCTAAAACGGTGTCAAGACTAGATATACTATATCTTGTCGGAGGTTTCTCTGTTGGCGGGACCGAACGCCACTTGTCACTTATTCTACCGGCATTGGCTGATGACGGTTACAATATTCGTGTTTGCGCTCTTGGTTCAGATGGTCCCATGTCAGAGTCACTGGCTTCTGCAAACATCAATGTCCAATTTCTTGTTCCAAACCATGCTTGTGATTTTCCTAAGATTAGAGGATTTCTTAATTTCATTTCAATTGTTAGTCAAGTTATACGAGTGGTACGAGAGAATCGACCCAAGATCGTTCATTGTTTTTTGTCAGAACCCTCAATTATCGGGTATCTGGCAACTGTGATTGGAGACAATCAGCACACCTTGGTTTTGAGTAAACGTAATCAGTTGGTTAGACCATCAGTCTTTTTCGGAGACAAATTCCTAGAGCGGATTGCTTTGCGTTCGGCGGACAGAGTGGTTGCACATTCTAGTATGGTGCGTAAAGAGCTTATTTCAATAGGGGTGAATAGAGATCAAATTACTGTGATTCACAACGGTATCCCGCCGCCAGCTCCATCATCTAATTATTATGAAGACCTGCGTGCGGAGTTTCGACGCTCTGAAAAAACTATAGTTTTTGTTTGTCTTGCTAACTTAATCCCATATAAGGGCCATCGTGAGCTCCTGTCTGCGATGGTCCGGTTTAATCAGTACTGGAAAGACTGGACTCTCTTATGCATAGGTGAGACACGAAACTACTCTTATACCCAGTCTCTGAAAAAAATAGTAGAGGAGGCGGATCTTGAAGACAAAGTCAATTGGTTGGGTATGAAAAAAGAACCGTCTATCTTCCTTCAAGCTGCGGATGTCGGAATCCTAGTGAGTCATCACGAGGGTTTTTCAAACGCTATACTTGAGTATATGTCTTATTCTCTTCCTACGATAGCGACAAATGTTGGTGGTAACCCTGATGCTGTTAATCATGGCGAGACTGGTTGGCTTATCCCCTTTGGAGATCAAAATTTACTTCTAGAGGCACTTAAAGAAAGTACTGATAATATGATTCTAAAGCGTTACTCGGGAGCCGCATATGCTTCTTATTTGAAAAGATTTACACACGACTCATGTGTAAAAAAATATCATGAACTATACCAGTCTTTATAGCGTGATCAGATCGCTAGAAGTATTATGAAATCTCTGTTTCTCAGGAACCCGAAAATCAAGCCAAAATCTCCGAGAATATTAGTGGTAATAGGTAGTCTGACAAGAGGAGGAACTGAGCGGCACCTATGCCGAGTAATGCCAAAACTCAATAAAAGGTCTCATGAAATTGAAGTCTTCGTACTGGGAGAGCGGGGAGAGATGGCGGATCAAATGGAGAAGTTGGGGGTACCAGTTTCGACCCCTTGGTATACATTGGGAAAGAAGAACCGACTACTTATATTCCGACTACTTCGTCTGTTAGCGATCACGACCCAATTATGGATTAAAATATTGAGATTTCGTCCCCTCATTTTACACCCCTTTCTGCCGGAAAGTTATTGTTTGGCTGGACTTCTATTCCATATTACCCCAGTTAAGTATCTAGCAATGAGCCGTCGGAGCAGAAATTTTTATCAATCCAAGAGTAAATTTATCCGACGGATGGAGTCTCATCTCCACAAAAGTGTATCCGCCTTTTCCGCAAATTCGGAGATTGTAGTCCAAGATCTTATGTCTGAAGGTGTTTCTCGAGACAAAATTAGACTTATGTATAACGGGATAGATATCAACGAAATTTTATTAGAGAGGAACGGTGTAACGATTCGAAGAGAGCTCGGACTAGGAAATGAAGATCTGCTTTTGGTACATGTTGCGAATCTAATTCCTTACAAAGGGCATGTTGATCTCTTTAATGCACTGTCAAAAATATCCGGTAGTATGCCCGCTCCATGGCATTTATTATGTGTTGGTCGAGATGACGGAGTAGGTAGTAAGCTGGAACAGGTATTAATGGAGAGGGAGTTAAAGAAGCATGTTCACTTGCTTGGCACACGGACAGATATTTATTCAATACTTAGCGATGCAAATCTAGGACTTTTGGTTTCTCATCAAGAAGGATTTTCTAATGCAATTCTTGAATATATGTTGTCATCACTACCCGTTATTGCCACTGACGTGGGTGGGAATTCTGAGGCTGTTGTTGATGGAGAAACAGGACTTCTAGTGTCAGTAAGTAATCAGGCGGAGCTTGCCAGAGCAATACTGCATTTATCGACAAGACCACAGGAAGCAAAGAGGATGGGTCAAAGTGGTTATGATAGAGTGTGTACGAGATTTACGTTAGATGCCTGTGTAAAGTCTTATGTTCAGTTTTATAGATCGCTAGGGCACCCTTAAGCATGAAAACTAAGGCCAGATTGGCCAATGATCCATAATTTGAATAGTTGTATAGCCAAATTGATAGGATTCTTTAAGTAATTTTTATGTGTGGTTTGACTGGAATTTTGTACGAGTCGCTATCTGCGGAAGCTGCAATGAATTCTTGTGAAAGAATGACCAGAGCGCTTGAACACCGGGGACCAGATTATGAAGGTTTTTGGATCGAACCCTCGCAGGGAGTGGTCTTTGGTCATCGTAGACTATCTATTATCGATTTATCTGTCGCTGGACACCAGCCCATGCAGTCACCTTCAGGACGTTACGTAATCGCCTTCAATGGTGAGATTTATAATCATAAAGAAATAAGAGCTGAGTTAAGGACACACTTAAAAGACACAATATGGAGAGGAACATCTGATACAGAGACACTTATAGCAGCTATAGAGAGTTGGGGTTTTGAGAGCGCCCTTCGTAAGCTGAATGGTATGTTTTCAATAGCAGTATGGGATATGCGGGAAAAGTGTTTGTACTTGGCTCGTGATCGGATTGGTGAGAAACCGATGTACTATGGAATGTTCTCGGATAACTTTTTGTTCGCATCAGAGTTAAAAGCTATGCATGCCTTTTCCGATTGGAGAGGAGAAATAGATAAAGATGCGTTAGCATTATTTTTTAGACATAACTATATTCCCGCTCCAAAGACTATTTATAAAGGGATATATAAGCTGCTTCCAGCACATTATATTGTTGTAAGTGAGGGAGGGTCTAAAGTTTCGGATCCAAAATGCTACTGGAATATTTCTAGTATTGCTATGCAAGATAGGCGGAGAGTCTGGGATAGCGATTCAGATGTGGTAGACGAAGCAGAGAGAAGACTCCGTCGTGCAGTCAGTTTGCGTATGGAATCCGATGTAGCTTTAGGAGCATTTCTTTCAGGGGGCTATGACTCCAGTACTATCGTTGCGTTGATGCAAGAGTATAGCACAACTCCTGTTAAGACATTTTCGATCGGTTTCTACGAAGATAGATACAATGAGGCGCAATACGCAAAATCTGTAGCATCTCATCTACAAACTGATCATACAGAGCTGTATGTCACTTCGGATGAGGCCATGAATATTATCCCTAGGCTTCCTACGATTTATGATGAACCTTTTGCTGATTCATCCCAGATTCCTACTTTTTTGGTAAGTGAGCTAGCCAGGACGAATGTTAAGGTTGTGTTGTCGGGAGATGGCGGAGATGAGCTATTTTGTGGTTACGATAGATATAACGTGGGTTACCAGTTCTGGAAGAAACTAAGTATTTTACCTCATCCGTTACGCTATCTCCTTGCTATAGCGATTCGGAGTGGCCCAGTCGGGTTTTTCGAGATACTACAAAAGCTTTTACCACAGAGATTTAAAGTATCTAATCTAAGAGATAAGTTACCAAAATTAGCCGCGGTCCTAAATCATCGACATCCTGCAGACTTGTACCATGAGCTGGTTTCTCATGACCTGAATCCGTCCGACTTGGTGCCCGGTTCGATTGAGCCGGAGACCATTATGAAGGCACACAAATTATTACCAGATTTAGCAGATTTCAGAGAGTTAATGATGTATCTCGATATGGTTACTTATCTGCCGGGAGATATACTTAATAAAGTAGATAGAGCAAGCATGGCGGTGGGGCTGGAGGCTCGTGTCCCCATGATTGACCATGAATTAATCGAATTTGTCTGGGGTTTGCCGCTGGATTACAAAACGCGTGGACTTCAGGGTAAATGGTTATTACGCGAGGTGCTCCATAGGCATGTCCCTAAATCTCTTATGGATAGACCAAAAATGGGATTCGGAGTGCCTGTCGGAGACTGGTTGAGAGGTCCTTTGCGAGACTGGGCAGAGGAACTCTTATCGAACAACAAACTAAGAGATCACAACTTACTTAATTCCGAAAAAACGCATCAGATGTGGCGTGAGCACTTATCCTCACAAAAAAATTGGCAATATCAACTATGGAATGTCCTAATGTTTCAGGCATGGTTCGAGCAAAACCAAAGTTCTCTCGTGCGCTGAATTTTTATGTTAGGAATTTAAAAAAAGAAATTGAGCTGAAATGTCAAAAAATTTACATAAGAGTACCGTTGAAAGTTTTGGTGAAGAGTGGACATACTTTGATCAGACTGCGCTATCACCTGATGAGCTTATGAGGAATTTCCAGCAATATTTCTCGATTTTTCCTTGGGAAACTATCGATGAAGACGCCCAAGGCTTCGATATGGGATGTGGGAGTGGGCGATGGGCGCAATTGGTAGCACCAAAAGTAGGAAAACTGCACTGTATAGACCCTTCCGAAGCAATTCAGGTGGCCAAGAAAAATCTTTCGAAATTCGATAATATCCACTTTCACAAAGCCTCTGTTGACTCTGAAGTTCTTGAACCAGAATCGCAGGATTTTGGTTATTCGATAGGAGTTCTTCATCATGTCCCGGATACAGCCAATGCCATTAGATCATGTGTAAAGTTTTTAAAGCCTGGAAGTCCTCTTCTTCTCTATATTTATTACGCCTTTGAGAATAGGCCTTGGTGGTTTAAGAGTTTATGGAAGCTTACTGATATATGGAGGCGATTTATTTGCGTTCTGCCCGCAGGGATTAAAAGAGTGATCACTGATATTATTGCTATTTTTGTCTATTTCCCTCTATCTCGTATAGCACTTACCTTGGAAAAGCTAGGTTTTCCAGTCGAAAACTTTCCTCTTTACTATTATCGTAATCGAAGATTTTATACTCTTAGGACAGATGCACTTGATCGGTTCGGGACTCCCTTAGAATATCGCTTCACCAAAAGTGAGATAAGGAAAATGCTAGAGGAAGCCGGCATGAACAATATTAAGTTCTCAGAAGACCCACCATATTGGTGTGTAATCGGCTACCGTTACTAGGTGAAGTCTAAAGCTGAGCTCTATTTATATCGCTAAAAGTGAGACGAGGACTTTTAATAAAACATTTATTAATGATTTTACTTTCTCAGACTAGTCGACTCATGATTTAGCGGAATTGTGAGATAAAGGATGATCACTTAATGGTACTCTATTGGTATATCTTTGGCATAGTAGCGCTACTATCTCTGCAATCTTCAGTATTCCAAAGACGAAGTCTTACTAGTATAGGAAATTTCACTTTCAATGGGATTTGTATTTTTCTGTTCATTGTTCTTGGATTTCGTTATCGAGTCGGAGGTGATTGGAATACATATCAGGAATACAACGCCGATCATTTAGGTTTGCCATTCAATTCAGTGTATTCGCCTGGTAACGATCCCGGCTATAATTTTTTCAATTGGTTAGGAGCGAACTTTCTTGGCGGAGTAATTTTGCCAAATCTAGTTATGGCGGCCATTTTTATTTTTGGGGTTCACCGATTTTGTCTTACATTACCTAGACCATTTCTAGGCTTGCTTGTTTCTTTGCCTTTTTTAGTGTGGGTAGTAGGAGCGGGTTATACTCGTCAAGCCGCTGCTTTGGGCCTTTTCTTAGTGGCGCTATGTTATGTTCGCTCAGGTAATGTATTTGGTTATCTAACTTTTGCAGGCTTATCAATTTTATTCCATAAGACCGCAGTAGGTCTTCTCCCCTTTGGTTTATTTCTAGTCCCGAGACTTTTTTCAGTGAGAGCGTTATCGGTAGCGTTGTTATTTATTACCGTCACCGGTCTGCTATTTTATGGCTTTATATCAGCAAATATTCACATGCTAATAAAGTATTTAGAACATGAATATACATCTCATGGAACGACGCCGAGGATGGTAATTATTGGTTTGTGCGCTCTAATCTTCATTAGTTTCAACTCAAGATTTAATATCTATTTGACCGAGAAAAGATTTTGGTCCGTCTTTTCCTCAGCGGGGTTATTTATAATCCTAATAAGTCTGTCTTCTATTTCCTCTACACCATTTGATCGAATACTACTGTATTGGCTGCCTTTAAAGATGTATCTACTGGCGCATTTGCCATCGGCGTTTTCTCAGGATGTTGGCAATTCTAGAGGACTAATTATCATCAGTATTATTTTATTTGCGGCATCTATGCAATTTGTTTGGTTTTCATACTCGCCTAATGCTTATGCCTGGTCGCCTTACTTATTTTTTCCTTGGGAAATAGTATGGGGTGACGCCTAGGTATGTGTCGGTGAAGATTGCAATTGTATTAAACACGACTTGGAATGCTGTCAATTTTCGGGCAGGACTTATTAGATCTTTTTTAGCTAATAATCACGAAGTAGTTGTGATTGCTCCAGCCGATCAGTTTGTAGGAGATTTGAAAAAACTCGGCGCTAGTTTCATTCCTATCTGTATGGATAGCCATAGTACAAACCCCATTAAAGATTTGTACTTAGTAAAAGCCTATTGGCGTGTCTTTCGAGGCGAAAATATTGACTGCATTTTAACATATACTACCAAGCCAAATATCTATGGCTCCCTAGTTTCTGGGATACTAAAAATCCCAGTGGTAAATAATATTTCTGGATTAGGAGCTGCTTTTATAAACCGACCCCAGCTCGCAGGCTTCATGAAACTTCTTTATCGAGTTTGCTTATCAAATTCAAGACATGTTTTCTTTCAAAACAAGGAAGATCATCATTTATTCGTGCGAGAGAAGCTAGTTAAGGAAGCACGCACTTCAGTCCTTCCAGGTTCAGGTATAGATTCGGATATTTTTTGCAGCTCGAAGTCTATTAAATCATACCCTAAATTTCGACCTACTTTTTTGCTTATAGCGCGATTACTTTGGAATAAAGGTATCAGGGAGTATGTACATGCAGCGGAATTAGTCAAAGGATCTCATCCTGAAGCGAAGTTTCAATTGCTAGGCGGACTAGATATTCGCAATCCAAATGGTGTTGATAGCTCTTTTTTAGAGTCATATAAAGATGGCACTTTGTTAGAGTATTTGGGTGAAACAGACGATGTTCGACCCTATATTGAGAATTGTGACTGTATTGTTTTACCATCATATAGGGAAGGTTTGCCCAGGGTTTTATTAGAGGCGGGAGCGATGAGTAAACCAGCTATCGCGACAGACGTAGAGGGTTGTCGTGATGTCATAAGTCAAGGCGAAACAGGGTTTTTATGCAGACCTCGAGATCCTCAAGATTTAGCAAACGCTATGCTTCAATTTATTAATCTCAGCCCTACTGAACGTGAAGAAATGGGATTAGCAGCACGAAAAAATATTGTTATCAACTTCGATGAGAAATTAGTAATAGAATCCTATTCAAATATTTTGCTTCAATTAGAGAGCTAGTCTTCTGTTTAGTAAATTGTATTTGCCATCTGTTTTGCTACACTTTTTAGATAATTAGGTAGAGCCATATACCATGTGTATGCAAATCTTAAACCTTTGTGGCCATGAGATTTTTTTATCTTGAGATATTTTATGTTACCGAGAAATAGAGTTATGACCAATGTCAGTCTCATGATTGCAACTCTTTTGTTTTTATTTTTCATTGCAGAAATAGTACTGCGATTCTTCCCGGTCAATGAAGGATTTAATTTTCAAACGGTAAACGCTAATAGCTGGATATTTCGTTCTGAGCCGAAGGAGCGGCTAGTCCAATACTCTACAAGATTCAATTTCAAGTTAGCAAATAAGAAGAAAGTGAACGGAGAGGGATTTCTTAATATAAAAAATTACTTAGGTAGAAAAGATCGGAACAACAGGACTTTGGTATCCGTCGTTGGAGACAGTTATATTGAAGCAGCATCGGTCAGAGATATCGATACCTTTTATTATCATTTAGATCAAAGTTCCAAGGCATTAGATGTCTATAGTTTTGGTTTTTCTGGAGCTCCACTAAGTCAATATCTGATGTGGGCTAACTACTCGAAGATAAACTATGATAATCAAGGCTTAGTGATCAATATCGTGGGTAACGATTTTGATGAAAGTCTTAAAAAATATAAGTTCGCCGGAGGATTTCACTATTATGTAGAGCAACCTAGTGGTGACTTAGACCTTGTCAGAGCTGATTTTACACAGCGATGCCAAAGAAATTATTGGGGGCCAAAAAAATTCCTAGATTGTCATATACTCCTCAAGAGTTCTTTATTTAGATATTTAATCTATAACATGAAAATGCTAGCCGTGTTAAGCGACTTTAAAAACTTGATTAGAAATATTTTGCCTGATGAATCTCCAGAGAAATTTTTAGGTAATGTTTCTGCGCAGGTTAGTCAGGAAAGAGAGCAAGACTCATATCTTGCCATTGATGCCTTTTTTCGGGATTTACCAGAACTGTCAGGATTAAAGGAAAATCAAATTTTATTCATTGTCGACGGTATTCGAGGAGATAGGATTTATAAATCAAAACTCTTTACCGACACACACAAGAAAAGTTATTTTGAAAAGATGAGAGGATATTTCTTTAATCGAGCAAACGAATATGGCTATGAATATATCGATATGAATCCGATTTTTCTTCAACACTTCAAAAAACATGGAAAAAAATTTGAATTTCCATTTGATGCACATTGGAACGATACAGCGCACAAACTGGTAGCAGAAAAAATAAAATCATCCGCATTTTGGGGAAGAATGATTGAAAAAGAAGTAGCTCAGTGAGAGATGGGCCAAGACATGAATCTACTATCTAATGTCGACAACTCGGATGTCCATCAAGTGTAAATATGTCTTAGGATGGACGGGAGAAAAATGAATATGAAGACGCAAGCCTCGAGAGATTTAGAGGACTATTCAATTTCTATAATTATCCCTTGCTTCAATGAGGAAAGTGCAGTTTCAGGTGTTATTAGAGATTTTAAAAAATACCTGCCCGGTTCTAAAATCTATGTCTATGATAACGCCTCAAAAGATGGAACTGTCGAAGAAGCCTTAAGACAAAATGTGATTGTGAGACACGAAAAGAAGCGGGGTAAAGGAAATGTGATGCGTAGAGCCTTCTCCGATATTGAGTCAGATATATATGTGATAGCAGATGGAGATGGCACCTACGATCTTTCAAAATGTGAAGAAATGATTAACTCAATGAAACGCGATCGTCTTGATATGGTAGTAGGAGTTAGGCAAGGTTCCAGTTCTAAGGCTCATCGTTTCGGGCATGAGTCTGGGAATAGGGCATTTAATTTTATTGTTAGATACTTATTTGGTGGTGATTTTGTAGATGTCTTTTCGGGCCTCCGGATTTTTTCTCGGAGATTTGTAAAATCCTTTCCTTCATTGTCTGATGGATTTGAATTTGAAACTGAAGTTACTATTCATGCACTACAATTAAAATTACCCTGTCTCGAGATTCCTATTTGTTATCGCGAAAGAGAGCTTGGTACGGAGAGTAAGCTGAGAACAATTCGAGATGGATTAAAAATTTTATGGCGAATCTTCATTCTCACAAAACAAGTACGGCCTTTTCTGCTTTTCTTTTCTCTATCTATTGGAGTCTCTTTCATTTCGCTCTGGATAGGGATGCCAGTACTCTTTGAGTTTTTTGAATCAGGATTAGTCGAACGTCTGCCTACTGCAGTTGCTGCCGCGTCTATAATGGTGATCGCTGTTTTTTTATTTGTGTCAGGCATTATTTTAGATGGAGTTGCGTATATGCAAAATGAACATAAGCGACTCTCGTATTTGGCAACTTCCAATAGACGATCTGAAGAAAGAACAATGAAAAATTAATTACGGTGGAAGGAATAATAAAAATTAATCTGAAGGGAGCTTTGTTAAGGTTTCTTGTAGTAGGGTCGACTGGATTTTTTATAGATGCAATTCTTTTTTACCTTGCTATTCAGTGGGCGGAACTTGGTGTATTCCTTGCTCGACTAATTTCTTTTCCCATTGCAATGACAGCTACATGGGCGTTGAACCGCTTTTGGACCTTCGAATCCGGGCAATCGAAGGCACCTCGGCGGCAATATGTATCTTATGTGTATGTCCAAATGTTAGGCGTAATAATAAATCAATCGATTTTTGTAATTCTGGTGACAATTGGAGGTTTATGGTTGTCTTACCCTGTTTTAAGCCTCACCGTGGGATCTGCTACGTCAGCTGTCTTTACGTTTTTTTTGTTTCAAAAATATGTATTTTCCTAGGTTTTCTAAAATGATTTTCCAAAGAGCAATTGAATACTTATCTGATAGACCATTTCGACTAAATATTATTATTTCCCTGTGTGTTTTATTTTTACATTCTAGCTATGGTCTAATATTCGGACCAACTTTTTCACCGGACTCACATAGGTACGTTGACTGGTCAATTCTTCTCTTGGAAAGTGATTTTGCAATCCAACCTCTCCTAGATAATCCCAATTTCTATTTGTCACCGATCCAATACCTGTCTTTTGTTTATCTAATCTCTGGACTCATGAGTATATTTGGCGACAGTTGGTCGTATGCACTTGTTCTGATCAACGGTTGTGCGAGCGCTATGACTATGCTGCTAGTTCTAGAATCGATAAGAAAATGTTGTAAAAGTGTAGTTCCTATTTTTGTTGTTGGACTAATATATCTTGCCTCTGTAGACATCATGATTTGGAATAAATTCATTCTTACTGACATGATTTTCTTACTAATAGTATCTGCTTTAATGTGGTGCCTTTTTGATCTAGTAGACCATCGAACAGGATTATGGGATTCTGTTTCACTTCGCCTCCTTATATCAGCTCTATTAATATGCATAGCTCTAGTTACTAGGCCGACAGCGATACCTGTGGGGGGAGCGGCAGTAATTCTACTTATTGCGTATCTAATATTTTCTTTTTTAGAAAAAGGGCTTTCAAAATCAGATATGAGGGCTTTTGCGACCGTGGGAGGGTTTGCAAGTCTCATCATCGCAATTTCGGTTGCCAGTCTTTTTCTTCTCAGAAGTGATTTTGTTTTATTTTCCAGTTTTCAGAGTGTCTTAGATTATTATGAAGCCTTTATGATTGAAGGGGCTATAGTGCATGACAGGCATGAAACATACATTGATAGCAGTGAGACGATTACCGCATATCTAAAGGTAATCGGATTAAGAATGTGTTATTTCTTTTCGCCAATAATTACAGGATATGGTGCAATTCATATCATAGCGAACCTCATGGTTTTTCTGCCCACCTATTTTTTTGCGGTATATTCATTTAATTGTTTGAGAGATGAGTTTCGACTCTCTAAAAGATTTCTCTGGACAATTCTAATTTGTATGTTCTTTGTTTTCTCGATAGCGCTGTTTACCTCACTCACGCTGCTTGATTATGATTTTAGATACAGATTGCCAGCATTGCCAGGACTTCTCATTCTGTGCGGGCTCGGTATTGATATGTTTATTGCGAGAAAATTTTAATTTTTTTCGGTTTTCTCAGAATTGAGCAATGACTAAATAACAACAGATTATAGAATATGCGTAACGATGATTCTTATCCTCAAAAAATATACTGGAATACTAAGAAAGCTAACATGTACTTCTATTCGTGAATCAATCCTATTGTGTAATTCTAGAACCTGTGCATTACGATGCTAAAAAATATCCAGTTTGGCCTCGGTATTTGATTTACCTATGAATTTTTTAAAAGCTATTCTGATTGGTTATTGATTTCCATGAAAGATATTAAGAGCTTTACTAGGGATTCTTGATGCAAAATTCTCGGCAAATATTGTTAAAAATTATTCTGGGCATATCTATAACAATGATGTGTGTGAGTTCTTTTTTATTTGTCTCTGTGGGTGATCCTAGCGAAGCAGACATTCAAACGCGAGTAAAAAGCTATATATCAAATCCATATAACTACGACTTGATCTTCCTTGGTGATAGTCGTACCTATTGTGCTTTTCATCCTTTTCTTCTCGATCGCCGTTTAGGGGTGAGATCCCTTAATTTATCGCAGTGGTCAAATTGGTTGCCAACACAATATGCAATTGTGGATGATATTATTTCAGAGATTCCATTGAGTACTAAAGTCGTGTGGTCGATTGGCCACCAGAATTTCAATGCTTCACGAATTCGATCTGTTTATCCAATATCTGCCAGGCGTATTCCTATTTATCTTCGCCTTGGTTTTTCTTACTCAGATTTGTCTGAAAATATCCTAGCATTTAATCCTGCCACATGGATGTATGCACATCGCGCTCGAATAAGGATAGAAATCGAAAATAGATTAAGTAATGTAAATATAAAGATTCCATATGTTGGATCAAAAATGAAAGATCTCTCGTCACAAGATATTAATCACATGAGGGATTCAACGATTTCAGAAAACGAAACTCCAACAACGCTCGTAGATCTTCATTCAAATATTCTTAGTCGGAGAAGCTTTTATGATGATAGTGGAAATATCACATCGATTGGATATCGCCTAAGGGGTGGTTCCTACCTCCGACATGAGGTAAATCCTGGCTACTATCGTAATCGTCAAATTGCCGCAACAAATACTAGTACTGAAGTAGAAAGCGAATCTCTAGAGTTCAATGTTGATGAGAGAATGTGGCGTATTTTCATAGTAATCTTGGAGCGATTATCAGAAAGAGGTGTAACTTTTGTTGTAAATGAATTACAGGAAGCGCCTTACACATATTCGGAAACGACAAGGAAATCAACCCAGAAATTTTTAAGAGAGAAAGTAAAGCCAGAAGTAGAAAAATTTGGAGGACAATATATTAGCGTAGATTTTTCTGAATTAGAAAACAAATACTATTTTGACTATAACCACTTAAACAGTATTGGTGTCATGAAATACACTGAATTGTTTGCCGAAAAAATTCTCACGACCCCATAGTGTTATTTAATTCTATAGATTATTTTTTATTTTTTTCCATAGTTCTAATCGCATTTCGCTCAAACTTTGGATCTCAAAATGCCAGATTATTTTTTTTACTAATTTGTAGTTACTATTTTTATGCGTCAAATAATGGTTGGTTGTTGCTCCTTATATTGACCTCAACGATAATCGATTATTACGCAGCGCTAAAAATTGAATCTTCTCGGGACAAAGGCACAAAGAAAAATTACTTAATACTTTCCATAGCAGCAAATCTAACTATTCTTTGCTTTTTCAAATATTTTAATTTTTTTGGTGAAGCTGTTGTTAATTTTTTTAAACTGTTTGATCACGACGCCAGTTGGGACCCTCTTGCTATAGCTCTACCTGTTGGAATTTCTTTCTATACCTTTCAGAGTATGAGCTACACAATCGACGTTTATCGCGGAACCTTGTCTGCTGAAAAACGACTTCTGAACGTAGCTCTATACGTATCGTTCTTTCCGCAACTTGTAGCAGGGCCGATTGTTCGCGCAAAAAATTTTCTTTGGCAACTTCAGGAAGCTCGCATTGTCGGAATACGGACGACGGAAGCTGCGTGTTTTTTGATCATAATGGGCTTGTTCAAAAAAATCGTATTAGGAGACTACCTCGGTGTATATGTGGATGATATATATTCCTCACCAGCAGATTTCAGCTCCTTAGAAATCTTGACGGCAGCATACGCTTTTTCCTTTCAGATTTACTTCGATTTTTCTGGCTATAGCGACATCGCGATCGGGTCCGCAATGTTGCTTGGGTTTCGAATTCCACCAAACTTTAAACGACCTTATGCCGCGGTGAGTATAACGGAGTTTTGGAGGAGATGGCACATGTCGTTATCTTTTTGGCTTCGAGATTACCTGTTCAAACCATTGGGAGGAACTCGAATGGCGACGACTAGCGGCGGATACAGGAACATAATAATCACCATGTTGCTAGGTGGGCTATGGCACGGTGCATCGTGGAATTTTGTCTTTTGGGGAGGGTTGGTAGGTGCTTTACTTACCTTGGAAAAACTAGCTTATCAAGCTAAACTTAGTGCAGATTTTCTAGGGAAACCTTTTAAGCGTTTTCTTAGAGCGTTCCTTCTATTTAATGTCATTACATTTACTTGGATTCCGTTTAGGGTTGACTCAATGGGTGATTTGGCAACCATATTATCGGGTATAGCTGCGTTGGATTTACCTAATTCAGTATCATTAAATGTGATTCTTATCATGATCACTATTGTGCTTTCTTGGGCGGCAATGCTTCTATTTAATGCTTTTTCTTTAAAGAAGATAATCTTGAAGTTGCCTTCCACGTTAAGAATTTCTAGCTACGGAGCAGCATGGTGTGCTTTAATCATTTTCGGATCTAGAGATGTGACTCCCTTTATATATTTTAAATTTTAAATGAGACCGACTACTGATCAACTTGTAGCTAGGTTAATACTGAAGTTGTAATCTAAGAGCCCGTTTCTTCAGCGCACAGAAATATTTTTCCTCTGAAAAATATAGATTTTCTATGTAATGCCACTTCCCATTATGTAGAGGCCATTCATAAGCCCCTGACATGTTTTATATTTTTGCAAGTCTCAAGGAAAAATTTACTTTACTTTCATGTGCTGATTTCTTGATTCTTGATTCTTGATTCTCTATATTTTGTGAGGGTCATACATGGTTAAAAGGTTGATGACGAATCTGTTCGCAGTAAAACCCCTATGAGAATTTTAGGAGTAAAAACACTCTAATGTTAAGAATTCCTTATGCCAAGCCATCAATAAGTGATTTAGAGGTTAGATACGCCACCGACGCTGCTAAAAACGGGTGGGGGGAAAATTGTAACGATTATATTGATCAATTTGAAACACTGTTTAGGAATCATCTCGTTGTAGATCATGCTATAGCGACGTCAAGTTGCACAGGTGCCCTCCATCTGGGCATGGCCGCGCTGGATATAAAACAGGGTGATGAGGTGATTTTAGCTGATACTAATTGGATAGCGACCGCTTCACCGATAGTCAATTTAGGAGCGACGCCAGTTTTTGTCGATATTTTGCCCGATTCGTGGTGTCTTGATCCGGAGGCCGTTGAGTTAGCTATAAATCAAAATACTAAGGCGATTGTGGCAGTTCATTTGTATGGCAACCTTTGCGATATGGAGCGTTTGATTTCAATTGGGCAGCGTTACAACCTCCCTATTATAGAAGATGCTGCTGAGGCGATTGGCTCAATTTATAAAGGTACTTATGCTGGGTCAATGGGGTTATTCGGCTCATTTTCCTTTCATGGGAGCAAGACATTAACGACTGGTGAGGGGGGAATGTTTGTTACCGATAATACGGATTTGTATCAGAAGGTCCTAACCTTAAGTAATCATGGTCGCGATCAGGCGCAGATGCGACAGTTTTGGCCTGATGTCGTTGGTTACAAGTATAAAATGTCTAATCTACAGGCTGCAGTTGGCTGTGCTCAAATTCAACGCATGAATGAGCTTGTTTCGGGCAAGAGACGAGTCTTTGAGTATTACAAATATCGGCTCGACGGACTACCTTTGACCATGAACCCTGAACCTCCAGAGACAAGAAATGGCTATTGGATGCCAAACATTATTGTTGATGAAGGGGTCAATTTCTCTCGTGAAAATTTGTTGGCAGATTTTAAGGAAGAGGGTATAGATGGCAGAGTCTTTTTCTGGCCATTAAGCATGCTGCCAATGTTTAAAGACTCACCTCAGAATAAAATTAGTTACAGTTTGTGCATTAGGGGTGTGAATCTTCCCACTTATCATGATCTTACTGAAAAAGATATGGACCGGGTGGTTAAAGTAATTTCCAGACATATTAATTAGTATTCGCCTACTGTGCTTTGTTTTCTGATGCGAGAGAACAACTTTTGTTGTGTCTTGGATTAGATTTTCTCTTTGTCCCCATCGAATCACATGCCTTTGTAATTAAGTAGTACTATTTATTCGCGGATCTTCTTAGTTCTGCTTAGCAGCAGAGCAATAATTTTTATTGGTGAGAAATTAAATTATCTGCTTGTAGTGAGGCTAGCGCCGATAATGTAAACGTTGGATTTACCGCTCCTGATGATGGAAATAGGCTAGGCCCGCAAACATATAGATTTTCCATATCATGCACTCTTCCCGTCTTGTCCGTAACCGAATTCTTATCGCTAGTTCCCATAACAGTTCCTCCCATTATGTGAACGGCAGCCATAGGTCCTTGCCATGTGTCGTAAGCCCCAGCATCGCGAAGAATTTCTTGACCCTCTGACATACGCTGACTCCATAATTGTCGGCTCTCTTCTGTGACATCATGATGTGTATGGGCTAGTGGTACTCCATCTGAGTCTGTTCTATCGCTAAGGGTCACTTGATTTTTCGCTAACGAGATGTCTTCTGCTACCAATGTCATGCTGCCTAAGTGTTTCGCGGCTCTTTCCAGCCAGGGCTTTAGCTCCCTTCCATATATATCTGGTCGTCCCGTACCATATCCGAGCAAGTCATTTGGTTTCAATGCATTAGCTATGAGCCATTGTGAACTTCCAAATGCGCCTTGATAATCCTTCTCTTTATAAAAATCTTGATTGAGAAGTACGCCTGCGTTGACACCTTGGTAGGGATAAGTTTCTTCTTCAAATAATCCGTACACTGAGCCCGCAGGGTGAGTGGTTAGATAGCGGCCCAACTGATCTTGTCGATTCCCTGGAGCGGGATCTTTGTCAGTGAAAGAGCTTAAAAGTATTCTTGAAGATTGAACTGAAAATGCGGCTACAATGATTAGATTAGAGTGA
>MDTG01324387.1_pt1 | contig 60775 bp, 51 predicted proteins | sample 811421 | NCBI WGS metagenome assembly MDTG01 (sample SAMN05326645, study PRJNA326480) | marine metagenome | isolation source: seawater | place: Pacific Ocean: South East | collected 2011
CGGGATTAGCTCAGTTGGTAGAGCGACTCGTTTACACCGAGTATGTCGGCGGTTCGAGTCCGTCATCCCGCACCACTTGCTCATCCTAGATTGGCTTGGAGTCTTTAACGTTTCGGTCTCCGATGGGGTCTCCGCGAGCCTCCCCTCTTCCAAAGTGACAAATCTTTTTCTTTTCTCCTATGTTCTCTTTCATCCAAGAGCGTTTACTGTTTCGTCAGGTAAAGTGAAAAAAGAGTAATTAAAGTGTAACTTAGTAAGGATCTATGCGTCTGTGATATTAAACAACAAAGAACTCGCTAAAGTGGCACACCCGCTGCTCACTCAACATTCAGAAGCTAAGACAGAACGTGATCGAGATTCATAAAGTTTTTTTCGATCTTGATTGACCCAAGGAAAAAACCGACTAAAAAGAGGTATCAAAATCTGCCCGCACAGTTTAGAAAAATTAAATTAAAATAAATTAAAAGTTGTTGACATTAGTTAAATTTCCGAAGAAAATCCGACCGATCCCCAAAAAAAAATGAAAAATATGATTCCTTCCTCCCTCCGAGTAAAAGCTCTTGCCCTCGTTTCAGTCTTGTGCGCTGCCAGCGGAAACCTGCAGGCGCAGTTTCTCAATACGACGAATCTCAAGCCGATTTTCAAGACAGTCACTACTGTCAACTCAGCCGGTGAGACTGTAACTGGAGTCGAAGCGTCTGCATCAACATACTCAACTGACGCCAATGGAGTGATTACCTCCAAGCAGCAGACCGAGATTATAGTCTCAGATGGTGCTGGTGGTCAGGAGAAGATTGTCAATCAGATCACTAAGACTGCGACTCCAGACCCGGTAACAGGCAACTATGAGGTTACGACGCTTATTAAAAAGAAAACTACTCCGGTAGATGCATCAGGAGCAGCAACTGGTGCCGCAGTGACTGTGAATACTCTCACCGACGATAATGATGTCGACGAAGACGATCTTAATCTTCCGCCTGCCACTACTTTTACTCCGGTCAGCCCGGATCTCGACCCAGCAGTCTTAATCAGTTCTGAATAATTATTTTCCCAAAAAACTTCAAACCCGAATTATTATGTTTAGCAGAAAAAACTTTCGAATCTTTCCAGTCATTGCGCCCCTCGTAGGTAGCGCGATCGCCGCTAACTCGGTGACCTATGATTTTGAGTCTTCAGGTTCTGGCGATCTCTTCGCCGGAGGTGGAGTTACTGGTTGGTCGCAAGATACGACTAACCCTTCAGCGTTTGGGCAGACTTTTCCATTGGCCTACATTGCGGCAACCGACTTTGGAGGAGGTTCTAGCGTCTCGGCCCACCTCGGCACGCAGCAGTCCAACACTCCAGACAACGCGGATACCACGCTGACCGGTGATCTTTCCTCTTTGGATCCGATTTACAACATGCTGAATGTTTCTTTCAACATGGCGGTCCTTGATGACTCGTCAGATAGTTATGAAGGTCGCGACGCTTTCAACATTGCTCTGACGACCGCTTCTGGCAGTCAAGTTGCGACCATCGGATTGGCGCCAAAAGATGGTGATAACGAGACGTGGAATGTTTCGGTTGGAGTGAATGGTTCGACTTCCACAACCCCTTACCAAATTTCAGCCAATTCCGCCTACAGCTTGTATATCGCATCGCGTGATAGCGTAACCGACTTCAGGATTGGTCCTGCTGGGGGTATTTCAGAGTCAATGGGATCTTTCACAGCAGCGACTTCTCTCAACTCGGTCACCGGAATCACCTTCGAGCACGATCCATTGTCTCCTGTCGGAACCTCAGCGCATACTTTGGCGTTTGACAATGTCAGCGTTCAGATCCCTGAGCCTTCGTCATCACTCTTGATGGTGCTCTCGGCTGGTTTGATTGCGATCCGGAGACGCCGCTAGGCTTACGCCACCCAGATTTTTTACTGGTTCTAACATACGAGGCCATGAAGCTTAGAGGCATCCGCTTAAGCTTCCATTGGCCTCGTTTTTTTTGGCCTTCTCTCCTGGCCTTCTCTGCAGCTGGAGTTCTTAATGGTCAAGAAGGAGCGTCGGGGCTCCCTGAATTATCTTCTGGTTATGATTTCGAAACCGGTGTCATCGACGAAGAGCAGGAGCCAAGCTTCGGTAAGTTGGATTTCACGCTAGGACTATTAAATCTCTACGACTCAAACGTCACTTTGGGTAATCCGCAGGGTCGAATTGAAGAAAAGTCGGACTTTTTGATTCAGCCTTCTTTGAGGAGTTCTTTTCAGCTCGGGTCTGGCTCCGGCGAATGGCGGTTTGGTTTGAAAGGTAAGGTGGCTCGTATGAACTTTGAAGACCTTGATCGCTTCAATGCCACAAATTATTCCTTCGGGTTGAATGGAGGTTATCAGTCGAGTCGTGCGGAGCTCCTCTTCAATACCTCTTATGCTTCAATGGCTGGAGTGAATCGTTTCGTTGGAGACTTATTTGAGCAGACCAGTGTTTCATCGCTCCTCATAGGTGAATACACCATCAGCCCCAAAACCTTTCTTGAACTTTCCTTGAGCAAAAACTCGATCACCAGCATAACTTCAGGTTTCGCTGATACCTCTTATTCGACTTTCCGGGTTGCGGCGCTTTGGCAGGCCACACCTTTGATCCGCTTGGGGCCGGGCTTCCGTTACGGACTTAGAACAGCCGAAGTGGGAGGGCCGATTCAAGATCAAGAACTCACAGTGGCCGGTCCTGCCTTGCGCTTAGAATATAAACTTTCTACCAAAGTGAATCTCACTTCGAATGTTGGATTAGGCTTTTCGGACACACCGTCGGGAGATGACGAATTGTTGAACTTTCGGGTTGGGTTAAATTACCGAGCTTCATCGCTCTGGGGCTTGAACTTGAGCATGATTCGTGACACTCAAGCAACTTTGTTTGTGGGAGGGGGGTTCGACCAAGTCTCTAGTTATCGTTTTGGGTACACCCGTAAGATCCGCAGCGCGCGCCTCAACCTTGGAGTGTTCTATGAAGGCCGCGCACCACAGGGAGTCACTCGAGTCGTCGCGGGTTTCAGAGATAGTAGTTTTCTCAATTATACCGCTTCGCTTGGTCTTCCTATTTTTGGGGATGCGGTCGACCTCAGTCTAAATCTTGCTTGGCGGGATTTCGATACTAGTGACACACTGCAATCTTGGAATGGTCTCCAGTCGGGTCTTTCCTTGGCGTGGTCTTTTTAGTCCGCTTTTTCCTTACAAACGTTTAAATATACTGTAACTTTTGGCATGGATTGAGCGTCTTGTTATCTTTGTGAGCTAATTAATTCGATTATCGCTAGCTTTTAGGCTGTTCCGTTTATCCTGCCTTAAATTTTTTCACGCTTCCCTCACAGTTCCTTCTTATTTTTTTATTACCCTCCACTTTTAATGGACAAAATTACCTCTTCTCTTTCAGTTATCTTCGGCTTCCTACTCGCAACCTCCGCCTTCCTGGTCGCTCAAGAGGAAGCTGCCTCGAATGCCAATTTGCGCGAGGCCTACGTTCTTCGTCCTAATGACGTCGTGGAGCTTTCGGTCTATGAAGAACCAGATCTCGCTAAGATTGCTACCATTCTCAAAACGGGTGAAGCGAGTTTCCCTTTGATTGGTGCAGTCAATCTGAAGGGCCTGAGCTTGGGCAAGGCCTCTGAAAAAATTCGGGCGCTCTACGCCGCAGATTACATCCGCTACCCCCGGGTTAATTTATCAGTCTCCGAGTATGCCGTCGACTATGTCAATGTCATTGGAATGGTCACCACTCCGGGAAAGATCCCCATTCCTCAGTTTAGTGACTTGGATTTACGGGCTGCTGTTGCGAATGCCGGGGGGCTGACTGTCCTCGCTGATCGTGAGAAAATTGTATACAATCCCATCGATGGAGAGCCTAAGGAATTTTCCTATGACTTTATCCGCCAAAAAGGGGACACTATCATTCTTAAGTCTGGCGATCAGGTCGTGGTCCGGGAAAGTCCCTTTGCCGGTAAGACGGTTCTTGTCTCCGGTGAGGTCATTAAGCCAGGCACTGTCAGCATCCCTGCTGATGGGAACCTTGAGTTGGCTTCGGCTCTGGCCCAGGCAGGAGGTTTGGGCGAAGAAGCGGATCCTGCCGCCATCCAGCTGACCCGTGCGGACGGAGGGACCTCTTCCTACTCCTACGAATCTGTTGAAAAAGGAGCTGCTGGGAAAATCCGGCTTCGCGGCGGGGATCGGCTTAACATTCCAAAGAGTCGTTTTGTCAATGCCGTGGTGAGTGTGATCGGCCAGGTGAGCAAGCCAGGCGTCGTCAAGTTCCCGCTCGATGGCAAGCTTGATTTGTTCAGGGCACTTGCAATGGCAGGTGGAACAACCGAACTCGCTAACGAGAAGAAAATTATTCTTACCCGTCCTGGCGAAGATCCTAAGACGCTTAATCTTAGCAAGCTGCGAGAGAACAAAAGCCAACCCCTTTGGCTATTTCCGAGCGACGAAATAAAAGTCACTGAGCGCTGGTTCTAGAATCTGCTCTTAACTATTAATAAATACTAACAATAGTTTGTATTTTTATTCAAAAACGCCTAGCTAACTCGCGGTGAGAAGAAAGAAGTATTACGAGCACGATGAGGAACTTGATCTTCTCGATGAAGAGGATGGTCTTGGAGGAGGGACTTCGCGCCGTGCTCGAACTCGTCAGTTGATTGGTGACATCTTGGTCCGGTGGCATTGGATGGCCCTTGGACTTGTTTTGGGACTTCTTGGGAGCTTTTATTATCTCTCCAAGGCCCCTAAGCTTTACGAGGCCACTTCAACTCTGCTGGTTAAAGATTCAGCGAGAGCGGCTTTTGAGGGGCAGCGTCAAGACAACGCAGATATTAACCTTAGGTCTCAAGAAGCCCTCGGAACGATTGTTGAGCAGATCAAAAACTTCGAGCTTTTCGAAAAGATTGCTAAGGATCCGGATGTTCTAGCATTGGAAGGCCTCATTCCTCCTTCTGTGAATTGGTGGCCTGAATGGTCAGGAGACCTCCTCGGCGGAGATGGTGAAGCGGCCATTGAAGCTTCTAAAATGGAGACTTCGCAATTAGCCCGCTTGATTCGGGGATGGACCGAGGTTTCAAATCGCCGGAAGACTCGCTTAGTGGATGTCGTCGTCAGCCACCCTCTTCCTGAGGTTGCGAGTGCACTTGCCGATAAAATTTCCCAAACCTATGCTAATGAGCTTGGAGTCGAACGTGCTACGGGACGCACTAATTCCTCAAGTGTCCTGGCTCAGAAATCAGAGGAGGCCGAAAAGCTTTTGAATCAGAAGGAAAATGCTCTCGCGAACTACCAGATCATTCTCTTGACCCTCGAAGATTTAGAAAAACGGGAAGCGACCTTCAGTGAGTTGGATCTGAGGTATCTTTCTAAGCACCCCAAATTAATTGCCGCTAAGAATGCTCTTGAGGAATATGCTTTTCGCTTTCTCCGCGAGTTCGATCAGGTGCGGAAAGCGGCCGCTGATAAGAGCTACTGGGATAAAAACAAAAGCGAGTGGGACAAGCAAGATCTGGATCAATTATCGCGCCTTCAGGTCGCCCGTCGGCTTTTGACAGCTCGCGCCACCGTTCTCACTAGCGGGATTGCGAGCCAACGAGAAGTCTACAATTCCCTCAACACCCAATTGGCAGAGCTGAATGCTAAAAAAGGTGAAACCGCGGTTGAGGTCGAGCTCGATAGCTTCTCCGAACTTCCACGCAAACCCTCATCACCGAAACAGCTGACGACCTTGGGTGCCGGAACGATTCTTGGTTCGGTCCTAGGATTTGCGTTGGCCTTCCTTCTCGCTAATCTCGACAACAAATTCCACACCGTGAGCCAGGTCGAGTTGATGTCTGGTCTCCCTATTCTCGCGACAATCCAACATATCGATTTAAAAGTCCTCGCCCAATTGAAGGACGAAAAAGAAAAACAACTCAAGGTTTCCGATCCGCCTGGAATAGAGTTGTGGGACTCGCGGCTGATTTTTAGGCCTGCTCTCTTGCAAACTCTCTACACCGAAGCCTACCGAATTTTGAGAGCTTCGGTCACCCTTCTTGGGAAGGAAGACGAGCGAAAAGTCAGCTTGTTCACCAGCTCCATTCCGGGTGAAGGTAAAACGACCACCTCCTCAAACTTTGCGATTGCTGCCGCCCAGCAGGGTAAAAAAACGATCCTGGTCGATTTTGATCTTCGGAAGCCCGCCGTTCACAAGGCTTTTGGTCTTAAACGCAGAGATCTTCCCACCGGTCTTACCGAAGTTCTCACCGGGAAAGCCACTCTTGCGGAAGCAATCCAAGAACAAGCTGGACAGGAAAACTTTTCAATTATCTTTGCCGGACAAAAAGCCCCAAACCCAGGTGAGCTTCTCACGACTGAAGGGGTGGTGGCTGTCTTGAAAGAACTCAAGCAAGAGTTTGATGTCATTGTCATTGATTCCGCCCCCCTCCTCGCGGTGCCTGACACCCGACTCCTTGTTCCGGAAGTCGATAATTTCTGTCTCGTAGTCCGTGCCGAACACACTCCCAAGGGTGCCGTTGCTAAATGCCTCGATATGCTGCGGGACGATGATAACGAACCTGCTGGAATCGTAGTCAACGACTACCAGGAAAGAGGCGGTTTTGCCCGCAAGTATCTTTATAAGTATGGTGGCTATGGTGGCTATGGTGGCTACGGTGGCTACGGTGGCTACGGTGGCTACGGCCAGTATGGCGGTGGCTATGGGTCAGGCTCTTACGGGTCTTATGGGAGCTACGGCGCTGATGAGGAGGAAGATGACTAGGCTTTGTGCCTAAGCTGTGAAAACGCGTTTAGAAGGTTTAAAACGTTTAGAAGGTTTAAAAAACCTTGAACTTCGATTCGAGAATTGTTAACCATACTCATATGAAAGGAAGGTTAGCAGAAACAGATACAGCTAGGCAGGAATTGTCGGCCTACTTCTGCCAGCTTGCTGATTCGTTTGGTTTGCCTCGTTCTGTGGCCTTGATTTATGGGACTCTTTTCTTAGCTGAAAATCCGCTCCCGGTTTCAGATATCATCGAAGAGTCAGGACTGAGTAAAGGCAGTGTCTCCAGCGGCCTCCGTTTCCTTGAGCGTGTGGGATTCATTCATCTCGTCGTTGAGTCTTCAGACCGCCGAACTTTCTACCGTCCCGAGCTCTCGCTACGTCGCCTCGCTGCTGGTTTGATTGAGGAAAATTTCACCCCAGCCCTGAAGCGTGGTGAGACCCTTCTCGATGGAGTGGCAAATAACTCAGAACTCACAGATCATCTGAAGGCCCGCCTTGCGAGTCTTCAAACCTGGAACGAAACCGCCCTCGGACTCCTTCCAGCCCTCAGTCTTCTAGACTGATTTTAACAAGTTGCTGTCCATGGACCGCAGCCACCGAACATTTCCCCAACTAAGCCAATTGGAATCTCTGAAAAAAGAGAACAACCAAGGGCGGTAGCTCCGCCGCAAAAAAGCATCTTTTTTGTAGACTGCGTGAGTAGGTTGCTCCAATGCCAATTCGATTCAGCGGTCATTCTAAATGCTCAATGGAAAATCATCTCAAACAAATCAAAGAAATCGCAAATGAATTTGTCATTCTTGGGAATTTTATTTCCCGGGTAGAGACTGATATCGGCCATATTAATCCCGTCCCTCCTGCAGAGTTTGGGTTAGATAATGGATCAAAAAATCGCTATTTCTTGCAACGAATCAATGGAGCCGTATTTTTGGTTCCCAAGGCAGTGATGTGAGTTGTCGAGGTCGTCACGCGCTGCATTAATTCAAAGGTTTCGCGAGTGAAGCGTGATTTGAGCGGCGAAACGCTCCACCTCTTCCCTGCTCGAGGTCGATCCTGTTAAGGATTTCGAATTTGTTAGATTGAATAGCGATTGAGAAGAGCCTCATCCCCAAAAAACCGTCTCAGTCATCGGGTTAATCCGATTCTTCCCTTTTTTTAGGATATCTTTATTTTCCGTATTTAAATCTCTATTTTTCGGATAAATGGCACTCATCAAAAAAATTGAAAGTAAGGAAGTAGTCATTGGTATTATTGGCCTTGGCTACGTTGGTTTGCCACTCGCAGTCGAATTTGGTAAAATATTTTCAACTGTTGCGTTTGATATCAATCTTGATCGGGTTGACGAACTTAAGAAAGGAAACGATACCACTTTTGAATGTTCTCCGGAGAAACTTGCTGAAGCGAAAAGGATCAGCTTTTCCACAGATCAAAGTGATTTAATCTCCTGCGATATCTATATTATCACGGTTCCTACGCCTATTAGAGACAACAAGTCACCGGACTTGCGCCCCCTAATTAGTGCCAGCATTACTGTAGCCAAAGCTCTCAAGCCGGGAAATCTAGTGGTTTACGAGAGCACGGTTTATCCCGGCTGCACGGAGGATGATTGCGTGCCAATTTTAGAACAAGGGAGTGGATTGACATTCAATACCGACTTTTTCTGTGGATATAGCCCTGAAAGGATCAACCCGGGAGATAAAACTCACACGGTCACCAAGATCCTAAAGGTCACTTCTGGTTCTACCCCAGCGATAGGCGAGGTTGTTGATACACTTTATAAGTCCATCATTACTGCTGGGACGCATTTGGCGCCAAGTATCAAAGTGGCTGAAGCTGCTAAGGTTATCGAGAACTCCCAACGTGACATTAATATAGCGTTCGTCAACGAGCTCAGCATGATTTTTCACCGCATGGGCATTGATACTAGTGCAGTGCTTGAAGCGGCTGGCACCAAGTGGAACTTCCTTCCCTTCCATCCTGGATTGGTTGGTGGTCACTGCATCGGGGTGGACCCATATTATCTAACCCAGCGCGCGCAGCAATTTGGCTATCATCCTGAGATCATTCTCGCCGGTCGCAGACTCAATGATAACATGGGGAAAGAGGTTGCTCAGCGAGTGATCAAGCTGATGATCACGAAGGAACATCAAGTCTGGGCTTCAAAGGTTTTGATTCTCGGAATTACCTTCAAGGAAAATTGCCCTGATATCCGTAATTCCCGGGTAATCGATATCATTAGTGAGCTTCAGGATTTTGGTTGTGAGGTGAAAGTCTATGACCCTTGGGCTAGCGCCAAAGATGTGAAGGTGGAATACGGAATAGATCTTCTTACCGAACTCCCCAGCTGTGACCATAGATCCTTTTGTGATGTAGTTATCATCGCAGTTGGCCACGATGAGTTTAAAGAATTGAGCTACACCAACTTCTCAGGAGAAGGTTGTATCATTTTTGATCTCAAAAGTATTTTGCCAAAGGGTGAGGCTGATGAGAGTTTGTAAGTTAATAGGGAGTCTATTTTAGATGATCAATCTTATCTAGTTATTCCAAATCTTTCATTGAGTAATTACCACTTTAAAAATAATAGTAAAAATACGAACTTCAAATTAATCTAGATCTGTTTTTAAAGCTATCAAAATTAGATTCTATTAGTCGAAAACCTTTTAAGTTAAATGAAATTTGAGAAGGTAATACGCGCAAGAACATATGCGCGAGCCGGACTTGCAGGTAATCCATCAGATGGATTTTTTGGTAAAACTATTTCATTTACGTTGCGGAATTTTTTTGCCGAGGTAGTCCTTTATCGGTCAGAATATTTCGAATTATTATCGGGCCCACGTGATAGACCTGTTTACTTAGGAATAAACGATATGGTGAAAAAAATCAATGATTTTGGATACTATGGAGGAATTCGATTGCTGCAAGCTACGATTAAATCATTCCAGAAATATTGTGAATTAAATAATATAATTCTTGGAAGAGATAATTTTTCGGTTCGCTATTTTACTAACATACCAATTCATGTCGGCATGGCAGGTTCTAGCGCTATCATCATATCGTGTTTGCACTCTTTGATGGAGTTCTATGATGTCAAAATCTCTAAACCCTTAATAGCCAAACTAGCATTGTCGGTTGAGAAAGAAGAACTTGGGATTGGGGCTGGTTTACAGGATCGAGTGGCGCAGGTTTACCAAGGGTTGACTTATATGGATTTCGATCGCGAACTTATGGAGTCTCAAGGATACGGCTATTACGAGTCACTGGGGCCTCAACTGTTGAAAAATATCTATCTAGCCTACGCATCTGAAAGAGGCGAAAGCTCAGAGCTCTTCCATAATGATCTTCGCGTTCGCTATCAAGCAGGCGAGACCAAAGTCTTGGAGGCAATGACCCAGTGGGCAAGTATTACTGACCAAGTCCGTTCTTGTCTGGAAGGTGGCCAAACTCAATCAATCGGTAAGCTACTCGATGCGAACTTTGACCTGAGAAAATCAATTTGTAATCTCCATCCGGATAATATTATCATGGTGGAAGCTGCTCGGTCAGTAGGTGCCAGCGCGAAATTCACCGGTTCCGGAGGCGCTATCGTCGGACAATATAAGGATGAAAAAATGTTTAGGGCGCTCTCAAAAACTTTATCCGCTCTTGGTCTAACTACAATCAAGCCTGAGTTAATATAGCATTGGTTTCAAACGCTATGAGTAATCAAAATTGCTAGTTATTCTATCTTAAATTATAAAACTCTTTTTCAAAATGATTCGAAAAGCTGTCATTCCTGCTGCTGGATTTGGAACTAGATTCCTTCCACTTACTAAAGCCCAACCTAAAGAAATGTTACCGATCGTCGATACTCCCGCTATCCAATTTGTGGTTGAGGAAGCGGTGGCCTCTGGAATTACTGACATTTTGATGGTAATTGGAAAATCAAAACGGTCCATTGAGGAATATTTTGACCGTAACTATGAACTTGAAAGTGAGCTTAAAGCGAAAGCGAAAGACGTCCTCCTTAACCAAGTTCGAGAGATTTCCAATATGGCAAATATTCACTTTGTATGGCAAAAAAAACTGAATGGCTTAGGCGATGCGGTCTGGCATGCCCGCAATCATGTTGGCAACGAATCGTTTGCTCTTCTCCTTGGTGATACTGTGCTTGAATCATATTCGGACGTTCCGATTACACGCCAGCTAATCGATGTGTATGATCAGTTTTCTGGTTCAGTAGTGGCTTTAGAACAGGTGCCTGAATCCAAAGTTTCCCAATATGGCATAGTGGGGGGGGCAGAGGTTGCCCCAGGTGTCTATCAAGTCGACGAATTCATCGAAAAGCCAACCATCGAAGAAGCTCCGTCTGATCTAGCATTTGCGGGCCGTTATATCTTTCAGCCGGATATTTTTGATTACCTTAGTCAGACTCAAAGGGGTAAAAATAATGAAATACAGCTCACCGATGCCATGCAGGCAATGGTCGAAAGTCGGCCGATGTTTGCTTGCAAGGTTAACGGTAAGCGCCACGACCTTGGAAATAGAATCGATTTTATCAAAACCAATATCCACTATGCCCTGAAAGATCCCGAGATGCGTGATGATATAGTCGCATATATGAAAAAGGTGGGTTCTCCCTTCGGAATCGAATAAGGTTGCAGTCTCAAGATGAATAAGACAAATCGATAATAATAAATGGATAGTAAAATAAATTTGCTGATTACAGGTGGTGCTGGATTTATTGGATCGAATCTTGTTGAGTACTTTCTCAGGGACGAAAGAGTGGCGAAAGTTCGTATATTAGATGATCTATCCAATGGGTATTTTTCGAATATTGAGGAGTTCATGGAGCATCCTCGATTTGAGTTCATGGAAGGGGATATTACTGATTACCAGACTTGCTTGAAGGCTTGTGAAGGAATGCATAAGGTTTCGCATCAGGCGGCATTAGGCTCAGTAACAAGAAGTATTGAAAACCCCATGCGAAGTACTGAAGTGAATGTACTCGGTACCGTGAATGTTTTACATGCAGCTCATGTGAAAGGGGTTGATCGAGTAATTTTGGCTTGCAGTTCTAGTACTTATGGAGACCACCCTAGTTTACCAAAAGTGGAGGATCGCATCGGGAATCCTTTGAGTCCCTACGCGGTAACTAAATATTCAGTAGAACAATTTGCCGATGTTTTTGGCAAGACCTATGACCTTAATTGGGTAGCTCTCCGTTATTTCAATATTTTTGGGCCAAAGCAAAATGCGGATAACCCCTACGCGGCCGTTATCCCAATCTTTGCCAAGGCCTTTTTGAATAGTGGTGATATTACCATCAACGGTGACGGCGAAACCAGTCGTGACTTCACTTTTGTGGATAATGCGATTTACCTCAACGATTTAGCGCTTTTCACGGAGAATGAAGTGGCCCTAAATCAAGTCTACAACGCTGCTTGTGGCGACCAGATTAGTCTAAACGAAATGGTAGAGATGCTTAGAGAGATTTCTGAAGGCAATCCATCGGTAACTTATGGTCCTGAGCGAAAAGGCGATGTGAAACATAGCAAAGCGGATATCTCCAAGGCCATTGAGCTTCTAAACTACAGACCTAAGGTTCGATTTACAGAAGGACTTGGAAAGGTCTATGCCTGGTATAAAGAAAATAAAGTCTAAGACTTTTATCAACCCCACATGGCGAAAGTATTAGTTACAGGTTCAGCAGGTTTTATCGGAATGCATGTCGCGTTGCGTTTAGCCGAAGCCGGATATGAAGTGATAGGTATGGATAATTTGAATACCTATTACAGTGTTGACCTAAAGCTTGCGCGATTACGTAACCAAGGGATTGCGACCAATGAAATCCAATACAATCGAGTTCTAAAGGGGGCGAACAAGATTAGTTTCGTTCAAATCGATTTGGCTGATCAACATGAATTAACCGAATTATTTAAAGCTGAGCGATTTGACTATGTAGTTCACTTGGCAGCACAGGCAGGTGTTCGATACTCTATAGAGAATCCACATGCCTATATCGATTCCAACGTTAAAGGGTTTCTCGATATTCTTGAATGTTGTTCTCGTTTCAAGGTGGAGCATCTGGTTTACGCGAGTAGCTCTTCCGTTTATGGAACCAATGAACAGGTTCCTTTTATGGAGGACCATAAAACAGAAACTCAGGTAAGTCTTTATGCCGCTACTAAAAAAGCTAATGAGGCCATGGCTAATAGTTATGCTAGTGTGCATGGACTGTTGGTCACAGGCCTACGGTTTTTCACTGTCTATGGACCATATGGTAGACCAGACATGGCCCTGTTTAAATTCACCAAAAAGATATTGGAGGACGAGCCGATAGATATTTACAATAATGGGGAGCTCGAACGTGATTTCACTTATATCGATGATATTGTGGATGGAATCATTAATCTGGTAAACCTAAATCCGAATGACCGCGCCCAGCGTCATGAGATCTATAATATTGGTCGAGGAAAACCTGTTCGCTTGATGGATTTTATCGAGGAATTGGAAGTGGCTTTAGGCATGGAAGCGAAAAAGAATTTTTTACCCATGCAGGCTGGGGATGTACCCAAAACTTGGGCTGATACTAGTCGTCTGGAGAAGGCTACGAGCTACGCCCCTCAGGTCAATCTTCAGGAAGGTGTCGCTCAATTTGTAGAATGGTACTTAGGGCATTATAATATAAGTAGATCCTAGCATGTACATCATTGTAGAAATAGGTCAGGCCCATGAAGGTAGTTTAGGAATTGCCCATTCCTATATAGATGCATTGGCTGGAACAGGTGTGGATGCCATTAAATGGCAAATGCATATTGCCGATGCCGAGAGCTCTGAAGAAGAGCCCTTCCGTGTAAAGTTTTCTTATGAAGATGATCGCCGCATTGATTATTGGAGAAGGATGGAGTTTACCCTTGAGCAGTGGCGTGGAATCAAGCAGCATTGCGAGGAAAAGGGCATGGAGTTTATTTGTTCCCCTTTTAGCAATGCTGCGGTAGAAGCCTTAGAGCAACTAGGTGTAAGCAAATACAAGATTGGCTCTGGTGAAGTAAACAACTTTTTGATGCTTGAGAAGATTTGTAAGACCGGAAAAGCGGTGCTGTTGTCTTCAGGCATGAGTTCCTACGAAGAGCTTCAGGAGGCGGTAAATTTTGTGCAATCGCATGGCAATGAACTGATACTTTTCCAATGCACCACAGCTTATCCCACAGAAGCCAAGGATTGGGGTTTAAATGTCATTAGTGAATTAAGAGAAAAGTTTAAATTGTCTATCGGCTTTTCAGATCATTCGGGTGGGATTACCGCTTGTACTGCCGCAGCTGCTCTGGGCGCATCCTACTTCGAAATTCATGTCGTTTTTGATAAGCGCATGTTTGGCCCAGACACTAAAGCTTCCTTGACTATAGATGAAACGAAAGACTTATGCAGGTCCTTACATGAGGTAGAAACTGCTCTAAATCATCCTATTGAGAAGTCAGATAATTCTAGATTTACAGAGGTAAAGGGAATCTTTGAGAAGTCTTTAGCGGTAAACCGCAATATGAAAGCGGGAGAAATAATTTCTATTGAGGACTTAGAAGGAAAGAAGCCTAAGGGTTTTGGTTTGGATGCCTCCAAATTCCGCTCAATTATTGGTGAAAAACTCAATAAGGACCTGAAAGCATGGTCCTTCCTAAAAGAAGAAGATATTTCTAATGGCCAAGCGTAAAATCTGCGTTGTTGTAACGGCTCGACCAAGTTACAGTCGCGTTAAAACAGCTTTAAAAGCAATTGATGAGCACCCAGAACTAGAATTACAGTTGGTTGTTGCGGCTTCCGCTTTATTAGATCGGTATGGCAGTGCAGTGCAGTATATTGAAAGCGACGGATTCGAAATTAAGTCACGAGTTTTCAATATTTTAGAAGGAGAGAACCTTACTGCTGCAGCTAAAACCACTGGCATTGGTATCCTGGAACTCGCATCGGTATTTGAAAACTTGAAGCCTGATATCGTAGTAACCATTGCCGATCGATTTGAAACCATGGCAACCGCAATTGCTGCTTCTTATATGAATATTCCACTCGCCCATATTCAAGGCGGGGAGGTTACAGGAAATATTGACGAAAAAGTTCGTCATAGCATTACCAAACTGGCTGATTACCATTTTGTAGCTTCTGAAGGCGCTAAGGAAAGAGTGCTCAAGCTAGGTGAGGAACCTGCCCAAGTCTATAATACAGGTTGTCCATCAATAGACTTAGCAGCGGAGGTACTCGAAAATAGTGCTTTCAACTTCAACCCTATCGAAAAGTATGGGGGAGTTGGTCGTTCTTTGGATTACATATCAGACTATCTGGTGGTAATGCAACATCCAGTTACCACTGAGTATGCGGAAAGTCGCCTCCACGTGAATCAAACCCTAGAAGCTATCAAGGAGTTAGATATTCCAACCTTTTGGTTCTGGCCCAATGTGGATGCTGGAAGTGATGGTACATCGGGCGCCATTCGAACCTTCAGGGAAAGAAACCCGAAAACCAATATCCATTTTTTTAAGAATATGGAACCACAAGATTTTTTAAGGCTATTGATTAATTCAAAATGCCTCATCGGGAATTCTAGTGTTGGAATTAGAGAGTGCGCTTTTTTAGGAGTTCCGGTTGTTAATATTGGTTCTCGCCAAACACGTCGTGATCGAGGGTTAAATGTAATTGATGTGGACTATAAAAAAAGATCAATAATTGAAGCAATTAATTCGTGGCTTTCCGAAGGGGATGCGGCACGATCTAATGTCTATGGAGGTGGTGAGGCAGGTAGTCGAATTGCTGAGTTATTGAGTAAGGTTCCTATTAGATTTCATAAAACAATAGTTTATTAAAATGCGAGTGCTTGGCGTTATTCCAGCGCGAGGAGGATCTAAAGGTGTTCCTCGAAAGAACATTAAGCTTCTTGGAGGTAAACCTTTGATTTGGTATACACTTAAATCGGCGAAAGAATCTAAATTCCTATCAGAATGCCTTGTCTCCACTGAGGACAAGGAAATAAAAGAAACCGCAATAGGTTTAGGGGCGGAAGTACCTTTCCTTAGGCCTAAAGAATTGGCGCTTGATACTGCTTCAACATTACCGGTCTTAACGCACGCCTTATCTGAAATGGAACATCAAGGAAAATATTTTGATGCTGTTTGCATTTTGCAACCCACATCTCCTTTTCGCTCTTCTGGATTTATAGATAAGTGTATTGAAAAATTTATTCAAACTAAAGCTGATACGCTCATTTCAGTTAAAAAAGTTCCAGATCATTACAATCCACATTGGGTTTTTGAGGAAACGGAAAAAGATCGTTTCAAAATAAGTACTGGCGAAAAGCAAATTATCCCTCGACGCCAACAACTACCGAATACCTTCTACCGTGACGGTATGGTATACCTGGTAAAATCCGATTTAATTCTACGGGAGAATACCCTTTTTGGATCCAAAATCTCAGCTTACCCAACACAAGGGGACAGCATCAATATCGATACGATGGAAGACTGGCGTTTAGCAGAGGCCTTCCTAAAAACTAACATGCAAAAACCAAATAAACTAGAATAGCATTAATGAAAAAATTTTTACACATTGGCGGCGATTCAAGAAGCGGAGGATCGCTTTTGGCAAGACTCTTCGATGGGCACCCTGAGGTTCCTTCATACCCTTTTGAAAATGAGTTTTTTGAAGAGCGCAATGGAAGCTTAATCAACTTTTCCGCTTTCCGTGAATCGGCTAATCCTTCAGATATTGAAAAACAAGAAGTAGTTAACAAGATTAGAAAGTTCGGGAAGGATTTACTTCAAACCAAGCAAAGATATGGTACAGATGATAGCAAGTTTGACTATACCCAATTTAGAGAAGGCTTGGCTTCAATGGTCAGTAAGGAAATGAGCGATCAGGAGATCTATGATTGTGTCCATGAAAACTTTTTTCAAGTATTTGAGAATTCCAATATTACCTCGGCAGCTGCAATTAGTAATCATTGCTCAAGAACTTTTGCTGCTGACTTAAAGCAGTTCTTTAGCACTTTTGAGGATGGGTATTTCATTCATACTATCCGCGAACCGAAGGCTGTTACTGCCTCCTTAAAAAATTATTCCTTTTTTGCGACGGGAAAGAAGCCAGATTTAATACCCCCTAATTTCATTGATTTATCCATTGACCGCTGGCTTCTAGCAGCGTGTATGGCAGTAAAAAATAGAAAACAATTTGGTAATCGTTACTTGATTGTTTTATATGAGGATCTGATCTTTAACGACAAGCAAACTCTAGAGGGAATTTGTAATAAGATTAATTTAAATTTCAACGAAGGAATGTTGGTTCCGACCTTTGGAAACAAGGTCTGGGGTGGAAATTCATCATTTGGCAAAATGCCGGCAAAAGTATCTTCCCAAAATTTGGAAAAATACAAGGAAGTCTTGTGCAAAGAAGAACAGGATAAAGTGGATGCAGTCCTGTTGGAGATTTACAAGGCCTTTGATGGCAAGTTGACGGATGATGAAATCATTTCTAATATTGAGTTGGCGATTAACAATCGAATGATCAGTTCCGTTATTGGGTCAACTGATTTGCACCAGCAGTTTAATGGAATTTATACTCGAATGAGAGAAATGCAAATACGCTAAGATTTGAAACTAGTAATACTTACAAGCAATGCCATTCGTCATAAGTTTCTAGCCAATACCATTGGGGCGGACTGTGATGAAACTTTAATTATTTCAGAATGCAAACCTTTAAGTTTATCGAATCAGATTGCTAGAGCAGAAGAAGATCTTGTTACTGAACATTTTATTTTGCGTGATAACGTGGAATATGAATTTTTTAAAGGAAATGATTCCTTCAATTATCCTTGTTTACCTGTATTGTATAAGGAAGTAAATACCTCCTATCTTTATGAAGCGGTTAAAGATTTTGGACCAAATTTAATGATTGTTTATGGTACATCCATCATTCGGAAACCATTATTGGATTTATTACCTTATGGCAAAATAATAAATCTACATCTGGGAATCTCTCCTTACTATCGGGGTAGCGGGACGAACTTTTGGCCATTTGTAAATCGAGAATTACAGTTTGTAGGTTCCACCTTACTTAATATAGATGCCGGTGTAGATACGGGCGATATCATCGCTCATGTGCGTCCGGAGTTTGAAGAAGGTGACACGGTCCATTCAGTAGGGTGTAAGGTGATCCGTGATTCGGCTGAAGCTTTAAGAATCCTAATTTCTAAAGCCCGAGATGGGGAGCCAGCAGAAGCGGTAAAGCAGTGGGAAACTGTACCCAGCCGCTACTATCGTAAGAAGGATTTTGGAGAGCAAGCATTAAAGGATTACTACAGTAACCTTGAGACTAGAGTGGTGAAAGAATATTTGGAGACTCCAACTTTAGTGAATGATCTAATCAGTCTTTAATGTTAATTGCTATTAATTATCATTATATCCGGGAGAATTTTGATTTGCCCTATCCTAGTATTTTCGGAATTCGACCGGATGCATTTAGAAGGCAATTGGAAACTTTAGGGCAATGGGGTAGTTTTGTATCACAGGAAAGTATTTTACAAAGTATAAGAGGACAAAAACCGCTTCCGGAGAAAGCTTTCATAATAACTTTCGATGATGGTCTCAAAGAACAGTATCAGATTGCACTCCCGATTCTTAAAGAACTTGGTATCCCAGCTATATTTTTTGTAAATCCTAGGGTGTTTGAAGAAGCACATGTCCTTGGGGTACACAAGATTCACCAATTGCGTTCGGTAGTGGCTCCATCTTTATTAAAAAAGAAAATCGAAGATTTTATTTTTTCCCAAGATCAGGGGAAGCAGTTGGGCTCTTATCAGGAAAAAGCGTTAAGTCATTATAAGTATGATAAAGCGGAGATTAGTGAACTAAAATATCTCTTAAATTTCGTCTTAGAAAGTTCAGAACGTCAACAGTTAATTGATACGGCCTTTCATGAAACCTTTAGTTCTGAGGAAGAGGTCAACAATTCTCTGTATATGGAACAAAAACACCTGAAAAACTTATATGATTTGGGATTTTTAGGAAGCCATAGTTTCGAGCATTTTCCAATTGGCACTCTTTCAAGGAATGAGCAAGATTTTCAGGTCCGGCAATCGCAGAAATATTTTACCAAGCTACTGGGAAGTCCTTTGCCTAGCTTCAGTTACCCTTATGGGTCTTATGAGGCTTGCAACGGTCTAGAAGGCATTTTGGTAGATAATGATTTTGAATTCGCCTTCACCATGGAGAGAGGCATAAATCATAACCTTTCGAACTCTTTTCATTTAAGTCGCTTTGATAATAATGACCTACCCTCAGGCAAAGCTTGGAAGGGGCCACTAAAAGACCCCTTTGAGGTTCTTCCTTCTGCAAAATGGAGCTTTAAATAATTAGATGAACAACATTATTCTAATCGGCGCCGGAAACATTGGATCACGCCACTTACAAGGTTTGCGGCTAGTAGAGTTTCCATTACATATAACGGTTGTAGACCCGTCGCCTGAGGCCCAGGAACGGGCAAACAAATTATTTCATCAAGTAGAGGCAAGAAGTGACTTTTTAGGGGAATTGCACTTTGCCTCCAATATTCCGACGAACCATTCCTTTGATATTGCTATTGTGGCAACAAGCTCGACGATCCGAAGAGTAATTACAGAGCAGCTGCTAGACAATAACCAGGTCCGCCATCTAATTCTTGAGAAGTTTCTTTTCCAGAGAATTGAAGACTATAAAATCATTGCAGGTTTGCTGGAAAGAAAGAACGTCGCGGCTTTTGTCAATTGTCCAAGACGTCTATATCCTTTTTATCAAGGCTTAAAGCAAACATTAAAATCTGAAAATGGTCCCGTGGAGTTTCACTTTAGCGGAACAAATTGGGGCTTGGCATGCAATGGTGTCCACCGGATTGATTTATTTGCCTTCTTAACTGGAAACTCTCATTTCAATATTGATGTATCGGATTTGGAAAACACCATTGTTAAAAGCAAAAGATCCGGCTATATGGAATTTAATGGAAGGATTGAAGCAAGCACTGAAGCCGGTGATAAAATGATAGTAAGCTCCTTTTCGGCGGGGAATGCTCCAAATCTTCAGATTATAAATACACCAAGTCGTCGCTACGTAATTAGTGAGAAACAAAGATTCATGTTTGTTTCCGAATCTCTCAATAATTGGGAATGGGTTAGAAAAGATTTTGACATGCCTTTTCAATCGCAACTTAGCAATGTATTCGTGAAGCAGCTTTTAACTATAGGTAAGTGCCAATTAACAAGTTATGAGGAGTCTTCTAGGCACCATCAGGAAGCTCTAAAAGGGATGTTGGATCATATGAGTAGATTGGGAAATGAAAAAATTGAGCTATGTCCAATAACCTAAGTGATTTAGTTTTGGTAGGTGCCGGGAAGATGGCTCAAGCTTATTCTAAGGTACTCTTGGCACAAAAAGTGCCATTTACCGTGGTTGGTCGTAGTGAAGATCGTGTGAAGATTTTGCAAGAACAGTTTCCTTCTGTTTTGGCTATTTCGGGAGGGGTCCAAGTCTATTTGGACTCAAATAGAGCGCCAAAAGCTGCAATTATCGCCGCCAATATTTCCTACATGACGGAGATTGCAGAAGGTTTTATCGCTGCCGGAACAAAACGTGTATTACTTGAAAAACCAGGGGCTCTTTCCGAAGTTAATCTTAAAGGCTTACTGGAGCTTGCGGAGGCCCATAATGCTGAAGTTTACGTTGGGTATAATCGGAGGTTTTATTCGTCTGTGCGAAAAGTGAAAGAATTAATTCTGGAAGATGGAGGACTAACTTCTGTTCATTTCGATTTTACTGAAATGATTCCTAAAATTAAGAAAGCCAAACATGGTGATGCGGCTTTAGCAAAATGGGTCTTATCCAATTCCTCGCATGTTATTGACACCGTTTTTCATCTGGCGGGTTATCCGGAAGAACTGACCGCTTTTGTAGGCGGAAATGCTGTGAAATGGCATCCTAGTGGGTCTATTTTTCTTGGCATGGGAAGGACGGATCAGGAAGTGCCCTTTTCTTATCACGCAAACTGGGGCTCTGCGGGCTGTTGGAAGATTGAGTTGAATACTGCTGAATCCAAGTATCTTTTGTCGCCGATGGAGCAGCTGAAAGCTCAAAAAAGAGGGGAAATGGAAATTGAGCAACTGGATATAGATAATCATTATGATTTTGACTTTAAACCGGGAATTTATCGTCAAACAAAAGCGTTTTTGGAAAATCCTTCCGAAAGCGCATTAGTTACCATCGAGAAATTGTTAGAAGAGTTTCAGATCCTAAATCGGATAGCCGGATATTAATAATTTGCGAAGGCTACTATTCTAAGATCATGGCTAGAGACCAATCGATTTTATTTTTATCAGATAGCAATCGCTACCTCCAGCATGATCTCTATTGTCAAATAGCAAAAAATTTTCCAGAAAATTTAAAATCGGTGTTTCTGGCATCTGATTTCAAGGCAGATACTCTACATCGAAAGAGTGAGGATATAGATAGGAAAGAATTAGAAGATGCTTTTTCCAAGTTTATTGAAATGCCGAGGTTGTTATTAGACCGCCGACCATTGACTAATCCTTTAGCCAAGGTTTGGCGCTATGGCAAAAATCTCAGGAGTAAACAGAATTGGCGGAAGGGTCTACTGTGCAAGATGGATGACCTAAATCCAAGCTTGTTGATCTTAACATCGACAAATGCGGAGAATACAAGAGTAATAAGTCGCTATAGACCAAGAATTCCAAAACTGTACATTCAGCCATGTAATTTTAGGGTGCAGCAGAAGGGACAATATAGTATTTCTGAAAAACTCAAGAATTTTTGGTTTAATCGAATTCTAAGATTACCCATCCTACCGGTTAAAGAGACCACTTTCGACCACTTTGGTAAAATGCATTTGGCTTTATGGTCACCGCTTTGGAAAAACCATGCTCTTGAAAGGAAGGAGTCCAGTTTTCACTTTACAGGGAATCCCACTTATGACCAGTGCTTTGAAAAATTCTCTGCCGAGAGAGCTTATTCTAAGACTGCTAAAGTATGGATCTATCTTAACAAAGAAAAGAATAGTGGGCAAAAAAACTGGGATGTATATGCGAATTTTTACCGAGAAATGATGCGAATTCAGCCAGATTTCTTCTATGGTTTTAAGGCACATCCTCATTCTAACCTTGAGAAAATTCAGAGAGCATTTCCCGGCGCCAAGGTAACGAAGGAATTGGTCCCAAAAGAAAAAGTGGACATTATGATCACGCATTGGTCTTCTACGGCATTAGAGTTTATTGCTGAGGGGATACCAACCCTGCTCGTGAACCCGGATGGCCAGTTTGATTTCTCGGAACGTTATCTAGATCAATACGAAGGAATTGCCCGATCTATCGAGGAAATAAAAAGCCACTTTAAGAATTATCAAGAGGAAGGGAGTAAAGCGTTTTTGAACTTCCGGAGCAACTTTGTGAAGCGGAGCTTAATCTCCGATGATGGGAAGAGTACTGAAAGAGTGATTCGCCTTATTCAAAAATTAAGTCGGCCCGAGTGATAAAAAAAATAAGAGCGAAAATTGGTGATTCTAAGCTTCTTCAAAGTGATTTTGGAGAAACTTTAAAGCATACTTGGACCTATTTATCGGGGAGCGTAGCCTTAAAAAGCCTTAGCATAATCGGAATACCGATAATGACCAGACTCCTAACTGAGGAGGATTATGGAATTCTTAATATATTTTTCACTTACACCGTTTTGGCGGCAACAATATTTACTCTGAATACCCATGTCGGAACCGGACGTTACTATTTTGAAAATGATCAAGATTTTAAATCCTTTTTTGGGACCTCACTGGTTGTTTCATTATCCATGTTAATAGCTACCTTTTTGGCTACCGTTGTTTATGCAGAGCCTATTGCAAGATTCTTGGATTTACCTGTCATCTGTATTTATTTTATTGTCCCCTTTGCTTTCAGTAATGTGTTGAAGTCATTTCACATGCAAATTTTCCGAGCCAAGCGTAAATCCAAAAAGGTTCGAAGCCTCAGTTTAATATCCGGCTATCTAGGATTTGTGCTGGGAGTGCTATTGGTTTATCTTCATCCGGTAGAGGAGCGTTTTATGGGGCAGTTATGGGCCGGGCTGATCATGATGGTCGTTTCTGGCTCTATTGTTTTTTACAGGCTCGCAAAATATATTAAGTTTGATTTCAAATGGGGTCATTTGCGGTATATGTTTTCATTCGGAGTTCCCTTAATGCCAGCTTATTTGAGTGGTTTTATTCTTGCTCAGTTTGACACGGTAATGATTGGCTCTTATCTAGGAAAAGCTGAGGCGGGCCAATACAGCTTTGCCTATAATATTAGCATGTTGATGGTTATGGTGGTGAATGCCTTGTTCTATTCTTGGACGCCCAAGTATTTTGAATATATGAAGGCGGAAAATTATGAACAACACGATAAAGATACCTTGAAGCTCTTATCTATAATTTCTTTTTCGGCTTGTGGTCTGATTCTATTCTCAGATTGGATCGGATATATACTAGGTTCAGTATCGTTCCATAAGTCCTTGTATTTGATCCCGCTTATTATCTTTGGGCAATATTTGATGGGCATCAACCCTATCTATAAGCGCCATATTAGTTTTTCAAAGAAAACCATTTATACCTCAGTCATTGTACTTCTTGCAGGAGCTCTAAATATTTGGCTGAACTCTATTTATATTCCCAAAATAGGGGCAGCAGCAGGGGCTTATACGACGGTAGCATCTTATATGGCAATGTTAGTTCTTACCTATTTAGCCGTAAAGTATTGTATAAAATTGCATGTCACTCCAGTTTTAGGGATTGTTGCTAGGGTGTTAGTAGTTGTGGCAGTTTGTGGATTTTATTATGTTGATTTCTATTTTTTAGAACTGTCGGTCTTCTTACAGATTGTTTTAAAATTTGGGCTTTTACTTGTAAGCGGGCTACTTCTCTTATGGAAGATGTTTCCGTTTCAGAGTGGCAAAACACCCTTTGCTAAAAATTTATTTAAAAAAAACTAACTAAATAATTATTTGATGAATCTTTCAGGGAAAAGCATATTAATAACCGGAGGAACTGGCTCCTTGGGTAAGGCTTTAACCAAGCACGTCTTAAATTCTTTTCCAGAGGTTAAGCGTCTGGTTATTTTTTCTCGAGGTGAGCAAAAGCAATTCCAGATGGCCCAAGAATTTCCGATGGCTAAGTATCCGCAGATTCGATATTTTATTGGAGATGTTAGGGACCGAGAACGCTTAGACCGAGCTTTTAAAGGAGTTGATTATGTCGTCCATGCTGCGGCCATGAAACATGTGCCTATTGCAGAATACAATCCTATGGAATGCGTGAAAACGAATATTATGGGTGCGGAGAATATTATCAACGCCTGTTTGGATTCGGGTGTGGAGCGCGTTGTAGCCTTATCAACAGATAAAGCGGCAGCCCCAATTAATTTGTACGGTGCTACTAAGTTGGCTTCTGATAAACTATTTGTAGCAGCTAATAGTATTACTGGCTGGAATCCTATTCGTTTTTCTGTAGTACGTTATGGGAATGTTATGGGATCAAATGGTTCGGTAATTCCATTTTTTATCAATAAGCGTAGGGAGGGTAAACTTCCGATCACCAGTGAAAAGATGACTCGATTCAATATCTCATTACAAGGTGGCGTGGATATGGTATTGCACGCTCTAGAGCATGCGTGGGGTGGAGAGATCTTTATACCAAAGATTCCTTCTTACGACATTATGACCCTTGCGGAGGCGATTGGACCAGATTGCGAAAAGCCAATCATTGGTTTACGTCCAGGTGAAAAAATTCATGAGGAGATGATTACATCTTCTGATTCTTATTTCACATACGACTTAGGAAAATATTTCACCATACTTCCTTCGAGCCATAGCTGGAACCTAGATGATTTTGTCAGGACTTTTAATGCTGAAAAGGTAGCAGAAGGGTTCCAATATAATTCTGGGGAGAATAAACATTGGGAAACTGTGGATTCGCTACGGTCCCTGATTAAAGAGCATGTCGACCCTGGATTTCAGGTATAAAGCAGCCTCTCTAAGAACTAAACTTATGGCTTTTTATCCTGTCCACATTTCTTCATGTAAAGAGCCTTGGGTTAATTCAAAAAATTAGAAATATGAAAAATGGTTATACAATTTTAGAAGTAGCTAATGTCCACGGCGGGAATTACAAATATTTTCAGGACCTAATTATCGAATTATCGGATTACCAGAAACCACATTACGGTATAAAGTTCCAGATCTTTAAAGCAGACTTAATGGCCCTGCCTAGTTTTTCTGATTACAGAATCTATGAGGAGCTTTTTTTTGACTGGGAGCAGTGGGAATCGATAATCACACAGGCTGCAGAAACTAAAGACATTTGGATCGATATTTTTGATCTTTACGGCGTGGAAGCGGTTCAACGATTTAATGAAAAAGTTCATGGTGTGAAATTTCAAGCTTCGGTATTAGAGAATTTTGAAGTGATCTCAGCTCTGAAAGAGACCAATATGAAAGGTAAGTATTTGATGCTAAATATAGCCGGAATGGAGATGGAAGATGTTCATCAGAAAATTCGGTTTATTGAGTCCGAGATTGATTGTCAGGAAATATTACTTCAGGTGGGGTATCAAAATTATCCTACTCCGATCTCTAAATCAGGGATCTTTAAGATAAGAGATTTACAGCAAAGCGGTTATTCAGTTGTTTTTGCGGATCATAGTCCTGGTGAATCTGAGGAAGCAATTTTTTTACCATTAATGGCGTATCATGCAGGCGCAATGGGGGTGGAAAAGCATGTTATGCTCGGTGATAGGCAAACTAAATATGATTATCAGGCTAGCATTACGACGGATAGACTTAAGGAATATGATAGGCAACTAGATAAGTACTTTTCAGGAATAGACACTGTTTTTGTCAACCGGCTTGAAGCTTACTATCTTGCGAAGACAATTCAGAAGCCGGTTCTCAATAAACCTATGTTCTCTGGTAAGGTGCCAAGTGAATCAGATTTTTGCTACCGTCGAACAGATGAAGATGGATTAATGCTTTCTGAAATTAAAGAACTTGTTGCTCAAGGAATGGTATTAAGAAGGGCGGTCCAAAAGGGTAAGGTTCTGCGAAGGGAGGATTTTAAAATACCTGTGGTAGCCCTGATTGTGGCCTGCCGATTGAAAAGCTCACGGTTGAAGTCAAAAGCGCTCCTCGATATTGGTGGCCTGCCTTCGATTCAGTTGTGCATGAAAAACGCCTTGCGCATTCCTGATGCGCATCATGTGGTTTTAGCAACATCGAATTTGGAGGATGATGCAGAACTTAAGAATCACACCTACGATGATTCGGTGATATTTCACCAGGGAGATCCAGAAGATGTCATTAGCCGTTATCTAGATATTTGTGATAAACTCAGAGTGGATACTGTTATACGATTAACTGGTGACTGTCCTTATGTCTCACAAGAAATTGCCTCCATTCTGCTCAAATCCCACCGCAATACGGGAGCGGATTACACTGCGGCAAAAAACTTCGCAGTTGGGACTTCAACTGAGATCATGGAAGTCGAAGCATTGCGTAAGATTAAAAGGCATTTTAAGTCTGCTGATTACTCTGAATATATGACTTGGTATTTTATGAATAACCAAGATCATTTTAAAACTAATGTGGTTGAATTACCTGAAGATTATGTGCGAAATTACAGGCTAACCTTAGATTATCAGGAAGACTTGGACCTATTGAACAAGATAGCAGACTATTTTGCAGAAACTGGAAATATGTATACACTGCGTGAACTTTTCGATTTCCTCGATGGTAATCCCGAGGTTGTGGCACTTAATAGTGATATGAAATTAACCTATAAAACTGATCAAAAGCTTATCAATTTATTAAATGAGAAAACCAGAATTATCGATTGATAGAAATGAAACAGAAAATGTTAGTTACTGGGGCTTCAGGGATGCTAGGTGGGACATTAGTTAGATATTTTTCTCCTGTTTTCGAAGTCTACGCAAGTTCTGGACAGTCAGAGTTACCCTATGCGGAAAAACACCTGACTTTCGACCTAAATAGGAACGACTACGAAGTGCTACTCGAATGGGCTCAACCTGATATTATTATCCACTCAGCAGCATTGACCAATGGCAACCTATGTGACCGTAATCCCGAAATAGCTTTAAAAACCAATGCGTTATCTCTGAATAAAATTGCTCTAGGTGCTAAACCAGAAACGAGAATTATACATATATCAACTGATGCTGTCTTTTCTAGTAGGGCTCATAATTCGAATGAGAATGATTTTGCGGGTAGTGACAGCGTATACGGTAAAAGTAAAGAGCTCGGGGAGTTTTTTCTACAGTTGAGATCTCAAAACTTCACAATAATTCGCACAACAATAGTGGGTGTCAATCAGCTTGAAGGAAGGCAGGGCTTTGCTGAATGGATAGTTAAATCTGCAAGGGAGAAAGAGAGAATTGGGCTATTCGATGATGTATTTTTTACCCCGATCTGCTGTTCTACCTTGGCCCGGATCATTTTTAAGATTCTTCAAAATGGCTACTTTATAAATGAGAAAGTTCATATCGGAGCCTCCGAGATTTATTCTAAATATAATTTTGGTATTTCTTTGCTTAAGGAGCTTGGTCTGGGGACTGACCAGATTGAAAAGAGTAAAATTACAAACTTTTCCGGAAGGGCAAAAAGAGCAACGGATCAAAGTCTAAATAGTTCTTATTTTGAAAAAGTCACTGGGATTACGCTCCCGGGGTTAATAGAAACAGTAAAGCAATTAAAAAAAGATTTCGATGAATAAAAAGATATCAAACTTTAATAAATAGATTGTAGAGAATGGCCTATGCTTCTAGCAAAGCACTTTACGATAGGGAGGAGGACTTTCAAATCGAAACGGATGACCGTCATTTCATTTCTTGTTAAGGGTAACCCTGGTTGGTATACCGAACTCTAGGATTAAGTGTGGCACAAACTGTAAGTTTTTTAACCCGTTTAAAGGGCTCCCCTAAAAGAAGGGCAAATTCTGATTGACTGGGTGTTCAGCTAACCAAAAAAAGTAAGGAATCGAAAGAATTTGATCGCGTGAGTTTTAGGGTTTCTATCGTTGTGAAGGTCTCTTTTTTAAAATAAGGACACGGATTTTTGATCCAAGGTGAGCCCCATCCTCTATCGAAGTAAATGACCTTAAAAGTTCTTGCCAAGGCTTGTAACCGCGAACAAACTTTGGTTGGGAAAGTGAAATTGGGATCTTCAAAACTAGGCATTAGGCGATGTAGGGATGATGCGTTCGGTGCAGGTAGTTCTATTACTGGTTCCTGCCTTTATACAAAACCAATTCCACTATCAAAAATTAAGGTGCGCCAAAAATAAAACTAACGAAATACTTTGATGGAGATTAAAAAAAGGGAGATCAAAGAAGGTAACCCGACCTATTTTATTGCAGACATAGCTGCGAATCATGATGGTGATCTTCAACGGGCACTCGACCTTATCTATAAAGCAGCAGAGGCTGGTGCAAATGCTGCTAAGTTCCAGCATTTTGATGCGGATACAATCATCAGTAAGGAAAGCTTTGGTTCAATGTCACAACAGCTCTCCCATCAAGCGAAGTGGAAACAGAGTGTGTATGAGGTTTACAAGGGTGCGTCTGTCCCTTGGGAATGGACTGACGACCTCAAAAAAGCGTGTGATGCTGCTGGAGTCGATTTTATGTCAACACCTTATAACTTAGGGGCAGTTGACATGCTTGATAAATATGTTGATGCCTTCAAAATAGGCTCAGGAGATATTACCTGGATTGAAATAGTCGAAGCCATGGCAAAGAAACAGAAACCCGTTATTTTAGCCAGCGGGGCATCTTCCCTTCAAGATGTGGAAAGAGCAATGGTTGCACTTAGAGGGATAAACGAAGACGTCTTACTCATGCAATGTAATACGAACTACACAGTAGATTTAAAAAACTTTAAGCACATCAAGCTAAAAGTCTTGAATACCTATCGTGCTTTGTATCCTACAGTCCCCTTGGGCTTAAGTGATCACACGCCTGGACATTCAGTAGTTCTTGGAGCGATTGCACTTGGGGCATGTGCTGTTGAAAAGCATTTTACAGATGACATTGGGAGAGAGGGGCCAGACCACGGCTTCTCTCTAGACCCATTAACTTGGAGAGACATGGTTAATGCGACACGAGAGTTAGAGAATGGTCTTGGAGTTAATGGCATAAAAGAAGTAGAAGAGAATGAGAAAGAGTCAATAATTGTTCAGAGGCGAAGTTTGACCGCTGCTAGGGATCTTGGTGTCGGTGAGGTGGTAACCAAAGCAGATATAAAAGTGTTACGGCCCGCTCCATCTGATGGAATTCCGCCCTACCTGATTGATGATGTAATCGGTAAGGTGACGACTTTACCGATAAGTAAAGGAGATCATATAAAATGGATCCAATTTAAATAATTCGTAGAATAATGGTTAAAATTTCTATAATTATTACTTCTTATAACTACGAAAAATATATTCAGCAGGCAATCACTTCTTGCCTCAATCAAGAGGATTTTGGTGAGTATGAAATCATAGTGATTGATGATGGTAGCACAGACAATACATTAAAAATCCTAACCAAGATTAAAGATCCGAAGTTTAGTTATTATGCGACTCAAAATAAGGGTATTGAGCATTGTGCAAACTATGGCTTTTTAAGGTCCAAGGGTGAGTATTTACTCCGTGTGGATGCTGATGACTTACTATGTCCTCATTATCTCTCCGAGATGGTAAAAGTGCTAGATTCGCGGAAGAACTGTAGCTTTGTTTATTCAAATTATTACAGTATTGATGAGGAAGGGAAGATCTTAAGTTCATCTTCTTTACCTCCTTTCAATGCAGATGAAATAAGAGGGCGGGGAGATTTTTTGGCAACTGGCACACTCTATCGCAGATCATCGATTCAAAAGCATGGGTATTACTCTGAAAAAGTGAAGAACTGTGGGCTGGAAAATTTTGAACTGATATTAAAAATAATTAATAATGAGGGTAGAGGATGCTTACATGAATCGATTTTATTTTCTTACCGTAGACACTCCCAAAATATGTCACAATTAAAAAGAAATCAAATTATCAAATACGGCAATTTGATTTCCCAAAAGATTTCAGGTAAAAAATTTAAAACGAACAGATATCACCCATATCAACTAGTGATTAATGATGAAGAAGATACTGATAGTGGCCGCTCATCCAGATGACGACGTGCTGGGATGTGGAGGGCTAATTGCGAAATATTCCAGAACCAAAGAATTTAGAGTTGTTTTTATCGGCGAGGGATCTTCTTGCCGTTTTTCAAGAGAGGAGCAGCAAACTGATAAGGTGCTATCTACGATTCGTGAGAGAAATGATTATGGGAAGGAGGCTTTAGGAATTCTAGGCGTGAGAAACTATTCTTTTCATGATTTACCTTGTGGTAGATTGGATCAATTTCCGATTCTAGAAATTAATAAGATTATTGAAAAAGAGATTTCTGATTTTGAACCTGACACAGTATTTACACACTCCGAAAAGGATACGAACAATGATCACGTGGTGGTAAGTCGGTCAACAATGATGGCCACGAGACCAGGAGCCTTTAGCTGCGTCGAAAGAGTATATGCATATGAGATACTCTCCTCAAGTGAATGGAAATTTACTGAAGCTTTTGAGCCTAATTATTTTGAAGAACTAACACGGGAACAGGTGGAGCTGAAATGGAAATCCCTCGCAGCATATAGAAGCGAAATCAAAAGCTTTCCATATCCTAGATCTGAGGAAGGAATCCTCACTTTAGCCAAATATAGAGGGATGCAAGGAAATATATTTTACGCAGAGGCATATAAATTAATTAGGCAAATCCAGAAATAGCCAATGAAGATTGCATGTATTACCTATCGAACTTGGGCTGCAAGAATTTATCAAAGGCTAGTCAAGAAATATAGGCAGCATACTTTTCTAGTATGGGAAAAAAAGGAAAGTTATGAAGCTGCTAAACTAGAAAATTTCGCTCCAGATTTGATCTTATGGTATGGTTGGAGCTGGATGATTGAAAAGCGATTTACTGAGAACTTTTTCTCCATAATGCTACACCCTTCACCCTTACCAAAATATAGGGGTGGATCGCCGATCCAGAACCAAATAATTAACGGTGACTTAGATTCAGCAGTGACATTGTTCAGAATAACGTCCGAAGTTGATGCGGGAGATATTCTTGTTCAGGATGCAATGAGATTGCAGGGGTCGATCGACGATATCTTCGAAGAAATTACTAATGTCGGTTTTAAGGCAACTTGTAGGATAGTTGACGGAAATTATAAATCGATCCCCCAGAACCATGAAGAAGCCACTTATTATAATAGAAGACAAGAGGGCGAGTCTGAAATTACCCTGGAAGAGTTTAAAAACAAAAGTGGTGAATATCTTTATAATAAAATAAGAATGCTAACTGGGCCCTATCCTAGGGCTTTCCTAAGGACTAAAGATGGCCGTAAATTATTTTTTGAGAATGTGTCGCTTTCCCAGAAGTAGACTACGATTATATTGCAGGAGGATTAAAGTCCCACCGGAACACTCTTTATTTTATGATTAACCCAGGCCATTGGGCTAATGCAGCAATAAAAGAAAATGGAAATTAGACTTTCGGAAAAGGTATTAATTAAACTTGAGGATGAGTTAAATCAAATTTCACTACTAGAAATGCCCTTGGGAGGAGTCATGGCCAATTTCTTTATTGTCGATTTCCTTTACGGAAATAGAAATTGGAGTAGGAAAAAGTATTTTATTGATTTAATTTCATCTTTAAGCTTAAGATATCGAACCAATCGCGGAGTATTTTCCCAAAGAGCTGGCGAAATTGTGCCGCCGAATTTCGGTGAGAATAAAGCGCTATTAACATTCATTTCGTCTCGACCGTATCTGTTCAACATTAATTTTGAGCTCTGGAATTTACTGGGCGAGGATGAAAGTATATCTTTAATTTTCAAGAGCGATTTAAGATCAAAATTCTCAAGTAAAACGCCAGGGGCTGTTATAGAATTGGCAAATTTTCAAGCGCCAGATTTTCAGGGTTGGGCTAAGGCTTACTCTGCGGTAGCTAAAGATATCAGGAGAGTTCTTAAAAAATTTAGGCGGCAAAATAACTTGTCAAGAATGGTTACACGACGTATCCAAAATAAATTGATGGAACAGAGCCAAAGCCTTTATTTTTATTATGGAGCTTTGGCATATTTAAAGCCTAGGTACATTGTAGTAGAATCCGATCGTTATAGCCTAACGAGCCCGTTAGTTGTTGCAGCGAATAGCTTAAATATACCAACTTACACGATGATGCATGGTGCTGTAAATTATGGGTTTGCTTATCTACCTCTCTTGGCTGATAAACTTTTGTGTTGGGGCCGTCAGCAAAAACAAATGTTAGTCAAATTTGGAGCCGATGAGGAGCGAATAGCAATTACTGGTGCGCCACAATCATCAAATTTGATTAAAGGTTCCAAAGCTGAAATAAAGGAGAAGCTAAGCTTGAAGTCCAATCAGAGAGTTATAGTCCTTGCTACAAACCCTATGAGTCCTGAGCAAAGAGCTGGGTTACTAAACATTTTTTGCTCTGTTATAGAAGGTAATGAATCTTGGAAGGGAGTGGTACGGTTACACCCTTCTGAACCTATAGAATTGTATTCATCTTTGATAGGTAAATATAAAGATATCTTATTTGATAAAAATCAAATTTTAGAATTTGACGAGACGCTAGCTGTTGCAGATTTAGTCTGCGTTTATAACTCAGCTTTCGGTCTTGATGCTTTGTTTAAAGGAGTGCCGGTAAGTGTGATTAATGTTGATGAAGAGTTCCTCGGGCAAGGTTCAGACTTGATAAATGTTGGTCTCCTCAACGAATCTAAAAGCGCAGAGGAATTAAAGGAATTCATAAATAAATGGGCAAATAGTTTAGATTTTAAGACTAGCTACCAGAAGAAATGTGATTTCTATGCCTCTGATTATTGTGCTTATTTTGGACGTGAAGCCGCAGAAAGAAGTCTACAATTTTTCAATTCTCAGTTTGCCTAAGCGCTAAAAAATGCGAAAGAAGATCCGCTCATTTTTAAGACCTCGTCTGATTAAGTATTTCAAAAGGGTCATGTTCATGCAAAATGATGTGGTTTTAGAAAGGCTTAAGGAAGCTGGTTTATTGGAGATAGGCAATCATACTTATGGTAAGATAGTAGTAGACGCCTATGAAGGAAGCGAATCTAAAATCACCATTGGGAAGTATTGTTCAATAAGCCGCGATGTTCGGTTTATAAATGGAGGAATCCATCCCGTCGATTGGGTTTCATTATATCCTTTTCGAATTCGTTGGAATCAGGAAGGAGCCTACAAGGATGGTATGCCTACAACCAAGGGACCCATTCATGTAATGAATGATGTCTGGATAGGAACAGGTACAACAATATTCTCTGGAGTTACAATTGGGGACGGCGCAATCATCATGGCAGGTTCTATTGTTTCTAAAGACGTCCCTCCATTTACGATAGTTGGGGGAATTCCAGCCCGAGTAATTCGCCCTAGGTTTAGTTTGGAAGAAATAGAGGCCTTGCAAAAGATCCAATGGTGGGAATGGGAGGAAAAAAAAATAGCCGAAAACATTGAGCTACTCTCCAGTCCAGACTTGACTGACTTTATAACAAAGTTCGAAGCGGATATCAAAAATGAGAATTAGTTTTGACCACTCACTAGTGGGAGCGTTTAAAAACGTGGCTATTTGGGTTTAAAGTGCTAGGAACTGGATAGAGCGAATTAGCTCAGTATAATTTTTACAATCAAATTTTTTTTACAATCAAATTTCAATAACCATGAGTGAAGTTAATGTTTTAGTTACCGGAGGAGCGGGCTTTATAGGTGCTCATGTCGCGGAGAAATGCTTAGAATTAGGTCATAGAGTAATAGCTCTAGACGATTTAAGTGGCGGTTTCGAAGACAATGTTCCCGCAGGTTGTCATTTTGTAAAGGGAAGCATCAACGATGTTGACCTAATCAACAACCTATTCAATGAGTATAAGTTTAAGTACGTTTATCATTTAGCTGCTTATGCGGCAGAAGGTCTGTCTCACTTTATTCGTCGCTTTAACTATACCAATAATGTCATAGGATCGCTAAATCTAATTAATGCCTCTGTAAATACGGGGACGGTAGAACGATTTGTATTTACAAGCTCCATTGCAGTATATGGTGCCGGACAGGTGCCTATGGATGAAGAGATGCGCCCTCAGCCTGAGGATCCCTATGGCATTGCAAAGTTTGCGGTAGAAATGGATTTGAAAGCGGCCCACGAAATGTTTGGACTTAATTTCACCATTTTCAGACCACACAATGTCTATGGCGAAAAGCAGAACTTAGGTGATCGCTATCGCAATGTTATTGGTATTTTCATGAACCAAGTCATGAAAGGAGATTCAATGACCATTTTTGGTGATGGTGAACAAACCAGAGCCTTCAGTCATATCGATGATGTAGCGCCTCTTATCGCAAAATGTGTGGAGATGGAAAGTACATGTAATGAGATTTACAATATTGGTGCTGATAAGCCCTACTCGGTGAACAGCTTGGCTAAAATCATCGCTGAGACCTTCGAAGTAGAAGCCAATATCAATTATCTAGATGCTCGTAATGAGGTGGTTCACGCTTATTCGAATCATGATAAAGTGGTTCAAACTTTTGGTGAGCAAGACTTTGTGACTCTCGAAAAAGGAATTTCACAAATGGCAGGTTGGGCTAAAGCTAAGGGACCAAGACAAAGTTCAACTTTTAAAGGGATCGAAATTTTGAAAAATCTCCCTCCTTCATGGAAGGCAGTCATTGAGGACTAGGTTTATTATTTTTTCTCGATTTAAATTTCTGCATAGGTGAATACCAAGCATAAGATACCTAGAACTTTGGTAGTAAATGATAATCTCCCACCATTTGTTGGTGGGAGCATTACCATGACCTATAATTTGTCTTTAGGTCTCGATTTTTCTGAAAGCGCAGCCATTTCCCAAGAACGCAAGGGTTTTACCTTCGCTTCAGGGTTTGATGATTCAATTGGGATTGACATTCAAGAAACGAAAATCCCCGGATTAAATAAGCTGTTTTATCGGGGAAGTCGATTTGGTTTCGTCACAATTTTCATGATGTTTCGAATTCCACAGATTGTGAGAGCGGGCATAAAAGAGGCAAAACGAATCAATGCGGAGGTGGTATTCACCAGCTGGCCCACGGAGCATTTTACCATTGCTGCCTGGATTATCGCAAAACGGCTCAAGCTTCCTTTAGTGGTTTATTACCACAGCTTATGGACTGAAACTAAGCATAATTTCATCGCTAGAACCATTGCCAAGATCTTTGAGAAGCGGGTGAATAAAGCGGCTAAAAAAGTTTTGGTTGCGACCCCGCCAACCGGTGATTATTTAAAGGCTAAGTTTGGAGTTGAACCGGGTGTAATAGAGCATGCTATTAACACGAACATATGGGCTTACAAACAAAGAGAGTCAGTTTCACGAACTACTCCTCGAAAGATTTTAATGCTTGGCGCAGTCAATAAATTTAATCGAGACAGTGTTGTAGCCTTTGCAAGGGCGATTTCAACTTTAGATGACGTACAACTGACGATTTTAACCGGTCAGTCAATTAGTGATCTGGAAACGTGGGGTGTTGATACGACAAAAGTTGAATGCTTCTTTTGTCCTCGTGAGCGATTAATTGACACCATCCTTGGTTCGGATGTTCTTTACCTCGCCATTGGCTTCGATACTCCCATACCCTTGGAGACCAGAGTTGTGATTCCCACTCGATTAATGGACTACCTTCCTGCTGGAATTCCCACAATCGCCCATGGGCCAGACACTACATGGACCATTCAAGAAGCGCGAAATAGAAACTGGGCCAAAGTCATCAATACCTTGGATTCAGATCAGCTAAATCAAGAAGTTAAGCACTTCTTGGAGCAACGTAATTATGATGATATACTTAAAGGGTCCAAGGAGGAAACTGAACGCCGAGATTTTGTGAATGTGAGTAAAACCCTTTCCCAAATATTAATCGATGCGACCTCATAAACTCAATGAGCAATCTGGATGTGTGGTATAGCAGGAGTATATAATAAAGCGGCCAATGTAGACGAAGCCCAACTCTCTAGGATGTTGGACATAGCCGTTCACCGCGGACCGGATGACCAAGGTACTTACCTGGCATCGAATGGTCATTTTGGTATTGGGATGAATCGTCTTTCGATTATTGATCTATCCTCGGGGAATCAACCTATCTGGAATGAAGATCGCAGTTTGATAATGGTGTGCAATGGCGAGATTTACAATTACAAAGCCTTACGGCAAGAGCTCGAAGAACAAGGCCATGTGTTTTCTACTAACAGCGATGTAGAAGTAGCCTTGCACCTTTTTGAGGAAGACGGCCCAGAAGGTTTTGGCAAATTGGACGGCATGTTTGCGCTGGCGATTTATTCCGAGGAAAAAGAGGAGCTGACTGTCGCGCGCGATCGACATGGAATCAAACCGCTTTATTTTTCAGCTAACGAGAGCGATCCTTTCTATTTTGGATCTGAGCCCAAGTCCATTCTTACGGTTAATCAAGATAAGACCGTTAGGGAGGATGTAGTTTTGGAATACTTGGTATGGGGCTACTCGCGAAATGGAAAGTCAATATGGGCTGATTTAGAGGTGTTACCGAAGGGTTCTTTCCTTCGCGTTTCCAATCAAGGCCATACCGTCAACGCTTACTACAAGGAAGAGAAGCAAGAAGATTTCCCTGACTTTGAGTCAGCCATCAAGGCGATACGAGAAGGAATGATTGAGGCTGTAAAAAGCCAATTGATGAGCGAAGTGCCCCTGGGTGTCTTTCTATCTGGAGGCATCGACTCAACCATAATAGTGGGCATAGTTTCCAAAATCTTAGGCAAGGAACTCAAAACTTTCTCCATGGATTTTGATGGCGCTCGTTACTCAGAGCTCGATAAGATCAATTACGTTTCCAACCAATTCCATACTGAGCATCATACTTTTAAGGCGAATAAAGATATTTTTGATTTACATGAAGATGTCATTCGAGCCTGCGATGAACCCTTTGGAGATCCAGCGGCCTTACCCACATTTTACCTCAGTGCAGAAACCGTTAAACATGTTACTGTAGCCTTGAGTGGAGATGGGGCGGATGAATTTCAATACGGCTACGGCCATCATCGTTTACCCAAAACTAAATTTGGTTTTCTTAAAAATGCCCTTTTTCATAAGCTCTTAAAAACCATACCAAGTTTAACCACGAGGCAATATTCTTTGTTATCTCTTACGGCTCCTAAGCAAGAATGGCCTTCTAATCTCTACTTTCTCTTAAAGAGTCAGATCTTTAAATCGGGGTCAGTTTTAGAGCATCCGAATTATACCAGCCTTGAAGATTATGAACGCCAATCCTATTTAGAGAACGATATTCTTCTAAAGACAGATCGGATGTCTATGTATCATTCTCTTGAAGCACGGGTACCATTTTTAGCCAACGATTTGGTGGATCTTGCTAAGCGCGTTCCAAAAAAGTTCCAAGTTCGAAAGGGCAGTGGTAAATCCGTATTAAAAGCCGCCTTTCCAGACCTTTTGGATGATGAAATCATTAATCAGAAAAAACATGGCTTTACTACTCCAGTGGGGGATTGGATCAAGCAATCTTATACGGAGGCGCAATTCCGGGAGTTGATCTTTCAATCAGGATTCCGGGTTTTGCTCAATGAAAAACGAATCAAAGGAATAATTCGCCAACACTTTACCGAGAAGTATGACCATGGCAAATTCCTTTATCGAATGCTCACAACGGCTAAATGGGATGCAAGATATCAGCCTCAATACCATCGCCAGGCCTTATGAAATCAGCAGTAATTTTAGCCAACCCCAGCACCGGCTATATGGTGGGCGGAGCCGAAAATCAACTGATTCAGCTCGGGGCGGAACTTTCGGCAGTAGGTAAGGAAGTTACCGTAATCGGATTTATCGATCACGTTCCATCCAATGATCCTTTTGACTATAGAAAAATAGCTGGAAACTGGGCACGACCCTTAGCTTGGCTTCGCCTTTTTCAAACTTTATTGGAACTAAGGCCAGATGTATTCGTTACTCGGGTTCTCAATCCATTATTGCCTATTTACGGTCTCATTTGCCGATTACTAGGAATTAAGCTTTATTACTTCTGCGCACATGATTGGGAATTAGAGTCGAGACCCGATAAGCGAATTAATGGATGGCGCTGGCGCTCTTTTTGGTTAGGGATTCAATTTGTGGATAAGCTGTTCGTTCAAAATAAATTCCAGCTTAGTGGTTTTAAACGACTGCTTTGGAGCGGGAAAAGTAGGGTGAAAATCATTCGCAATATCCCCTTGATGAGGCCAGCTGAGCGAATGGAGCCTCATGATGATGTGTTTATCTGGATTGGATCCTATCGTCCTCATAAAAGACCAGAATGGGTTATTGAAATAGCAAAGGCCCTACCTCACCATAATTTTGAAGTGGTTGTTGACGTCAAGCATCGTACAAAGGTAGCGGAGTTATTTCAAAATGCCGCTGAAACCATACCTAACTTCAGCTATATGCCAGGGGCATCTCGGGAAGAGCTGTTTGAAGTATACCGAAGGGCCAAGGCAGTATTAATCACTTCTGAAGGAGAGGGATTTCCCAATGTTGCGATTGAGGCTTGGTCGCAAGGTCGCTCGGTAATCTCAACCGTGAATAATGCCCTTTTAGATTTCGAACAGGGTGATTCGGTTACCATTGCGGAAGATCTGCACGCCTTTATTAAAGCAATTCAAGATACACCGTCAGATGATTGGTCTGCTAATGGAGCCTTCGCCCTTAAGATGTTCCAACAAGAGTTTCAGACCGAGAAAATTATCAAACAACTATTATCGTATTCCGCTTAAGGAAATTTAACCTGAACTTAAATGGGAAATCGATTACAGTATAGATTTTTAATATTCTGCTTTATCTGGTTCTTCCTTATGGATTATGTGCTTTTTGATACGGGTTTATCCAGCATTGCGGTGTATATCAATTACCTTCTTTATGTGTTCTTAGCGCTAAGGTTAATTTATTTCTTTATTTTTAAGCCTAATTCATTTTTGACTAATGGCGGAATGCTCTTTTTCCGTAAAAGTTCAATTTGGTTAGGCATTTTCGTTGCTTATGCATTCTTCCAAATCATCTTGAATCCGGATTTAAGTTCTTTTAGTTATTTCCGCCAAAACTATAGCGTGGTTATTCCCAGTTTTTCCCTTGCCATACTTATGGGATTAGCTGCTTTTAAATCTAGGAGGGGTGGCGATGCGCTTTTCAGAGCCCTTTATTGGGTGATGGCCATAGTAATTGTTTATTCTGAGATTTCCTCTTTAGCAATTGGTGCGGGCCAATTAGATGATTATGGTTTTAGAGCAGAAGGCATATTTAATCAGGCGAATAACTATGGTTACTTCCTAACCCTATTTGGGATAATCTCCTTATTCGACCTTACTGGTTTGATTAAAGTGAATAAGCGAAAATCCTTAATCATTTTTGGATTAGTAATTTGCTTAATATTGATTCTTCGAACGGGATCTTATGGTTCTATGATTCTTATAACCGGAGTTGGTGTATTCTTAAATTACCAGTTCTTAAAAAGGATTTCTCTCATCAAATTTATTGGGACTATTGTTATACTTATTATTGTTGTAGTAACTGTTGTGAGCTCTAGTAAATTAATTGGTTCGGCTCGGATCGACGCTTTATGGTTTTTATTATCTGGAGGATCGAATGAGAAAGTTTTAAAGGAATCTACTTTCGACTTCCGATCGGCGCTCATCCGTAAAGGCTTTGAAAGGTCGTTGCAGAGCCCTTTTGTGGGCAAAGGCATCGAAGCTAGGAATGTTCCTATAGAAGAGAAGATGGTGACGGTTCACAATGTGTTTATCGTAGAGCTTTTGAAAGGAGGACTTATTGGACTGGGCATTGTGATAATGCTTTACTTCGAGCTTTGGAAATCAATTGGGAGAATTCAGAACAAATTCAGACTAAAAATGGCCTCGATTCTTTTTTCTTATATTATTTTCATAGATAATACTCTTACTTATGCGTCATTCTTATCAATGAATTCAGGTGTAATTGCGCTTGCTTTGATTACGGGCCTAATTCTGGTAGATGCATATGAGTCTAAGAGATCTAGAATTGTCGTACAGCGTAAAAGCTTGTTACGTTCATTTTGAGGGATAGTGTTGGAATTAATTTTAAATAAAAAACGTTGGACGTAGTATTTCTAGGAGCAGGAAGATCAATTCGATCAAACCTGCATAGCGCACTAATGGAATCAGGTTATGGTTCAAGGGTAATAGACTGGCTACTTCAGGCCTATTCAGGCTATAATTTTGATCTTCAATTCGTTGTTGGGCATAATCTAAATCAACTGTCATCTAGATACCCAAATTACAAGTATATCCATAATACAAATTGGGATTCGACCGGTGCTACCGGGTCTCTATTTTGTGCAGATTTACCAACCGAAGGACAATTAATAGTTAGTTACAGCGACATTCTCTATCGCAAAAGCTTAGTTTCAGAACTAGAAAAATCAGAGAAAGACATCACCGTGGTAGTCGACTCCGCTTGGAAGGATCGATACCAAGGGCGATCGCAAGAGGATCTCGAATTGAGTGAAAAGGTGAATCTAGCCAATGGTCAGATTACCAGATTAGGACAACGGATTCATGCAGACGCTGCCGATGCCGAGTTTATAGGCCTTGTTACTTTCCAAGGAAAGGCGCTTAAATTACTGAATGAACTTAAAGAAAAGTCAATCGACCTACTGGGGAAAAGTAAAATTTCCTTTCTGGTAGAGGAAATGCGAGTTCGAGGTTTGAATGTTGGATGCATCGATGTTTTGGGTGACTGGGCCGAACTAGATGACCCTCGTGATTTAGCCCATTTCGTTCTTGGTACAAAGGCCCAAACCCTCGATCGGTTAGCTGCCGTTGTAAGCGAGAGCACGATTTTAGATCAATACACCTTCAAGGTTGAGAGCTGGAATGAGAATTCGGAGGCCGTTGTTTCAGGGATTATGGGAAAATTCTCCAATACCCGGATAGTTGCACGTAGTAGTGCTCTCACAGAAGACGGTTTTGCCTCCGCTAATGCTGGGGCTTACGATAGTATGCTCGACATAGACTCAAGTAGTGCAGATGCAGTTCGGGAGGCCATTGTAAAAGTGATTAACTCCTATCCAGATAACAATCCAAACAATCAGATATTGGTGCAGCCTATGCTGACTGATGTTCGAATCAGTGGAGTAGGGTTTACGAGAACCTTAAGCAAGGGGGCTCCTTATTACGTGGTGAATTACGATGACCAAACTGGGAGCACAGAATCCATCACTAGTGGAACTAGTATATCTAGCAAGACATTCGTTCTTCGCAGAGATAAGCTGGAAAGATTAAGTGGTCCGCCGGCTGAAATCATCCAGCTATGTGAGGCCTTTCGCGAGGTTGAGGATTTAGTAAATTACGATTCGCTCGACATTGAGTTTGCGATCGATAGTGGTGGCAGTATTTATATTCTTCAAGTACGACCTATTGCGGTGGATCATTCCGAGTGGAATGTAAGCGATGAGGACGTATTCCGCTTAGTAAGCAAGGCCGAAGAACAATTTGAATCACAGAATGGCGCATCCGCGATAGTAAAAGGCAACTCGGCGCTCTACGGATTGATGCCAGATTGGAATCCCGCCGAGATTATAGGGGTTAACCCAAGTCGATTGGCTTATAGCCTCTACCAGGAGATTATCATGAACGATATCTGGTCGGCGCAACGCGCTGAGTATGGCTATAGAGATGTGCGCCCAGTACCATTATTAAGATCTTTTGCCGGTCATCCTTATGTGGATGTAAGAGCGAGTTTTAACTCTTTCATTCCAGCGAAAATCGGAGATGCTCTAACGGGAAAATTGGTAGATTTCTATCTGGCCTACCTTAAAGATAATCCTGAATACCACGATAAGGTAGAGTTTGATGTGGTTCCAACTTGTTTCGATCTCAACTTCCAGAAATGGCGGGATCGACTTTCCGAAAATCAATTTAGCCAAGATGAAATCAATCAATTGGAGTCTGCTCTTCGAGGGATTACAAACGAGGCTATTTTTAGAAATGATCAGTTTTTCGACCAAGTGAATAAACTTGAAGGTCGATTAAGTCAAATACTGAACGAATCGAATCCCCTTCGACGAGCCTATTATCTCCTCGAAGATTGCAAGCGATTCGGCACCTTACCCTTTTCACATCTTGCCCGAAGTGCCTTCGTTGCGGTATCTCTCCTAAGAACAGCTGTTGAGATTGGAGCGATTTCAAATCAAGCCAAAGAAGACTTTTTAAGTTCTATTGAATCTGTGAGTCATTCCTTCACGCAAGGCATTGCCGATTTAGCTAAAGGTGATTTGGAAATGAAGGAATTTTTAGCTGAGTATGGTCACATCCGTCCAGGAACCTATGATATAACTTCCAAGAATTATCGTGAAGATCCCGAGTATTACATTAGGCCATTGCTGAAAAATGTGAAGGACTATCATGCGGCTGATTCGTCACAGGGTAATGCCTGGGAAGCAGAAAAAGAGGTCTTCCTAAAAGCTTGTCAGCAAGCTGGAATAGAAGCCAGCTTGGAGAATTTAGAATCCTTCATGCGCGGCGCAATCGAAGGACGTGAATATGCCAAATTTGTCTTTTCCAAAAATCTTTCTCTGGCCATGGAGGCGATGACCGAATATGGAGAAAGCTTAGGTTTGGATCGCGAAACCGTTTCGCATGTATCTTGGGGTGAACTTTATAAGTCGGCCGATATGGAATTAGAGCCAGACCTTATAGCAACCCTCCTTCAAAATTTGGCTAGCGGTGGTTCTCGCTGGAAAGAAATAGCTGCTTCCGTGGAACTTCCTCCGCTACTGACCGGTCAGCAAGACTTTTGGTGGTTCTATTATCCCGATTCACAGCCAAACTTTATCGGGACGGCAAGTATTATTGCTGATTGTGTAAATATCAGTCCGGAATTTGATGTAAATACCGACCTAGAAGAAAAAATCGCTCTTATTCTAAGAGCTGATCCTGGATACGAGTGGCTCTTTGGGCGTAATATTGGAGGCTTGATTACCATGTATGGCGGAGCAAATTCGCATATGGCCATTCGGGCTGCGGAATTTAACCTTCCCGCAGCCATCGGAGTGGGGGAGAAGGAGTTTCAGCGTCTAGTCAAAAGTAGAATGCTAAACCTTGATGCGGCGAATCATAAAATCGAAATTCTGCAATGAGAGTTGCGATAAGCCAACGAGTAGAAAATGTTTCGCACTATCACGAATTACGTGATTGCCTGGACCATCAATGGATTCCCTTTTTAGAACAAATCGGGCTACAAGTGGTTCTTATTCCGAATCAATTGAAGGATCCTTCAGCCTATTATCGCGATCTTAATATTAAGGGTTTGATTCTTAGTGGCGGTAATGATCCCGCTCTATTGGAACAGGCCAGGAATGTATCAAAAGAACGTGATGTTACAGAGGCAGCACTGATCAAAACGGCCCGAGCTTTGGGACATCCGATCGTTGGGGTCTGCAGGGGAATGCAATATCTCTGTTTGCAACTGGGAGAAAAACTCCGCCGTATCGAAGGACATGTAGCCCAACGTCATACTCTAATTTGCGAAACGGGTTTTACTTATCCCGATGGAATAGAGGTGAACAGCTATCACAATTGGGCTCTGACAGAACTTAGCCCCAAAAGCCCTTTCCAAAGAATGGCCCAGACTAAGGATAATTCCATTGAAGCCATAAAGCATCGAACTGATCCCATTTATGGTATTATGTGGCATCCGGAGCGCGAGAAATACTATTCTGAACATGACCTAAACTTCTTTAAAAATATATTTATCCATGACTAAAGCTATTATCCTGGCTGCTGGGCAAGGAACCCGACTTAGGCCCTTCACAGATTTTATTCCTAAGACCATGGTGCCGTTAAAGGGGCGTCCGATTATTGAGTACCAAATGGATTGTTTTCAGAATAATGGAATTTCTGAAGTGCATGTCGTAGCTGGATATAGGGAGGATAAGTTACAAGTCAAAAGGATTCAAAAGAAGCTGAACCCGGCTTATGACCGTACTAATATGGTAGCAAGCCTTTATGTCTTGAAAGACCTATTTGATGGCACAAGCGATATTATTATTAGTTACGGCGATATCATTTTTGATAATGCAGTTTTAGCCAAGATGCTAAAGGAACATGGAGATCAGATTTCCATTATTTATGATTTAAACTGGCTGAAATTATGGTCTTATCGGATGGAAGATCCTTTATCAGATGCTGAAAGTTTTAAACTTGATTCAGCGGGGAATGTGAAAGAAATTGGGAAGGAGGCCATAAACGAAGCAGATGTGGAGGGCCAATACATAGGTCTTATTCATGTGAATCAAAATTTCACTGCACAATTTTTTTCCCTTTATGAGTCCTTAGCCGGAAGCGGTCAATTATTTGATGGCAAGGATTTCGACAATATGTATATGACATCCTATTTACAGATGCAGATTGATAGAGGGACTTCCATTAGCGGTGTTCCCATCGAAGGAGGCTGGGTAGAGGTGGATTCTGTGCAGGATAAAGAGATTTATGAAAACATGATAGAACACGGGAAGATGTCTGAAATCTGTAAAACACTGGCCTAACATGAAAAAGCCGCACTTATTTTGGATCCTGATAGATTCTGCCCGAAATTATGAAACTGATCAAGATATGCGAGGTCTACCCAAAGCGGTAGTAGACTTCGGTGAGGAAGGGCTTTATTTCAAAAATGTTGTTACCTCTGCTCCGAGTACCTTGCAGTCAATCAGCAGCATGATGACCAGCAGCCCAAGTTATCTGATGTCCCGATCCTACAATAATTTCAGGGGCAAATTTTCCTGCTTTGATTACTTCCCTGATATGTTGAGAGATAATGGTTATGATGTTATTGGTGCCATCTACTTCAAACATGGTCGGGAAGTAATGTCGGATATGTTCGGCCTATTGAAGAAGAAGTTTTACCCGAAGGATTTATCGCATAGCAAAGAGATTTGGACTAATCAGGATGTTTATAACCTCTTTTTGGAGGTGATGGCAAAGCATGACTGGAATAAACCAACCATGACTTACCTCCATTTCAATGTGAGGGTAGATGACAATGTTTCGGACATCGTTAATCAGGTTGTAGACGATATGAAGTCAGGAGGTCTATATGACGATAGTGTTATATTAATGAACTCTGACCATGGCTACCCGGACGCCGATAAAGGTTATGACTTTGAAGCTGGTTTGAAAGAAGGTTGGGGTCATGATAAATATCTGACCGATGATAATATTTTAACCCCTCTCGTTATCAGACATCCGAAATACCAATCACGGAAAATTGAACAGGCCGTGGCCACAATTGATATTGTTCCTACCTTGTGTAAAATGATGGGAATTAAGGCTTCTGAGAAATTTCATGGATTGGATATTAGTACGGAAAATATTAATCCTAGAAAACGTTTAATCCGAACAGACAACCGATATGTGGGACAAAGTCCTTCTTTTCATGCCTACACCTCAGGTAGGCAAAAAGCGATTGTTTACCGAGAAACGGGAAAGGAAGACGATTACTCATTTTACAACTTGGAGACAGATCCCAAAGAAGAGTCTCCAAGTAAGGATAAGGAGCTGTATAAAGATCTGTATGAAGCTATTCTGAAGGATGAGAAAAAACTTTATGCTTTTCACGCTGATTTCCTGAAATCACGCTGGAATAAGGTTTTTGCAAAAGAGATCAGCGCCAAGCCCAAAAGCATAGTGATCGTATTACCAAGTACTCCTGCTTTTCAAGAGATTGTGAAGTCAGTTCTGGGAGAATTATTTCCTTCTTCTAAGATTGCCCTTCACAAGGATGCGGGCTCCACTAAATATGATATAATGTTCCTTATAGTGGAGTCTGAAGTGCCCTGGGAACTTGGTAGTTTGAAAAATCATAGCAAAGGAATCAATGCTTTCAAAAAGATCTTTGTAGATAACAATGGTGTCCGAATAAAGAATCCGGTAGCACTTACGATGTATCGCCGATTTATTGGCAAAAGATGGGCGGTAATTTCACATGATCCGGGAGCGCTCTTTGACATTTTTGGGCGAGTAGTTAAACAAAAACTTCTGGATCCAATACGCTAGGAACCTGATAAATAACGGATAATTGGTTTCGAGATGAAGAGATCAAAAAAAGTAGCCTATTTAATTAGTGATTTAGGAACGGGCGGTCAAGAACGGCAATTGTTCTATCTCATTAGTAATCTTCCGGCGCATTATGATGCTTACGTTTATCCCATGAATTTTAATTCGCAGGATAAATATGTGGAGCCATTGAACAAGCTAGGCGTAACAGTGTGTGAGCTCGAAGGAGATTCTAGATTTCAAAGATTACGGGCTTTACGCAAAGCTATTCTTGAACTCAGTCCAGATATTATTCATTCGTACTCCTTCCACTTAAATTTTACGGCTTGGTTGGTATCCTTGTTTACCCGAGCAAAGGTGTTCGGTGGGGTTCGAAACCAATTGATTAATAATCGAGATCATAGTGGTAAATTTTCCTTTTATTCTAGTCTCTTATTTCCCCGCTTCCGAATTTCTAATCATTATGAATATTTATGTGGAGCCAGTTCCATGATACGCAAGATCGATAAGTATTGGACTAAAACTTTTGTAGTTCATAATGGTATCGACCTGAGAGATTATAAAAACTTTTTCCCTTCGGATTCAGGAATACCTCTGAAATCGGGTTCCGTTTTTAGATTTCATCCAGCCAAACGAATGGATTTAATGCTGCAATTATTTAGTGAGCTCAAGAAGGAAGGGATTCCAATCCAGCATCAACACGCAGGATCGGGAGATGATTTTGAAAAAATCAAACAGGAAATTCACAGACTTAATCTTCAAGACTCTTTTGAGCTTATTGGAGAGGTTAGAGATCTAAGTGAATTCTGGCGCGATAAACACATCATGTTTCATACCGCAGACTATGAAGGTTGTCCAAACGTAGTCTTGGAAGCGATGGCTTGTGGAAAGCCAATCCTTTCAACGAACTGCGGCGATGTTGAACACATTGTTCGGGAAGGAGAAAACGGTTGGGTAGTGCCTTTTGACAATCAAACCAAACTCGTAGATGTGGCTCGAAAGGTGGTTTCGGACCCAGGTAAGTTGAAAGCATTTGGCAGTCGATCCCGCCAGTTTATTGAGGGCAGTTTTTCGCTCCTATCCTATAGAGAAAAGGTGATTGGTATCTACGAGAAATTTATATAACTAAAGATTTGGCACTAAAAATATTCATGGTTCATGTCGGCGATGTGATTGAAAATCCAAAGCCGTCAAGGGAAGGGGTTTATCTTCAGCGCAAAGAATTAATTTCAGATGAATTAAGAACCTTTGAAAAGTATCATATTATAAACGCTGATTCTCAGATGGAATCGCTAGTGCAGTTTGGGGTGGATGTGCACTACGGGCACTTTTCGGATCGTAAGTCGATAAAAGATTTATGGAAAGCGGGTTTAGCCATTCGCAAGAGAAGTAAGGAAGTGGATCTCGTTCATGTTCTTTGGGGCACCACTACCGCTCTAGTCACTGTACTCTTCTCGCGTAAACCGGTGGTTATTTCTTTCTGTGGTTCGGACTTGCTGGGTCAAGTGGACGAGCATGGTCGGATTTCACTATCTGGGAAGATTTCAAGGTTTCTCTCCCAAATTTCAGCATTAATGGCCAGCTCGATTATAACCAAATCAGAGCATATGAAGCGCTCCTTGTGGGGTTTAAGTAAAGGTAAGGCCACGGCGATTCCCAATGGGGTGAATCTCGACAGTTTTAGGGAACTAGATCAAGCAGAAGCGCGGGCTAAATTGAATTGGCCTAAGGATGAGCAAACCCTCTTGTTTTTTAGCGGAGGAGGATCACCAGTTAAGAATCAAACACTAGCTCAAGAAGTATTTGAGAAACTAAGTAGTGATTTCCCCAAACTTAATTTAAGAATTGTCCATGGCGTTCCACACAGCGAGCTTATTAATTATTATAATGCGGGAGATGTTTTATTGTTAACTTCCTTTCACGAAGGATCAAACAATTCCCTTAAAGAGGCAATGGCTTGCAATCTGCCAATCGTTTCTGTAGACGTCGGAGATAGCAAAGAGCGAATTACTGATATCGATAACTGTAGCTTAATACCGAACTATAGTGCTAAGGAAATGGCCCTAGCTGTATCGGCTATTTTAAAAGATAGGAAGCGTTCTAATGGCCGTGAATTCATTGATCTTTTCAGCATGGATTATATAGCCCGCAAGGTCGTTGATGTTTATAAAGGAGCTATCAAATGATTAGTATCATAGACTATGGGATGGGAAATTTAGGCTCCATTCTGAACATGCTAACTAAAATTGGCCTCGAATCAAAACTAGAATCTGATCCCGATAATCTGCGGGCGGCCACAAGTATTATTTTGCCTGGTGTTGGGGCTTTTGATAATGCCATGGAGAGGCTTAATTCTTCGGGGTTTAGCGAAGCCATTACCGATTTTGCGAAAACGGGCTCACCCGTTTTAGGAATCTGTTTGGGCATGCAGTTATTGGCCAGTCAAAGTGAAGAAGGCGAGTTGAAAGGCTTGAATCTTATTCCTGGTGATGTGGTAAAGTTTAAAAGCAAAAGCATCAAAGTGCCTCATATGGGTTGGAATATTGTTAAGCCAAAAAATGAAAGCCTTTTCAGTCACTTAGAGAATAATAGATTTTACTTTGTTCATTCCTATTACTATTTTCCAGAGGAGAGTGAGCATGTGGCTGGAACTACTGATTACGGGCATACGTTCGTCTCTTGCATAAATCGCGAAAATATATTTGGGGTTCAATTTCATCCGGAGAAGAGCCATAAATTCGGGATGCAGCTATTAACTAATTTCTCTCGCCTCAGTGATCAACAATTTTAGGGTCATTCCCGTGCTATTATTGCAAGATGATGGACTGGTTAAAACTCGCCAGTTCAAGAATGCCCGCTACGTCGGGGATCCGATTAACGCCATTAAAATATTCAACGATAAAGAGGTCGATGAATTAATCTTTTTAGATATCGATGCCAGCAAAGAGCGAAGAGGGCCAAATTTCGAAATACTCAAGGAAATCGCATCAGAATGCTTCATGCCCCTGGGCTATGGTGGAGGCATAACCTCCATGAACCATGTGGATCGTTTGTTCCAAATTGGGCTTGAGAAGGTCGTTCTAAATTCCGTTGCGCTTACAAACCCAGATTTCATTACTGAGGTAGCCAAGAAAGTTGGGAGTCAAAGCGTGGTAGTTTCCATTGATGTAAAGCAAAACTGGCGAGGGAAACGACAGGTATATTCTCATCACAATAACAGTCTTGTGCCCAAGGATGTAGTGTCATTCGCCAAAAAAATGGAGCAGCTTGGAGCTGGCGAGATATTTCTCAATTCAGTGAATAGGGATGGCATGATGAGCGGCTATGATCTTGATATTATAAATCAAGTGGCTGAAAATATTTCATTACCTTTAGTGGCTTGTGGAGGTGCGGGCTCTTTAAATCATATGCAACAGGCCATTGCAGAAGGAAAAGCTTCGGCTGTTGGTGCAGGAAGCCTTTTTATTTTTCATGGGACTCATAAGGCGGTCCTAATCAATTACCCTAAACAGGAAAAGTTAATAGAATTATTCAATGGGAAATAGTGACGTTGTAATTTGTAAACAGTGTGTCATGGACACCCTAGGCAGATCGGAAATTGTTTTTGACGACAATGGGGTATGCGAATACTGTGAACAATACCGCGAAAAAGAAAAAATTAGAATGATCGATGAAGCAAATCGAGATGAATTGCTTCAAAAGATCATTCAAAGTATCAAAGTTAGGGGCAAACGTAAAAAATACGATTGCATCATTGGTGTTAGTGGGGGTACTGATAGTACTTATGTTGCTTTAAAGGTTAAGGAGTGGGGATTAAGGCCCTTAGCTGTGCATCTGGACAATGGATGGAATTCGGAATTGGCTGTTGAGAATATTGAAAAAACCTTGGACCAGCTGGACATTGATCTGTATACTCACGTGGTTGATTGGAGAGAATTTCGAGATATTCAGCTTTCTTTCTTAAAGGCTTCAACACCCGATATCGAAATCCCAACGGATCATGCCATTAATGCTATCCTACTACAATTAGCTGGAAAATTTGGAGTCAAATACGTGATCAGCGGGTCTAACTATAATGATGAGGGCGCCTTCCCGGAAGCTTGGGCCTACGGACATCTTGATTTTAAATACGTGAAGGGTATTCATAAGAAATTCGGGACGATCCCTATTAAAACTTACCCTTACCTAACGGCCAGTAAACTACTTTACAAAATAGGTATTAAGCGAATTAAGGTTGTGGCCATTCTAAACTACATGCACTTTAACAAGCAGGAAGCGAGAGCTCTTCTTACAAGTAAATTAGGCTGGCGAGATTATGGAGGTAAGCACAATGAATCAATTTACACTAAATTTGTACAGGAGTATATCTTGCCCATAAAGTTTGGTATAGACGTTCGCAAACCTTACTTGTCTGCCCCCATTCTTAGAGGTCAAATGACTCGAGATGAGGCTCTTGATCAGTTGAAAGAATCGATCGCTACGGAGAAAAGTCGCCAAGAACAAAAAATCTATTTTCTTAAAAAAATGGGGATCAGTGAGCAGGAATTTGAGGCTATCATGAGCGCGCCACGCAAGACCCGTTTCGATTACAAATCAAATTTAAAATTCATTGCATTTCTAAGAAAGGCTCTCAACTTCCTACGGAAAAGGGGCTTAGCAACATCATAAGAAGCTTTGTGCGGTATTTTTGGATTTATCGGTTATGGCAAGCCGAACTTTAAGGAAGCGGTTGATGTTATTGAACACCGTGGACCTAATGGTGATGGATTTCTTAGTTATGATGTAGAATCCCAAACTCTGGCTCAAACTCCCTTGGAAAGAAACGAGCGGTTTAAGATTGGCTTTGGGTTTAGGCGCTTGTCCATTATTGATCTCTCACATTCTGCGGACCAGCCATTTTCTTTGTCTGAACCTAATCTTCACATCATTTTCAACGGGGAGATATATAACTACAAGGAACTTAGGGAAGAGCTGGAATCTTTAGGTTATAGTTTTAGAACACACTCAGACACCGAGGTCTTGCTAACCTCATATCAGGAGTGGGGAGAGGAATGTGTCCATCGTTTTAATGGAATGTGGGCCTTCGCTATTTTGGATATCGGAAGCAGGCAAGTTTTTTGCGCAAGAGATCGATTTGGGATTAAGCCCTTTTACTATTATGCCAATCAGGAACAATTAATCTTTGGTTCTGAAATTAAGCAGTTCTTTACATCGGGTGTAGCAAAGGAAATCAACAATAATGTTATCAAGGACTTTCTTGAGAATTCGTTAGTGGACCATACCGAAGAAACCTTTTTCAAGAATATATTCCAGTTGCCAGCGGGGCACAAATTAATGGTTCGCTTCGATGAATACCAATTCAGTTATGAAATTGAGCGATTCTGGAAGCTAGAGAAGAGTGATGCTGATGATCACCTAAACTTTGTTCAAGCTTCTAAGAAATTCAAAGACTTATTGGAGGATTCAATCAAATTAAGAAGAAGAAGTGACGTTCCATTGGGTTCTTGCCTAAGTGGAGGCTTAGATTCTTCTTCTATTGTTTGTTTAGCGGCCAATCAGGTTGAAGGAGAGTTTAATACCCTCACCTCCATGTACGAAGGTTCTAAATTCGACGAGTCCAACTACGCTAAGATGGTAAACCAGAGTAACGTTAGGATTAAGGCTAATTTTTGTGGATTAACTGAGAATATTCTGGTCGAAGAGATTGACCAATTAATTTGGTTCCAAGACGAACCCTTTGGGAGCTTCAGTATTATGGCGCAATGGGAAGTGATGAAGCTGGCTAAGAAAATTGACGTAACTGTACTGTTGGATGGGCAAGGTGGTGATGAGTTATTAGGAGGTTATAGGAAGTATTATGCCTTTTATCTGAAGGAATTAATTCGTTCTGGCAAATATGTTAAGGCTTTAACTGAAATGTATTACCTCCTTAAGAACCGGGATTTTAACTTTATTAGTAAAGAAGGTTTTAAGAGATACCTTCTTTCAAATAGCAATGCTTCTTTTCTTTCTGAACGTGGTAAATCCTTGAAGAACATGAAAAAAATTGGCTTGTCTTCAGCCAATTCGGTAAGAGAAAAATCGCTGGAGGATATTGAGTTCTTAAGTTTCCCGGCACTGCTGCGTTATGAAGATCGAAACTCAATGGCTCACTCTATTGAGTCTAGGGTTCCGTTTATGGACTACAGGGTGGTTCAATTTGCCTACTCTACTTCTTCGGCTTTCAAAATTCGAAAGGGATTTACTAAAGCCATGCTGCGCGAGGCCTTAAAAGGTGTTCTTCCAGAAGGAATCAGAACCAGAATCTCCAAACTTGGTTTCGCCACACCACAAAGCGATTGGATGGAATCGGTTCTAAATCGGCATTTTAAGGAGTATTTTGCCAAAATGAATAACCCTTACTTAGACAATAAATACATCGCTGAGGAATTTGATTCCTACCCAAAGTCCGATCTCCATTCCTGGGATTTTTCGAGATTCTATATTTTTGATAAATGGTACAAAGCGCATTTTAGTAAGGACTTATGAGTGTCGGGAAAATTGAATCCGCCGATATTAAGGAAGTTGTAGAAGTACACCACCAGTCTTTCAGGGGCTATATCAATACCTGTATTGGAAAAAATTACACCTTTGGTTTTTTTCGTTGGTTCATTGGTTACTCTGATTCGGTTACCTTAAAGGTGTCTTCTGATAATGGTGTTGTAGGTTATGTTGTAGGAGCTAAAATTGGATACAATGCGGAGCTTAACAAGCATCTCAAGCCTCTAGCCATAAAGGGGGTCTTATTGAATCTCTCGGTTTTATTTCATAAGAATTTCCTCTTTATACTAAAGTCACGAATTAAGGCCCTCCTAAGCTTTTCTAAAAAAACCAGTTCCCAGGTTAAGGATCCTGATGGAAAGGGGTTATCGCTGGTGGGTATCGGCATTCTGCCAAGTGAGGCCGGCAAGGGCTATGGAAAAGATTTGATGAAGGCCTTTGAAGAAAAGGCCATAGAACTCGGCTACGACTATTTGCGCTTATCGGTATATAAGAGCAATGAACGGGCAATGGCATTATACAGCAAGCAGGGATGGCGAAGTGTAGAAACAGAAACGCCAATTCTGTATTTCTACAAAGAGTTTAAAAATAATCACGTGTTTCTTACAGATTTAGGAGGTTAAAAAATAAGGTATTTACAGAAGATCAATTGAAAAAATAACAGTTTGCCTACATCAAGGGGCCGATAGGAAATATGCTTGGGAAAAACAGATATATCGTATGCCCGAGGCATGGGGGCGTTTGACGTGGAAAACGATGAGAAATAAATGTGCTGGGGTTTAGTAAGCAGGCAGTTACAGAAGAGGTTAACGCCGTTAAACGGCATTCACCCTCTACGACTATATCAACTTTGTATCAAGTCACAGATACGGAGAAAAGGGGGTAAAACCTAATACCAAATCCCACCCTCTTCTCTCATTTTGAACAATGGCATAGTCATATCTATGGCTACGGTATATCCAAAGAAAGGTAATGGAAGGTCTAAAGCCCCTATTATTACGCTGTCTACTATCTGGCTAATGGCAAGCGCTACTCAAAGAGCAAAGGGCCTATGCGGCATTCTTCTCTGATGATCTAAATTTTGAAACCGCCGTTGACGACAGCGTGGTTTCCGTCGGTGACTCCACGAGTCTGACCTTTTCCAACCCGGTGCCGGGTGCGCGGAAGGTCTTCTTCAGGGTATCGAAAAACGGGCCCTAGTCCTTAAACGGGGATGAAGGGTGCGTTAATGATGAAGTGACCACCACCCGGGCTGTGCAAGTTTGATTAAATGGGGTGGTGGCATCGCTATTTGTTCGGCACTAGCCCCACGGATACGATTGTGACAAATGAAAAAAATTCTTTAACTAATAATTAACATGAAACCCCTGCTTGCCTGCACCCTGGTTCCTGTGACCTGCCAATTTGCTCACTGATTTCCCCAATCAAGCGACCTCCATGGGGAGTGAGTCCACTGCGCGCTTGAGTGTCTTCTGTGAGGATTTAACTGCAGAGGATATCATTTATCACGAATCATGGGAAATTGAATAACGGACACCCCCAATTATAAAGGGTACACGCGCACAAAAACATCGGGGGATACGGGTGGCGTGGTGCAGGCCTGTCCTTGATGACTACCATTCTCATTTTTATGGTCAGAGATTTTGATCTGATCCCGCTCAGGGGGTCTTTGTAAAGTGATTCCTGGACAGGGCACAATGAGCATGGCGCAGGATGCAGGGAAATTGGAAAAGTGTATCAAGTTGGGGTATCAACTTGCCATTGCGAGCCCCGCTTGTAAGGTATTGATGGTGGCTTTGATGCACTAGTCCCTGTATCTAAAACGTTTGTCAATGGAGCCGGCTGACGGACTCGTATTGTCGACCTACTGATTACAAATGTTTAGAGAACGATTATGTGAAAGCTTCAGGAAGCTTTCATCTTTCGACTGGTTTGTTGGCTTTGTGCCCATTACTTCTAAAATCTTTTGTTCAAAAATCTTTATTTGATTCTCAGACCTGTAAAATGTCTTCGGCTAAATGTTGCCGACCTTAACCAGTTATTTTTGGTTTTCAACCGAGGCTACGACAGCCTTTTTGAATGAATCTGTAGTAGATTCAGGGTAATTGTGGATCAGCAGTTAATGAAATGAAGCGTTTGTTTGATATTTTTAGTGCGTTAGTTGGGTTGTTTCTTTTGGGACCTGTGTTTTTGGGTATCTTAACCGTTATTCTGGCTGCGCATGGCCGACCTGTTTTTTTCAAACAACACCGAGTTGGACGTAACGGAATCGATTTTCTCCTCCTGAAGTTCCGAACTATGTGTGTCCAGAAAGGGGCTGAGGCTGGACAGTTCGACGCAGGAGATTGTTCAAGGGTTACTTCAGTTGGAAAATTTCTTCGTAAAACTAAGTTAGACGAGTTGCCCCAAATTTGGAATGTCTTAAGAGGGGAGATGAGTGTTGTTGGACCTCGGCCGGAAATCCGGAAATGGGTCGAGGCTTACCCAAACCGTTGGCAAGAAGTCCTGACGGTTCGCCCAGGAATCACTGACCCAGCTTCGATTCGTTTCCGCAACGAGGAAGTCATTCTTGCTGAGGCTTCTGATCCAGAAGCAGAATACCGAGAAGTGATCCTCCCCCAAAAATTGGCTCTTTACGAAGAATATGTAGCGAACGCATCATTCGTTGGCGACATCGCTCTGATTTTTAAGACTATCATTATCGTCATTCGTAAGTAAGGACTTTAGAGACATGAATATTCCCTTTTCAAAAGTTGATTGTAGCGGTCTGGAAAGAGAACTGGTTTCTGAGGTTCTCGAAAGTGGCTGGCTGACAACTGCCTCAAAGGCTCAGCAGTTTGAAAAACAGTTTCGCAAGACCGTCGGTGCCTCATATGCCTGCGCCGTGAATTCCTGCACCGCAGGCTTGCATTTGGGGCTCGAGGCTCTGGGGGTTGGTCCCGGTGATCAAGTTCTCGTCCCGAGTATGACTTTTACTTCCAGCGCGGAAGTTATTCGCTACTTGGGTGCAGATCCCATCTTTCTCGATGTTGATTATGAAACGAGATTGCTAACTCCTAAGATTGTTGAAGAGGCTCTTTTAAATCATTCATCCATCAAGGCTCTCGTCGTCGTTCATTTTGGAGGTCAAGTTGCAGCGATGCCAGATATCGAGGGGAAGGAAGGAATTCTTTCGATTTGTAAACGTTACGGTGTTAAAATCATCGAGGACGCTGCGCATGCTTTTCCTTCAAGAATCGGTGACCGCTATGTGGGTTCCTATGGTGATGTGACCTGTTTTAGTTTCTATGCAAATAAGACGATTACGACGGGCGAAGGTGGAATGCTCCTGACCGAGGATGAAGAAATCTTTAAGCGGGTAAAGACAATGCGCCTCCATGGTATTAACCGCGATATCTGGGATCGTTTTACTGATACGAATTCCTCGTGGGAATATGATGTTATCGCTCCTGGTTACAAATACAACATGCCTGATATTAACGCCGCGATTGGTATCGCTCAACTAGCACGGGCTCACGAGTTCCGGGAGGGACGACAGAAATGTGCCGATTATTACGATCAGGCTTTAGAGGGTATTGAGTGCATAGACCTTCCTCTGTGTCTCAGAGAACGTGAAGGTCATTCGTGGCACTTATATCCCATCGTCTTGAATGAGAAGAGTTTTATGAGCCGCAATTGTTTCATCGAGCGGTTGAAGGAGCGTGGCGTTGGGAACTCTGTTCATTATAAACCGCTCCATCGAATGACCTATTACCGCGATTATTACAATCTGAAATCCCAAGATTTTCCAAACACAGAACGTATTTGGAAGGGGACTGTCTCGTTGCCGATTTATTTTGGACTAAGTGACTGGGAGTTGGAATTTGTTGCTCACGCCGTCAGGGAGGTTTTGGGTGTAAATTGACAGCCCGACTGGGGACTCGACGATGGAGCGTCGATGAATTGCCTTAGTTCATCAAGGGCGAGATGGCCATCGTTGGCCCGAGACCAACCTTGTTTAATCAAGACGAAGTGATCGTAAAATGGAGTTTACTCTTTTGGTTTCTCTTATCCTGTTCTCTTTGTTGGATCTACAGAGGGTAGCTCACGGGGCTAACAGGGATCCTTCTGCCTAGGACGAAAAGCCAGAGCTAAGAGGGCTTCATCGGCATCTCGATGGGATGGGGCCAGCATTAGCCGCCCATTTTAAGGCGCCCCAGCACGCGTTTGTAGGATCAAATCCTTGATCTATCCGGTGGGCCTGTCATTAAGCTTCTCTTGTAACAAGGCCGATAACTATCCCGTCACCTAATTATGAGATGATCAAAAGGTTAAAAAAAATTGCTCTAGAGAATCATCTATTAATGTCGTTATTTCTGACCGCCTTATGTTGTGTTGTGGGATTTTCCGGGGCCTTTCTCCTGCGCTTTGATGTCTTTTTCATCCCCGAAAAACATCTACCATGCCTGTTGATTGGGTTGCCGATCATACTCGTAATACGCCTGGTGACGCTCTCCATTTTTAGAGTGCACCGTGGGCTCTACCGGTATGTGAGCATCCATGATTTTGTGAACCTCTCGAAAGCGATCATCTTGGGATCTGTGGTTTTCGTGGTTCTGTGGATGTCCCTGCTGAATGATACTTATTTCATGCCGCGTTCCATTTTTTTGATCGAGGCAATTCTCAGTATGTCGCTGCTTTCGGGGATGAGAATTTCGGTGCGCTTGTGGCGGAGCAATCGCCAGCTGCGAGAGAGGCGAAGAGCAGAAGGAGGCGCTGGGCGCGCCCTCATCATTGGTGCCGGCAATATGGGAGAAACCATTTTCCGGATGGTGGACCGCCGTTTTCTGGGTAAAGACTTGGATGTGGTCGGCTTTGTGGATGATAGCGTGGGCATGCAGAAGACCTCGATTCACGGGGTGCCTGTCCTGGGGCGCCTCGATGCGGTGCCCGAGTTGGTGAAGGAGCTGGGAATCGAGGTCGTTATTTTTGCGATCCCGACCCCCCCTGAGGGACTCTATGCCGGGGTGCTGAACAGTTGCGACGGTTTGCAGGTTCGCTTCAATACCGTTTCAGTCCTTCACGATGTGTCATCTGGGAAGGTGAGCTTTGACCGGATGCGGAGCTTGCGGGTGGAGGATTTACTGGGGCGTAAAATAGTGAAAGTCGACCAGACAAAAGTTTCTGATTCGATTCAGAACCGCACAGTTCTTGTCACCGGTGCCGGAGGATCGATTGGCGCCGAGCTGTGCGTGCAGTTGGCGGCCTTCGGCCCGTCTAAATTGATCGTCTTGGACTCCGCGGAGTCTCCTTTGTTTGAAACTGATCGCGCCTTGCGGCAAAGTCATCCGGGCCTGGTGATCGAACCCGTGATCGCCGATATTAAGGATTGTGAAGTCATTGAGCGCGTGTTCCGGGAGAAAGCGCCTGAGTATGTCTACCACGCTGCGGCCTATAAACATGTCCCCTTGATGGAAGCTCATCCGGATGAGGCGGTCCTGACTAATGTGAGAGGGACACGGATCCTGGCAGAAACCGCCCAGAAGTATCAATGCTGTCGATTTGTCATGATTTCCTCCGATAAGGCAGTGCGCCCAACCAATGTCATGGGGGCAACTAAGCGGATGTGCGAACTCGTCATCCAATCGATAGATGAGGGTGACACGATTTTTACGGCAGTCCGGTTTGGGAATGTTCTTGGGAGCAATGGGAGCGTCATCCCCATTTTCCAAAAACAGCTTGAGAAGGGTGGGCCGCTGACTGTCACCCATCAGGAAATGACCCGCTACTTCATGACCATCTCCGAGGCGGTGACCTTGGTCCTACAGTGTGGGTCGATAGCGACAGCGGGTGACATCTTTGTGCTCGATATGGGAACGCCGGTCCGGATTATCGACCTTGCAAAAAATATTATCCGCCTGTCGGGCCTTCAGGAAAACGTTGATATTTCGATTGAGGTAACTGGCTTGCGTCCGGGTGAAAAGATGTTTGAAGAGTTGGTTGCCTACGGTGAAGAGCTGCAGCCGACTGATGTCGAGAAGGTCAATGTGCTAAAGCGGAAGGTCAGCCCCCTAACGTATGATGAGTTGCAGGAAATGGTAGGACAGCTCGAAAAATTTGCGGGAGACAGGATGATTGAAGAGTCCCGGGATTTCCTTTGGAAATTGATTGACCTCGATATTGAGCGATCCCGGCCCGAAAAGGCAGAGAGATGTGCGAAGTAAGATTGGCAACTCATAACCTCAAAACAGGGCCGCTTCAGGATTTACAGAGGAGTTCTCTGATGGGATTTTAAAGATAGCGTGTGTCGCTTTTTTTGTGGTCATCAGAATGCTTCGTTTAAAGGTCGCTAAAACCTACCGCAGAATTTGGAGTCATCCAACCTACGCGGACTTTTTTGTCGTGGGAGTGGTCCTTTCGATGTCTGGCCCTTCTGGCTCCCTTTGTTTCGTCGTTGAACAAAGAAGATGTGACATGGTCCGATTATCGAGCGGGTTTATTTACTAGCGGGGCAGTTTTCTCTCTGGTTGGTGCTACTCCCCCGCACAATCCTAGCCATATAAAGGGAATTTGCGATGCGCGCGGACCGGCGTCAATCTACTTCTGAAGACTTAGTAAAAAAGCGTGTTTTGGTTTATGGAGCTGGAGCCAACGGAGCCCAAATGATCGATTTCATCAAGGTGGGTGGGAGTGAGCGGGTTTCAAAGTTCCAGATTGTCGGCTTTTTGGACGAGCATCGGAGTTTTAGGGGGAGGCTTTTCAGATGCTTTGAGGTATTTGGGGGGCTGGACCAACTTGGGGAGCTCAGCAAAAAGGAGCGACTCGATACCTTGGTGGTCACAATTTCCAAACTTCTGAACGAGCGGTGGGCGGAGCTAAAGAATGAGACAAAGGCTCATGGCTAGGGCTTTATTGCCGGGGGGTGTGATGAAGATTTTTGCCTAGTAGAAGAGCCCTCAAATGAAAGTGAGAGCCGGGTGGACTCTTGAAGGCTAAGAGGGAAGTTAGATTTTCTTTGGTGCCGCGCTACTTTTTGAAATTGAGAGTAAAAGGGAAAAGCACTGCGACTTGTCATAGCCAAAGAATCAGTCTAGACTTTCCATACTTCTGTCACCTCCAGCCTTTTCTAAATGGTTCTGCTTAATTATTTAATCTCAATGAACTTTCGGCTATTTCTGGTAGCTGTCTTTTCGCTGCCTATCACTCCGGCTTTCGCGGCTGAAGCTGACCTGTCCTGGACCGATTTATCACAAGAGTATAATGGGCAGGAAAAATCTCCGTTAGTGACAACGGAACCACCAAACCTGGAAGTCACCCTCGAGTATTTCCCAAGGTCAAATTCCGAAGTAATTTTTCAGCGGATTCCTGAGATCGACCAACCTTCCTATCCTAGTTACGGTCTCAATGGGAAAGTGGACATAGGTCTAGGCGATCTAATTGATTTAGAGACAGATAATCAACGGTTGGAGTCGGTCGACGTCGTGATGGTGAATTTTGCGCAAGCCGCAAGTTGGGCCCAACTGGCCGAGGAAAATTCTGAGGGATATTTTCACCCACTCACGCTGACGATCTATCGGGTCCTCGGAGATGATTTGTTCTTGGTGACTCAAAAAACTCAGGATTTTCTCATTCCATGGCGGCCTGCGACTTTGGATGATGGCGGTGAATATCCTTATGGGGGCAGGGCCTTTCGGGCACGATTCAATTTTACGGAAGAGAAGTTTTTGGCTGGTAATCTCGCTCTTGTCATTTCTTACAACACCAATCAAGGCGGCCCAGCACCTCTTGGGGTGGCCGGTCCGTATGATACCCTCAATGTCGCTTTGAATAATAACACTCCATTGGTTGGGAGCGACGAAAACCCTTCTCGGGTGGTCCGGCAGACGGCCACTAGCATCTTCCAATCTGGAGCTTTCGGAGCAAGGGCTCCTATGTTTGTGGTGCGTGGATTTCCCGCCTCTCCTGTGACAGACCAGCCCATCGAGGCAGGCGGTTATCTTGTTCGGGCCACTGTTGACGACGGCGATTTTGTTGCTGAAGCCTACGAAAACTTTGAGATTACCCCACAGGAGGTCGAGCTTGATTTGCTTGGGGTGCGCCAAGTCGCGGATGGGTCCCCAAAGACAATCGAGGTGGCCGGGATTCCGGAGGGATCTTCGGTCGAGGTGGTCTTTGCGAAGCGGGATGATCTCCCGGTGGAGGAGGGACTCTATCCCTTCTTC
>MDTG01247571.1_pt1 | contig 60713 bp, 46 predicted proteins | sample 811421 | NCBI WGS metagenome assembly MDTG01 (sample SAMN05326645, study PRJNA326480) | marine metagenome | isolation source: seawater | place: Pacific Ocean: South East | collected 2011
GAGGGGCAGAGGCCATAGCCATTGGATCATCATTTGACTCTAAATCCGGATAGAGAGATGGAGTGATATCAGCAGGAGGGGTATCACCTTCTATCCCCTCTCTAACATGGACGGGAATTTGGTCAAAGTTTCCATATGCATGGCATTGGAAATAATAATAGGATCGATTTACTTGAGAAGGTTTGTCATAGATTGCTTCTTCTTCAGGCTGTTCGTCATCGAAATTGTCAAGAAATTCAGGGGCAGACTCGCGTAGGTGCTTGTAAAGTTGTTCCCATGCACAGTCAGTATTATCTAATACATCAGTGATGCATTGCAATAGTTTAGTATTTTTAAAAGGTTTCAGTTTTGTGAAAAGATTGAAAAAATCGTCGAAAAAATAATAACCTTCAATTAGTTGTATAAAACTGCAGAGCTCTTTGTTAACAGTTTTGTCAGGTTGATCAGGATTTCCGTAGATTGACGACACAGTCAGAATGATCTTTAATGACATTAATAACTGTTGTTTCTCTTCAAGAAGATCATGGTTCTTTGTGACATTATAGAAAAGCTGATTACTAACGTTTTTTTCATCTAGCAACAAACCGATTAGGTAGCCTTTATAGCGAGGCTCTAGTTCTTCATAGAGGCTTAATAGGGCATGGAATCGAGGAAGCAGCGCTTTGATTGTCCGGCCAAACTTTCCTAATTCATCAGCCTCATTGCTGGAAGCTGATTCTTCGGTGGGTTTGTTTTTAGTGCTTATTTCTTCTGAAAAATCGAAGAAGCTGTTGTCAAAAGGATAGCGCTCAATTAATTGTATAAATTTGCAGAACTCATTGTTAATAGTTTTGTGAGGTTGATCAGGATTTCCGTAGGCTGACAACACAGATAAAATGATCTTAGATAACATTTGTAACTTTTGTTTCGTATCGAGATCATTGTTTTGTATGACATCATGGAAAAGATAATAACTAACGTTTTCTATCTCTAGCAACAAGTCGATTAGGAAGTCTTGATAGCGAGGCTCTAGTGTTTCATAGAGTCTTAATGTTATATGGGGTTGAGGAAGCAGTGCTTTGATTGCCCGGCCAAACTTTTCTGATTCATCAGCCTCATTGCTGGAAGCTGATTCTTTGGTGGGTTTGTTTTTAGTGCTTGTTTTTTTTGTTTGTTTTTTGGGAGGTGTTGCTTCTTTATTTAACTGCTTTAATGCCAGGTCGAAAGCTAATTTTCCAGCAGCGTGCATAATATCATCTTCTTTGATCTCAATCATATTGCTATCACCCTTATGGATAGAGGCATTTCTTAGTGCATCATCTTCGAGTCTTTCGCAAAGTAATACAATAAGAGTATGAGGAATATTTTTCTCTGAGCATAATAGCTTAAACCGGCTCATTGATAATACTAATAGACGTTTATTATGTGTGATTATATCTTTGAGGTCATCATACCCTTTAGGAAATTTGTAATAAGCATCAGTCCAGTACCCACGGGTATAATAATTACCACTATGTCTTGAACAATACGAAGATTCAGAAGTTGGCGCGACCCATTCTGATTCTACCTGTCGCTTTTTTTTATCCATGGCAGCAAGCTCTTCTTTTCGAACAGATAGAGTAAGTAGGAGCTTGCGAGGACTAGATAGCGTCAACGGTAGCCTGAATGTAACGCCACTCAAACTAGAATCATTATTGCCGTTATTAGATTGATACCTGGCAAGTTGATCTTGCTCGTGTATTTTCGTCTGATTATACAGATATTCTATACAGAGTTCTGTAATTACGCTTGCTGTATCTTTTAGTTTATTGTCAGTATTATAAGCCATATTGATGAGTCTCATTTGTAAAATTATAAATGCCGCATTCTACTATATCCCGGTAGCGGCTGTCAATAAAATGAACAGTTTGATTTAGGGGAAAACATGCAGTGAGTTTGATGGTGTATTTAACAGTATGATTTAGATAAAAATAATATTTCGTTAAGGTTGCTTTTATTTTTATAAATGATTATTGAGGTTGGGTGTTCTTCACGGATTAGCTTAACAGAGACTTAAGTCTCTGTTGATTCATCGCGTGGGCGAGGATAACTCACGGTATTGATTAACGTGTCGGCTTCATCAGTGGTTTCAAGATGGACGGGGAATTGCCATAAGGTATGGATGTGTTGTAGGACCTCGTTACAGTCGCTTTCATCCAGAGGTCTGCGGTCGTGTTGCTGATGGGTGAGGGTTAAAGCTCTGTCGCTGTGAATATTGACCCGAGTGACTTGAATATCAGGCTCTGAATAACTTAAGTTATAGGTTTTTGCTAAAGTGTCGCGGATGGTTTGGTAACCTTGGTCATTGTGAATGGCTTCGACAATTAAGTCTTCCTGTTTATCATCATCCAGCAAAACAAATAATTTCATGTCTCGGATAACTTTAGGCGATAAATACTGGCCGACAAAGCTATCATCCTTGTAATTCTCCATCGCAAAATGAATAGTTTCAACCCAGTCGCTACCAGCAAGTTCAGGGAACCAGTGTTTATCTTCCTCTGTTGGCGCAGTGCAAATACGTTTAATGTCATTAAAAATATTAAAACCCAAGGTATAGGGGTTCAAACCTTGGCAGCTGGGATCATCAAAAGGAAGTTGGTGCATGAGGTTGGTGTGATTATGCATAAACTCAAACATAAAGGTATCATCGACTTGTTTTTGCTCGTACAGGGTGTTGATAATAGTGTAATGCCAAAACGTCGCCCAGCCTTCATTCATCAGTTTGGTTTGTCGTTGCGGATAAAAGTATTGGGCAATCTTACGCACGATACGGACGATTTCTCGTTGCCAGGGTTCTAGTCTTGGCGCATTCTTTTCGATAAAGTACAGCAAGTTCTCTTCTGGTTCCGGCGGGAATTGTTCATCCGTGGTCGTGAATTTAGCTTTGTTTGGATCATCAGGAATCGTGCGCCAAAGCTCATTGACTTGGGATTGGAGATAGGCTTCACGGGCTTTTTGGCGGGCTTTTTCTTCTTGTAGAGTTAGTTGCTGGGGACGACGGTAACGGTCCACACCGTAATTCATGATGGCGTGGCATGAATCCAACAACTCTTCGACCTCATTCATGCCATATTTGCGTTCACACTCAGCAATATAATTTTTGGCAAATAATAAGTAGTCAATAATAGCATCGGGATTGGTCCAGGTTTTAAATAGATAATTATTCTTAAAAAAGGCATTGTGCCCGTAACAAGCGTGGGCAATGACAGTGGCTTGCATGACTAGACTGTTTTCTTCTAGCAAGTAGGCAATACAGGGATTAGCATTGATAACGATTTCATAAGCCAAGCCCATTAAGCCGCGGCGGTAGAATTTTTCGACGTTGACAAACTGCTTGCCAAAGGACCAGTGATTATAAGCCAAGGGCATGCCAATGGTAGAATAGGCATCCATCATTTGTTCTGAACTTATGATCTCTAATTGTATGGGGAAAGTGTCGAGACGATAGTTCTTAGCGATGGTTGCAATGGCATCATCGTAGGCTTGCAATGTATTGACGTCCCATTCTGTGCCGGTCGGTAATTTGGTCGTCATGACATTTTCCGTTTAAACAGTTCGTGCAGCACGGGATATATGCTTTGCACGTTATTAATATTACGCATGGCGAAGTTCTTAAACAGTTCTTTGACACCAATATAAGCGCGCCATAAACTTTGATGGTGACGTGGAAGTATCTCCACATAGGCAAAGTACTGCACTAACGGCATGATATTATTGCAGAGTAATTCCTGACAATGGGGTGAGTCAGCATTCCAATTATCACCATCAGAGGCTTGGGCTATATAAATATTCCAATCCGGGGATGAATAACGTTCTTGCATGATGCGTTTGGTTTCTTCTAAGGCGCTAGACACCACGGTGCCACCGGTTTCGCGAGAGTAAAAGAACTCTTCTTCATCGACTTCTTTGGCGGTAGTATGATGACGGATGAATACTAATTCGATTTTTTCGTAATTACGGGTGAGGAACAAATACAATAAGATAAAAAAACGCTTTGCAATTTCTTTTTTCTTCTCATCCATAGAGCCGGAGACGTCCATAATACAAAACATAACTGCTTGGGTGGTGGGCGCCAATTGTTTGGTGCGGTTTTTGTAGCGAATATCCACTTCATCGATAAAAGGAATAGATGTCAGTTTGTGTTCCAGCGCTTGTGCCTCTTCGATGAGTCGTTTAGCCTCAGGGCTATCGTCATTGTCAGTTGTTAATAGCTCCTCCAGTTCTGCTTGAATGCGAGCTAATTGTTTTTTGTATTTGTTACCAAAGGCAATGCGGCGGGCTAAAGCATTGCGCATGGAGCGGATGACGCTGATATTGGGTGGTATGCCATAGGTGGTATAACCCGCCCGACGTGAGATGAATGATGGTGTTTCGCCGAGGCGTGTACGAATCAAATTAGGCAATTCTAAATCATCAAAGAATAAATCCAAGAATTCTTCTTTGGAGAGTTCAAAACTAAACTCATCCATGCCTTCGCCTTTGTTAGATGCCGTACTGCCTGCGCCTTTGCTAACATTAGGGGGGCGTTTAATATGGTCGCCGGGAGTAAATTCTTTGTTGCCTGGCAGAATAATATGGCGTTTGCCGCCTTGGCGATAATGGAATGTAGGCTCTGTGATTTCTTTTTCGGCGATAGTGACAGTTTCACCGCCTTCAATATTGGTAATGCTACGTTTGCCAACAGCACTGGCAACGGCGTGTTTAATTTGTTTTTTGTAGCGTTGAATGAAACGCTGTCGATTAACAGTGCTTTTGTGTTTATGATTTTTGCGGCGGTCAATGAACTGAGTCATAGTCAGCACCTGCTGTTAGGAAGATTTCCTGACGCGCAAATACCATTCAGACAGCAGGCGGACTTGTTTTTTGGTGTAGCCTTTGGCTTCCATGCGGGTGATGAATTCTTCGTGTTTTTTTCTGTCCTCATCGGTGCCTTTTACATTGAAGGATATTACGGGAAGGAGATCTTCGGTGTTTGAGAACATTTTTTTCTCGATAACACTGCGTAGTTTTTCGTAGCTGTACCAGGCTGGGTTTTTGCCATTGTTATTAGCCCTAGCACGCAAGACAAAATTAACCACTTCATGGCGGAAGTCTTTGGGGTTGCTGATGCCAGCGGGTTTTTCGATTTGTTCTAAGTCATCATTGAGTGCTGCACGGTCAAATATTTGCCCAGTATCCTGATCGCGGTATTCTTGATCTTGGATCCAAAAGTCAGCAAAGGTGATGTAGCGGTCAAAGATGTTTTGTCCATACTCGGCATAAGATTCAAGGTATGCAGTTTGAATCTCTTTGCCGATAAAATCCACATAACTTGGGATCAAGTATTCTTTTAAGTATCGCAGGTAGCGCTCTCGGGTTTCGGGTGGAAATTGTTCTTGCTCAATTTGCCGTTCTAATACATAGAACAAATGCACGGGGTTAGCGGCAATTTCATCATGGTCATAATTAAAGACTTTGGACAACGTCTTAAAGGCAAAACGCGTAGATAGTCCGGTCATGCCTTCATCGACCCCGGCATAATCCCGATATTCTTGATAGGACTTGGCTTTTGGATCCGTGTCTTTTAAGGACTCTCCATTGTAAATACGCATTTTGGAATAGATGCTAGAATTCTCCGGTTCTTTGATGCGTGACAATACAGAAAACTGTGCCATTAAATCCAGGGTATCTGGTGCGCAGGGGGCTTCACACAACGAACTGTTCTCTAGTAACTTTTGATATATTTTCTTTTCTTCAGAATAACGCAAACAGTAAGGAACTTTTATAATGTTCACCCGGTCGATGAAAGCTTCATTGTTTTTGTTGTTCTTGAAACTTTGCCACTCAGACTCATTGGAGTGAGCGAGAATAATGCCATCAAATGGGATCGACGAAAAGCCCTCAGTGCCATTATAGTTACCTTCTTGGGTAGCGGTTAATAGGGGATGTAAGACTTTAATTGGTGCTTTGAACATCTCGACAAATTCTAGCAAACCGCGATTAGCTAAGCACAGACCGCCAGAATAACTATAGGCGTCGGTATCATCCTGGGAGTGGTCTTCTAGTTTACGAATATCGACTTTGCCCACTAGGGAGGAGATATCTTGGTTGTTCTCATCACCGGGTTCTGTTTTTGAGATAGCGACTTGATGATGAATAGAGGGGTTCACTTTAACGACTTTGAATTGGGTAATATCGCCGTTGTATTCTATTAACCGTTTGACGGCCCAGGGCGACATGATGGTTTCGATATAGCGTCGCGGGATGCTATAGCGTTCTTCAATCAGCGTCGCATCCTCTTCGGGATCAAACAATCCTAACGGCGATTCATACACAGGCGAGCCTTTCAATGCATAAAAACTCACGTGCTGCATTAAATATTTTAACTGTTCGGCAATAGAGGATTTACCGCCGCCGACCGGGCCCAGTAGATAGAGAATTTGTTTTTTTTCTTCCAGGCCTTGGGCAGCATGCCGCAAAAAATCAACAATTTGCTCGATGGTTTCTTCCATACCGTAGAAGTTCTGGAATGAATCCCATACTCGAATAATTTTGTTGGCAAAAATACGACTGGCGAGGGGATCTTTGCGGGTATCAATTAAGTGCGGTTCACCAATTGCGTGGAGCAAACGCTCCGCGGCGTTGGCGTAGGCCATCGGGTCATTTTTACAGATATCAAGGTACTCTTGTAAGGTGAATTCCTCTTCACGATACTGCTCGTACCGGGCTTGATACTCGCTAAATATATCCATGCCATATCCTCATCATTATTGAATGGCAATACTTTTACCAAAGTATAGCCAAGCTCAACGTTGCTGCTAAATTTTGCAACTTAAGGAATCTCTAATATAGTGATGGCTATCTGGGCCGTGATCCTCATAGAGATCTGACAAAAACTCGCATCATCGATTAAACTAGGTATAATCATCCTTCTTATAGGAATATTGAGCAAAAATGTCGCAAAATTTCATCGCTGTGATACCGGCGTTTAACGAAGAGAAAACTATCGCTGGCGTCCTCGAAAAAACTAGCCGTTATGTTGACACGATCATTGTGGTTGATGATTGTTCGACGGATAGTACGCCTGAGATACTACAAGGCTACAAAGTTAAAACCTTACGCAATCCTCACAATCTTGGTAAAGGAGCCGCTTTACACCGTGGTTTTCAAGAAGCGCTAACTCTCGGCGCGACCCATGTCATTACCCTGGACGGTGACGGCCAACATGACGGGGATGAATTGCCAGGTTTACTTGAAGCTGCACGCCGTTATCCTAGCAATGTGGTTATTGGTGCACGGCTCAAAGAGCGCCACAATGCCCCCAAGAATCGTTATATTGCTAATCGTATTGCGGACTTTTGGATATCCTGGGCGGCAGGAGAGCCGGTGGTGGATAGTCAGTCAGGGTTTCGTATTTATCCGGCAGAGTTGGTTAAACAAGTCGAGATCCCTCATCAAAAAGCCAACAGTTTTGTCTATGAGAGTGAGATTTTAATCAGCGCTATTCAATGTGGCTTTTTGCCGGTTGCGGTGCCAATAACTACCCACTATCCTGAGGAGCGCCGTGAGAGTTATTTTCGTCCCGGGGCGGATATCTTTAACATCAGCAAAATGGTCAGCAAGAAGCTGCTCGCTAAGGGCTTTAATCCCGCCGGCATTTGGCGGTTTTTTACCAAGTCACCACGAAGACTTGATTAAGCTTTGCTGGCGCAAACGAGATAATTGACCCCCACATCATGACCAAGACGAAATACTCGGGTAAGTGGGTTGTAACTCATGCCCCGAAGATTATCCAAACTGAGGTTATTTTGTCGCAACCAGGTCTCAAGCTCGGCGGGTTTGATGAATTTGTCGTAATCATGGGTTCCTCGAGGAAGCATACGCAGAATATATTCTGCGCCGACGATTGCCAGGGCATAGGCTTTTGGGGTGCGATTGAGGGTGGAGAGGAATAATTTGCCGCCTGGTTTTAGCAGGTGACCAAGGGCGGTGATGACAGCCCCAGGATCTGGCACGTGTTCCAACATCTCTAGACAAGTAATGACATCAAACTGCCCAGCATGGGTTTCAGCAAAACGCTCGGCACTGCTGTGATGGTATTCAATCTCAAGCTTATGTTCTTGGCTATGGGTGTTGGCCACCGTGATGGCTTCCTTGTCCATATCCAGCGCGGTAACATTGGCGCCGGCTTTGGCCATGGCTTCACTCAAGATACCACCGCCACAGCCCACATCCAGGACCCGCTTGCCGCTGATATCGGTGTGTTCTTGAATATAGCCCAGACGTAGGGGGTTGATGGCATGTAAGGTCCAAAGTTTGCCTTTTGGGTCCCACCATTCTTGTTTCAGGGCGGCAAATTTGGCTATTTCTTGTTCATCAACGTTGGTAGTCATGGTAGCGGTCTCATATTCATGAATTGAGGGCATTTTAGCGCGATGGGCTAGGGTTTTCTACCTTAATATAGTACAATCCCTTGATCGAAGAATTAATGAGGAAACGGGAACTCCATGAGTGATCTTGCCAAAGAAATTACGCCAATCAATGTCGAAGAAGAATTAAAAAATTCCTACCTAGATTATGCCATGAGTGTCATCGTCGGCCGGGCGTTACCGGATGTGCGCGATGGCTTGAAGCCGGTGCACCGCCGGGTTCTCTATGCGATGGATGAGCTAGGTAATGCCTGGAACAAACCTTACAAAAAATCCGCTCGTATTGTCGGTGACGTCATCGGTAAATACCACCCTCATGGCGATACAGCCGTATATGACACCATTGTCCGTCTTGCTCAACCATTCTCTATGCGCTATATGCTCGTAGATGGACAGGGGAACTTCGGTTCCGTCGACGGTGACTCTGCCGCAGCCATGCGATATACCGAAATTCGCATGACCAAGCTGGCTCACAGCTTGTTGGCTGATCTCGACAAAGATACCGTTGATTTTGTGCCTAACTATGATGGTACTGAACGCCAGCCCAGTGTTTTGCCCACTCAAGTTCCCAATTTGCTGGTGAATGGTTCTTCTGGTATCGCCGTGGGTATGGCGACGAATATTCCACCCCATAATCTTGGCGAAGTTGTCGATGGCTGTGTCGCCGTGTTGGATAATCCAGATATCGATATTGACAGCTTGCTGGAATTTATTCCTGGACCTGATTTTCCAACTGCTGGAATTATCAATGGCCGTGGCGGTATTGTGCGGGCTTATCGCACTGGGCGAGGGCGCATTCTTATTCGTGCTAAGACCCACGTCGAGACTGACGAAAAGTCCGGCAAACAAAGCATTATTGCCACTGAACTACCTTACCAAGTCAACAAAGCTCGGTTAATCGAGAAGATTGCCGAGCTGGTCAAAGACAAACGCATCGAAGGCATTAGCGGTCTGCGGGATGAGTCAGACAAAGACGGTATGCGTATGGTGATTGAGTTACGTCGTGGTGATATGCCTGAAGTAGTGCTCAATAATCTCTACGCTCACACCCAAATGCAAAATGTTTTTGGCATTAACATGGTCGCCTTAGTAGATGGTCAACCAAGAGTATTGAATCTCAAACAAATCCTCGATGAATTCATTCGTCACCGTCGTGAAGTGGTGACCCGTCGGACTATCTTTGAGTTACGTAAAGCCAAAGACCGGGCCCATTTGTTAGAGGGCTTAGGTATTGCGTTAGCTAATATCGAAGAAGTCATTGCGCTGATTAAAGCAGCGCCGAATCCTCAAGAAGCGAAACAAAAGTTGTTAGCGCAATTATGGCAGCCTGGGCCAGTTGCCGCGATGTTGGAGCGTGCTGGTGGCGATATTAGTCGTCCGGATAATTTGGCTGCTGAGTATGGTTTGACGGACAAAGGCTATCGTTTAAGCCCAGAACAAGCCCAAGCTATCCTTGATTTGCGTTTGCACCGTTTAACCGGTCTTGAGCAAGACAAGATCCATGATGAATACCAGCAGTTATTGGATTTGATTAAAGAGTTACTGAATATTCTCTCTGATCCTGAGCGCTTACGAGCGGTTATCCGAGAAGAATTACTCGCCGTACGGGAACAGTTTGTTGATGAGCGTCGTACGGCTATCGAAGAAAGCCAAAATGACTTGTCCATGGAAGATTTAATCAACGAAGAAGACGTGGTGGTGACGTTATCACACCAGGGGTATGTGAAGTACCAGCCCCTGGATACCTATGTCGCCCAACGCCGCGGTGGTCGGGGTAAGTCTGCCACTAAGGTCAAAGACGAAGATTTTGTTGAGTATCTGTTAGTGGCCAATACTCATGACACGATATTGTGTTATTCCAGCGCCGGCAAAGTCTACTGGCTTAAGACTTATCAATTGCCGTTAGCGGGTCGTAATTCCCGTGGCCGGCCAATTGTGAATATATTACCGTTGGACAAAGACGAAAAGATCAATGCCATCTTGCCAATTCGTGAATACAGTAGTGACCAGTTCGTCTTTATGGCGACGGCGTTTGGCACGGTCAAGAAAGTCAGCCTTGATCAATTTTCTCGTCCTCGTGCTAGCGGTATTATTGCCGTTGGCCTTGAAGAAGGGGATTGTCTCGTCGATGTTGCTCTGACTGATGGTCAACAAGATGTATTATTATTCTCTGATGCCGGTAAAGTGATTCGCTTTAACGAAGAAAAAGTCCGTCCCATGGGCCGAACTGCACGCGGGGTGCGGGGGATTAAATTAGCTGATGAACAACGGGTGATATCGCTTATCATCGCTAAACCAGAAGGGAATATCTTGACTGCTACTAAGAACGGCTACGGTAAACAAACCCCAATCGATGAATACCGCGTCTCTGGTCGTGGTGGACAAGGGGTGATTTCTATTCAAGTGACGGAGCGTAATGGTTCTGTTGTCGGAGCGACTCAGGTTGATGCCAAAGATGAAGTGATGCTCATCACTGACCAAGGTACCTTGGTCAGAACTCGAGTGGATGAGATCTCTACTGTGGGTCGTAATACTCAAGGTGTGCGTTTAATCAAACTGGGCGGTGAAGAATCCTTGGTAGGAATCCAACGCATCGAAGAGATTGAAGGCGCCGAAGACGCTGAAGCAGCAGATACTGATGCAGGTTCCGATGCCGAGTAAGTTCACGGTCACTCCTGGAGGAACTGCCCAAGGTGAGATAACGGTCCCTGGTGATAAGTCTATCTCTCATCGCTCAATTATTTTTGCGGCGCTTGCTAATGGCATCAGTCATATCAATGGTTTCCTCGAAGGGGAAGACTGTCTTGCTACCCTTAATGCTTTCACTGCTATGCGGGTTAATATCGAACATCCTGCAGCAGGGCAGCTTGTTATTCATGGGGTGGGCAAACACGGGTTGCAGATACCCAGTCATGCATTAGATCTCGGTAATTCCGGTACCTCGATGCGTTTGTTAGTTGGTTTGCTGGCAGGTGCGGCTATTGCAACCGAATTAACCGGCGATAGTTCCCTGGTACGCCGCCCCATGGGGCGGGTAACTAAGCCTTTGCGCTTGATGGGTGCTGAGATCACCAGTACTGATGCTGGAACAGCACCCTTGCACATTCAACCCAATAAACCCTTAACCGGCATTGAGTACACGTTGCCGGTAGCGAGTGCTCAAGTGAAATCTTGTTTGTTGCTGGCAGGTATGTATGCTCGAGGGCAAACGACAATTACTGAGCCTGCTATTACTCGGGATCACACGGAGCGCATGTTGCGGGCGTTTAACTATCCGTTTGAACAGCGCGGTAAAACTATCACTATCAATAATGAGGCTGAATTAACCGCAACCGAGATTAATGTGCCTGGCGATATTTCTTCAGCGGCTTTTTTTATGGTGGCAGCCTGCATCGCGCATGAGGGTCATTTACGATTGCGTAATGTGGGGATTAATCCAACCCGCATTGGTGTGATTACTATTTTACGTGAGATGGGTGCCTCTATTACCTTACAAGATGAGCGTATGGTGGGGGGCGAGCCAGTGGCGGATATCGTCGTTGAAGCAAGCGAGCTTAAGGGGATCGTTATCCCTGAAGACCAAGTGTCTCTTGCTATCGATGAATTTCCCGTATTATTTGTTGCAGCAGCTTGTGCCGAAGGCACGACGGTATTATCCGGCGCTGCGGAATTACGGGTCAAAGAAAGCGACCGCTTGCAAGTGATGGCTGTTGGTTTGCAACGCTTAGGTATTCAGGCAGAATTGCAGCCTGATGGTATTGTGATCCAAGGCGGCACATTACAAGGTGGTGAAGTCGACTCCCATGGCGATCACCGTATTGCGATGGCCTTTGCCGTTGCCGGCTTGAGGGCACAGGGGACCATTGTTATTAATGACTGCGACAATGTCGCTACGTCATTTCCTAATTTCATGGCTTTGGCCCAAGATGTAGGGCTCGCAATTCAATGACCACTCCTCCTGTTATTACCATCGATGGCCCTAGTGGCGCTGGCAAGGGCACAGCTAGCCAATTAGTTGCAAGTCGTTTAGGTTGGCACTTTTTGGATAGTGGGGCGATTTATCGAGCCTTGGCGTTAGCGGCTCTGCAACAGCATATTGATGAAAATGACACGGAAAGCCTGGTTCAGGCGGCATCAGGCTTAGATTTGCGCTTTGAGGTGACTAATCCAACACAAGCCCCACAAGTCTTTTTGGGGGAAACTGAAGTAAGCCAAGCTATTCGCCATGAAGATACCGGAACAATGGCCTCAAAAATCTCCAAATATCAAGACGTTAGACAAGCTTTATTAAGTCGTCAGCAAGCATTTTGCCAAGCCCCAGGCTTGGTGGCTGATGGCCGGGACATGGGAACCGCCGTATTCCCTGATGCGCCGGTGAAGGTATTCCTCACTGCCAGTCAAGAAGAAAGGGCCCAAAGGCGCTATAAACAGTTGCGTGAACAGGGGGAAAATGTTAGCCTTGCGCAAGTTTTGACAGAGTTGGCGGAAAGGGACCGCCGGGATACGAATCGCACTGTCAATCCGCTGCGTCCAGCTGATGACGCCGTTGTGATAGACACAACAAGTCTATCGATTGACGACGTTGTTGCAGCCATCTTAGGAGAAGCAGAGACTAAGCTGGGAATCGCAATATAGTGCTGAATTGTCAGTACTGATTGGGTGCTCATGATAAGCCATTATCATGGGTGAAGTTTAACTAACCCGTATGTAGTCCTTTACTCATACGGTTAATAATCAGTACGTCATCTTGTATGGCGTCAGGAAATTGAAAATGTCTAAAAGTTTTGCAGAACTTCTCGAAGAAAGTCTTGATCAATCCGTGATGAGTGCGGGCTCTGTGATCCCTGCTACGGTACTTCGGATCGAAAAAGACTACGTTATTGTTGATGGTGGCTTCAAATCAGAAGGTGTTATCCCTGTCGAAGAATTTCATAATGAAGACGGCGATGTTGCCGTACAAGTGGGTGACAAAGTCGATGTGGCATTGATTGCTATTGAAGATGGCTTTGGTGAAACCCGTCTATCCCGTGAAAAAGCCAAACGCGCTGAAGTATGGGGTCGACTCGAAACTGCCCATAACGATAACGAAACTATCATGGGTATTATCAACGGTAAGGTCAAAGGTGGTTTCACTGTTGAGATTGATTCTATCCGTGCCTTCTTGCCTGGTTCATTGGTGGATGTGCGTCCGGTACGCGACCCTGGTTACCTCGAAGGCAAAAAGCTCGAATTCAAAGTCATTAAAATGGACGCTAAGCGCAACAACGTTGTGGTTTCTCGTCGTGCAGTTGTTGAAGAAGAAAATAGCGCTGAGCGTACTGCACTCTTGGATGATTTGGAAGAAGGTAAAGAAATTAAAGGTATCGTCAAGAACCTTACCGATTACGGTGCGTTCATTGATCTCGGCGGTATCGATGGTCTTCTCCACATCACTGACATGTCTTGGAAGCGTATCAAGCATCCTAGCGAAATGTTAAACGTGGGTGATGAAGTCAATGTTGTTGTTCTCAAGTTCGATAAAGATCGCTCCCGGGTATCTTTAGGCTTGAAGCAAATGGGCTCTGATCCTTGGTCGGATATTACTGGTCGTTACCCAGAAGGTTCTAAACTTCACGGTAAAGTCACCAATATTACTGACTATGGTTGTTTCGTTGAAATTGAAGATGGCGTAGAAGGTTTAGTCCACGTCTCTGAAATGTCTTGGACCAACAAAAACATCCATCCTAACAAAATTGTGCAGTTAGGCGATGAAGTGGATGTCTTGGTGCTTGAGATTGATGAAGACCGCCGCCGTATTTCTTTAGGTGTTAAACAATGCCAAGAAAATCCATGGAATGTCTTCGCTGAGACCCACGACAAAGGTGATAAAGTCTCTGGTAAGATCAAATCAATCACTGACTTCGGGATCTTTATCGGTCTTGACGGTGATATTGATGGCTTGGTCCACTTGAATGATATTTCTTGGAACGAAAGCGGTGAGCAAGCCATTCGTAAATACAAAAAAGGCGATGAATTAGAAGCCTTGGTCTTGACGGTTGATCCTGAGCGTGAGCGTATCTCGCTTGGCATCAAGCAATTAGAGCAAGATCCATTCGCTCAATTCACAACCAATCACCAACGGGGTGACATCATCAGTGGTACAGTAACAGCGCTTGATCCTAAGGGTGTTACGGTTGATCTCGGTGATGGTCTTGAAGGCTTTATCCGCACGGCTGAATTGTCTCAGGATAAAGTAAGCGACCCTGCTGAAGTGGTTAAACAAGGTGATCAAGTGGAAGCGAAATACATGAATATTGATCGCAAAACCCGCATGATCACGTTATCCATTAAGGCTAAGGACAGTGAGCATGATGCAGAAGCATTAAAATCCATGAACGAAGAAGCTGGTCAAGCTTCCACAACCTTGGGTGATTTGCTCAAAGAAAAGATGGAAAATAACGAATAACGTTAACGCTAATACTCTGGCGTAGGCACGGCTTGCGCCAGGGTATTCAGTAAATGGAAACCAAAAAAAGGATGAACTCATGCGTATCATAAGCTACATTCTATTAATCGTTGTTATTTTGGTCGGCCTGACCTTCGCTTGTCTCAATGCAGATCCTGTGACTATCAATTACTATGTCGGTAGCAGTACCGTGCCGTTGTCTTTTTTGTTAGTGCTTGCTTTTTGCCTTGGGGCACTCATTGCTTTGGCAGTGAGTAGTTTAGGCTTCTTGCGCCTCAAGCGAAATAATTATCAGCTCAAGCAGCGCATCAAGATGCGCGAGCGAGAAGTAGATAATTTGCGTGCCATCCCGATCAAGGATGACCACTAAGATGTTTGACGCTTTACTGATTATATTACCCGCTGCTGCTATATCGGGTTGGTATTATAGCAAGACAAAGCGTCGCCATCGTCGCCAACGAAAGCAATCCGCTAGGTGGTCAAAGGACTACTTAGCAGGACTGAATTACCTTCTCGATGAACAACCGGACAAAGCGGTTGATGTATTCATCAAAATGCTCGAAGTCGACAGTGAAACCGTCGAGACCCATTTAGCGCTGGGCAATTTGTTCCGTAAACGCGGCGAAGTCGACAGGGCTATTCGGGTGCATCAAAATTTAATTGCAAGACCCCATCTCGATAAAGCAGAACGCACCCAAGCCTTACTCTGTCTCGGCCAAGATTATTTTAAAGCAGGGGTGTTCGATAGAGCTGAGCGCTTGTTTCATGAGGTCATTGATGCCGGCGCCTATCTTGCCGAAGGCTTGCGTTATCTCCTGGATATTTACGAGCAAGAAAAAGACTGGGATCAAGCCATCCAAATCGCGCAAAAGCTCGGCTCAGTCACCAATACCAATATGAATCCAGTTATAGCCCATTATTATTGTGAGTTAGCAGAGGAAGCGCGCCTCAAGGTTAGCAGTGAACAAGCAGCACGCTATCTGAAGCGGGCATTATCAGCGGATCGCAACAGTGTGCGCACTAGTTTATTACAAGGAGAGTGGGAGGCTGAGAGTCAACAATACAAAGCTGCCATCCGGGCCTTTAAGCGGGTTAAAGATCAAGATCCCGATTATATTGCAGAAGTGATCCCCCACTTGGTCGCTTGCTACGAAAAACTAGGCCTGGAGACGGAACTTATTGCTTTTTTGCGCCAATGTTTAGACGAAGTGCCTCGCATTTCTATTGTCTTGGCACTAACTGAGAGTTTGCGTCATTGGCGTGGAGCTGAAGCGGCTATCGCCTTTTTGACCGAACAATTGCAACTTCGCCCAACCGTACGTGGCTTGAAACATCTGATTGATCTACAATTAGGACTGGAGGAAGAGATCTCCAGCAAAGAGAAATTTCAATTGCTGGATGATTTGATTCAGCAGCTATTACAAGACAAGCCTATTTACCGCTGCGTGCATTGCGGTTTTTCGGGTAAAGTCTTGCATTGGCATTGCCCGAGCTGCAAACAATGGAATGTTGTTAAACCTATACAAGGTCTCGAAGGAGAATAGGATGCTTATGACGACCAAAATCGATCCCAAAGTCATCGTTGCCCTGGATTTTGCTGAGCTTGATGCAACCCTGGCGTTTATTGATGAATTAGATCCTTCACATTGTCGTGTCAAAGTGGGCAAAGAATTATTTACCCGTTTCGGCGCGGGTATCGTGAAGCGTCTGGTGGACAAAAAATTCGATGTTTTTCTGGATTTGAAGTACCACGATATTCCCAATACTGTCGCCAGTGCCTGTTTAGCCGCAGCTGACTTAGGTGTGTGGATGGTGAATATGCATGCCATGGGTGGTGTACCGATGATGACCCATGCAGCAGAAACTATCGCTAAGCATGATGGCCATAAGCCATTACTGATCGCCGTGACAATCCTGACGAGTATGAGCATGGAAGATATTATGACTATTGGTCTTACGGGGCCTGTGGAATATAACGTGAAGCATTTGGCGGAGTTAGCCGAACAGTCTGGCATGGATGGGGTGGTGTGTTCAGCCCATGAAGTTGAGTTAATACACTCGGTATGTAGTTCTAAATTCTTGACCGTGACCCCCGGTATTCGCTTAGAGAGCGATGACCATAACGATCAAAAACGGGTCATGACACCGAAAGCTGCCGTTGCAGCTGGTGCTGACTATTTGGTCATTGGTCGACCAATTACCCAAGCAGAAAATCCTTCAGCGATTTTACAAAAAATAAATGTAGACATAAACCAATAAAGCATGCAATAATTCCTGTGTTCCATGCGCATGGACATTGTTTTACTTTTATGGAGAAACTTACAATGTCTACATTTCAAACTAACCTGCAGCGTTTAGCTGTGGTGTCTTTCTTGTTTGCCAGCTCTGCTGTTATTGCTGCTCCCGCAGCTGACTCAGTGGATGCTAAGGCGACCAAAACCACTGTCTCAGTGCAGAAGACGCTGAATATCAATACCGCTGACGAAGCGGCTTTTGAAGCGTTGAAGGGCATCGGTGATAGCAAAGCCAAAGCCATCATCGCTTATCGCAAAGCCAACGGTAACTTTAAATCCGTGGACGACTTAACTAATGTGCAAGGCATTAGTGACAAGTTATTAGCGAAGATCCGTGATGAGTTAACGGTGGGTTAATCTTGAAAATTTATCAGGGCTGCAATTGCAGCCCTGATAGCAAACTATTACTTAATAATCATGATGTTACTGCATAATCGTGGATTACGACAGAAAGTCGAGTAGAGAATTTGGAAAGAGATAGCATTGACATACAATCATGCTGAGCTACAATGTAGCACAGGAGGAAAGAATCATGACTGCAAATGCTGTTGTTAGAGCGCGTATTAATGAACAGACCAAGCAAGAAGCGGCTGCTGTATTAGCAGCAATGGGATTAACTGTCTCAGATGCTTTTCGTATGTTGCTGGTGCGTATTGCTAAAGAAAAGGCATTGCCTTTTGAGCCTTTATGTCCAAATGATGAAACTATTGCAGCTATTAAAGCCGCCCGCGATGGAAAATTGACGAGTGTAGATAGCGTCGATACGTTGTTGGAAAATTTGGATGAGGAAGATTAGGTACACTGCACAATTTAAACGTGACTTTAAACGAATCAAAAAATCAGGACGCTATCGCAACGTTGCGGGGGAGCTTTCAATGGCTCTGGAGCTTCTAGCGAGAGATCATGCTTTACCGGCGCGGTATTATGATCATGCTCTCTACAATAATTGGCAGGATCATCGAGATTGTCACTTAAAACCGGATTTAATACTTATTTATCGCAAACCCGATCATGTTTATTTGGATCTAGTTCGCTTGGGAAGTCATAGTGATTTGTCGCTTTAACTCACGCTCAATGCGAAAACACGCACTTATCAACACTCGCCGTACACTTGTTATTTGCCCAGTTGGCTTTATCCGGCGGGTGGCGTAGGGTTGTGCTACTGATCAAAATATATTGGCCGTCAGCATTACCGCAGCTAGTACCATAAATGCAGCGCATGTAGCCATCAAAGCCATAATGCGCTTTACAGAATGTAAGACGTTTTTCTTTGTCACCGGTTTTGTTTTTCTCAATAAACCAGTCTTTAGGAGCAGTGGTGTTGTTTTTTGTGACGTTAGGGCAGGTCGCTGCAAGCGCGAGGCCAGGCACTAGAACCAATAATGCTGTCAGTGAAGCAAGGCGCGAATTCATGGCGATCCCTATTTCGTGATTATTTGCTCAAATTATGGCTCATCTCGGCAAAACTGCCAAATTAAATAGCTTAACTCTCTGATTTTGTGTGTTATCAGTCGTGTTTTGTGGGCTACGAATCTGAATGCTCACTCAAACGTTGGTACTGATGTCGATGCCGAAGTGGGCCGCCCATACGTTAGTTTCTTTGGCTGTCATGCAAGGATTGCACATTTCTTAGACTTAGGTATAATCCTGCTCATAATTATCAACTAGTAAGGGCAAATAATGAAAAAAATCTACCATATTCATAATAGAAAATTTGGCAAGGATATTCCCATCGCAGTTTTTAATACTAAAACCAAATGTTTAGTGTTGACGGGCCGGTTTGATAAAAGCCGTAATAAGCGCATATTCTTAAACGAACCAGAAGCAAAGAAATTTTCAGAATGTATGCGGCAGTTAGATAGTAAATTTAGCAATCCAAAAATTTCATATAATAACGAAGGTTATTCTATTGATTTTACTAACCTTGATATCACTCAAGATGATTTATTGGGACTTGGGTTCAGAGAGGAGCTTAAGCTTGAAGAAGCAGCAAGGCCGCAGAGTCCTTCAAACAGGGAGAGCGATGTCTATGGCATTGGCGTCTATCCAGAATATGCCGTTACTAGCGAAGATTCTACTTATCAGAGGAGCTGTCAACCTTTATCAGCCGCTGATACTCGCGATTTTTTTGATGAGATAGCGCGAGGAATGACAGTGACGCTTGAATCATCAGATTCAGATGAAGATTCAGCTAAAGGTAAGTCAGTTCTCGGAGGGACTTTAGAGGAAGCGCTTAAGCGCCACAATATGCAAACGAGATCAGCTAGTGCTGTTGGAGCAAAGCAAACGTCAGCTGGAGCGCAGCAATCTGAATTAAACGTGCTAAAACAAAAAGTGGCTGGAACTATCATGGACGAACAGGAATTATTGTTAGCTTTCTTGAGTGAGAGTGAGCAAACCAAGGATATCAATTCATTAAGGATGTATTGTCAAGGTCATGGTATTACAGTGGAAGGTCTAACCGACACTGTACGCCGCGAAGGCTATAATGAAATTTCAGACAATGATGTTGCTACTCTACGACAACAGAAAAAAGTCTATACCATTGATAATGATGCATTTCTTGACCTTAAGCCTATTTGTGTGTTTGATACAGCGTCAAAACGACTTGTTATTACAGGTCTAGTGACAGCTGAGGGCGATCGGGCATTAGAGTCAGAGGGAGAAGCCTTGGCATGTTGTGGAGGGCTTAATGACTTACTGGGATATGACTTACTGGGATATGACTTACTGGAAGACGATTCTGTACCATCTGTGAAAAAACGAATATTGAGATCAGATATAACTTTCACGGTTGAACTTAAGAAATTAAATCTAATCCATGATGAGCTTGCTTCACTAGGCTTTGTAGAAAAAGTATCTCAAAGTCAGAATATCACGGTAGGGGAAAAGCGTCCTTTGGCAGATACCTGGGCTATGGAGGTAGCATCTGATGATGAGCTAGATACGATCGAAAAGCCAGACAGCAAACGAGTTAAGCGATCGCTCTTTCAGAAGTCACCCCACCAGAGTCTTGCCGATGCGATGTCAGGGCTAGGGCGTGCTGACTTAGAAGCAGTGGAAATGTCAACGTTCGCAACTAACATCAGAGCAGCGATACCATCATCTCCTATCCATACAGGTCATAGTTCTGATTTTGCATATCTGAAACAAGCAGCACGTGATTACGTAATGTTAAAGATGGAAGGGTTGGCTGAATTCATTTTACCGGATCTTGAGCGATGTCAAAACGTAGCACGTTTACGGCAGTTTTGTGAAAATAATGGTATTAATATTGACGAGCAGAAACGGCTTGGTTCTACCGGTAGCGAAGATCATCAGCAAAATGATACTAATACAGATGGAACATATGTTCTCGACTTATGGTAGTAGGGACTTAAAATTCCATGGCTAGTCCATGGGGCAAAATATTTTTATCAGCGCATTACGCGGTGTTCTTAGCGTAAATTAAATTGGACGGGCTGCCTGTCAGTTTGATACAGTCGTAGTTGCTGTTTATTGACGTAGCGTTGGAATGCCGCACGCCCTGTTTCAGATAAGGCTTCTTCTTTAAATTCACGGTAAGTGCACTTTCATTTCGGTACATAAAAATCAGCCTACAAATAACAGTTCACCAATCTAGCATCATGCTCAATGACTAGCAAACATGGGCGGCAATCCCTGGTAATGCTCTAGACAATACTGTGAAAAACTGACGATAGTTAGCTTTGGGCTAGGGCTTGCAATATTGAGTGCTGGTAGATACAGTGCTGGGGTTTAACTAAATTAGGAGACGTTATGTTTTTTGATGCATCACCAGCCGCTACGCCTGCTGAAATCAAGGCCATGGCTATTTTTAGCGGTGATAACATTGTTAAAGATGAACAAGCACTTGCTGTATTTAGACGAGCAGTTACGTTCGAACAAGACAATAATGACGTATGGGGGCAATTTAGTAGTACTATTGCCCAGGCAGTCGAAAACAAGTCTAATGAAGAGCTCCTTGAAAGGGGAAGTATCAAAGATTTGATTGCAGAGGTCAGCGAAACATTTGCGAATGAAATTTCAGACATTATGGAAAAATATAGGCAAGCGGCTATGGCGTTTTATAGCGCTGATATTGCTGCTCGGTGTGATGCACTGGATATAAATTTTAGTGGTGATGATTATCATAGCCTTGTTGACGTTTGTAACGCGCGGCTTAAGTCTGACAAAGACAATGACGACCTTAAAAATCTCAAAAAAATGGCCCAACACCTCATTAACCTCAAGGCTAACAATGCGGCCAAGCGTTACGAGGACTCAGAAAAGTCTCTTGACTTAGGCGCTGCCTTGGTTGCTATTACGCCGGTTGAGGGTGTGCCCCTTGAACAAGTAATAGAGGAAGTTGAAAATGATAACTATACGAATGTGGCTTTTCTGATGCATGAAGGCTTTCGTGGTATGTCACCCACAACTGGTGGTAAAGTTGACGAGACTGACGCAACTGTTGTCGCAGGTCTCCAGCGCGAGTTTGTGGAAGAAAACCATCACGTGCTAGCAGCACCGCAGGGTGAAATTGCATTCTCTGATTTTAATCAAATCACGATACCCAATTTGGTAACGAATGACACTGTGTATTTTATCATGGTTGGTGCTTCTGTTATCCCGACAGTGACAGCTGCTGATATTGAGGCAATGAATCAACGCATGGAAACTATGCAAGCGCTGTTTGCGCCTTTAGATTTCAAGACAAAATCTTTATTTTTCGCTGAATGTAAAGGTTTGCAGAAGCTCGCTAATTCGACTAAACCTGAAGACCATCAAAAAGCATTCAGTGCAATGCGGGTCTTTGTGGACATGTGTCAGCAATGGTTGAATGAGGCCGCTGACAAGCCTCTGCCGATGACTGAGCAGGAGACGAACTTGATGGGCGAGCGTCTTGCAGGTTTCAATGTACTTGCGAGAGGAGAGCTTAGCACTGAGTCAATTAAAGGAATGCTTGACTTGATAGTACCGGTCGCTAATATTGTCTTGCAGTATACGGAGTCATCAGTAACTCATTTAGTGCCAGTTTCTGAGGTGCTTGCTAATGTTCATGAACATCGCGACTACCTAAAAGGCATGGATAAAGTCAATGGTGTCAAAGCATTTTCTGCGGGCTTTAAGAGTGGTGTTTTGCCGCTTATCGACGATAAGGGTAATTTGAAGTCTCACATTAAAGATCTCATCATTAATCAGCTTCAAAATTTAGCAACCTTATCTTCTGATCGAATGGAGGTAGAAGAAGTTCGAGGCCCTAGCCCACGATAATCTGCACTTATCACAGCCACAAACATCATGCTGCATAAAGCAGCGTGATGTCTGTGGGCTGCTTGCGAGTCTTTGCTATTATGTCGCTTGACGTCTTACCAATGGCACATAGTGCGGTTGCCACACCATATGATCGACGAGTTCTTCAACAGAACAATCACGCTCGGCTTGGTCGACGCCTTCTTTGCGCACTTGATTACCGACGGCGATGGCAATATGTCGTGCCACTTTGCGTGCCTCATCCAGTGACGGCAGCAGTGGCGCCATGGGGTCACGTTTAATAGGTGCATAGTCACTCAAAGCCTTACAGGCGATCCAAAGGCTTTCGTCACTGAGGGTTTTAGCTTGTGTGGCAATTAAGCCTAAGCCAATTCCAGGAAAAACTAACGCGTTATTACACTGGGCAATTCGAATATCACGACCATCGTAATTGACTGTGTCAAAAGGACTACCCGTGGCGATAAGGGCTTTGCCATCGGTCCAAGCGAGAAGATCCTTAGGCTGCGCCTCACAGCGCTCTGTTGGGTTTGAAAGAGGGAGGATAATGGGCCGTTCTACGTGTGCAGCCATGTCTTGAATAATCTCTTGAGTAAATGCACCGGTCACAGCTGAACAACCAATCAAAATGGTTGGTTTCACATTACGTACTACATCAGCAAGGCCGATATTATTCGAGTCATCCACATTCCAGTGAGAAATGGTTTGGGGATCATGGGCGTAGCATTTTTGGAAATCCGTTAAGCCTTCGGTTGTTGTTAACAATAATCCTGGGCGGTCTAATAACCAAAACCGCGAATTGGCTTCGTCTAAACTCAAGCCCTCATGACACATGGCATCACGGATTTGATCAGCGATACCGGTACCAGCTGTACCCGCACCAAAGACCACGACTCGTTGTTGATCGATGGTGCTTTTATTGACGTTTACACCGGCTAGAATGGATGACAGGGTTACAACCCCGGTGCCTTGCATATCATCATTGAACGTACAGATATCTTTGCGGTATGTTTCAAGATTACGCCGGGCATTAGCACGACCGAAGTCTTCCCAGTGTAAGAATACATTGGGGAAGAGTTGCTTGACGGTGCTGACAAATTGCTTAATGAAGTCGTCGTATTCTTTGCCTTGTAAACGCTCATGGCGCCAGCCAAGGTACATGGGATCTTCCAATAATTTTTCGTTGTTAGTGCCTACGTCTAGTTGGATGGGTAGGGTACGGGTTGGGTCAATACCACCGCAAAGCGCATAGACCATGAGTTTCGCGATAGGGATATCCATACCGCCAACACCCTGGTCGCCGATACCTAACACACCTTCACCATCAGTTACCACAATCAAGTCAATCTCTGGATTAGAGCGGTTCTTCAATACGTCTTCCATATGTTCACGCTCAGGGTAGCTTAAGTACAAGCCCCGGGGATGGCGGAACTCTAAGCTGAATTCTTTTACTGCTGTACCGACGATGGGGGTATAGATAGTCGGGATCATTTCGGCTAAATGCTCTGTGACTAAACGATAAAATAATACTTGGTTCGAATCATGTAATTCATTCAAATAGATATTGCGTTTTAGGTTATTTTTGTAGGTATGAAACTGGGTGTATGCTCGCTGCACTTGTTCCTCGAGGGTTTCGACTTTGGCGGGTAATTTGCCTAACAAGCCGAAGGCAAGACGTTCATCTTCGGTGAAGGCTGTGCCTTTGTTCAGCTGCGGTGTAGTCAGTAAGGGCTTACCGCTGAGAGACGTTTCAATGTGTTCTTTGCCTGAGCTTTTGTCTTTGACAAGTTTGAAATCCAGCATGTTAATCTCCTCGGTCATGCATTATTATGTTCATCTACCGCATAGTATAGCTTGAGGAGGCTTGCATGGGAAAAAGTTTCACCCTAACACCACAATTACAGTCCTATATCATCGACCATAGTGTGCGAGATACAGAGGTGGGTCAACGCTTGCGGGAACACACCGCTGGGCTGCAGGGGGCCGTGATGCAAATCTCCCCCGAACAGGGACAATTCATGGGTTTGCTGGTTAAAATGCTCGGGGCCAAGCGCATCTTAGAACTGGGCACATTTACCGGCTATAGCAGTTTGGTCATGGCGCAAAACTTGTCTGAGGATGGAAAAATTATTACCTGTGACATTGATGAGGCTAATACCGCTATTGCCAAGGACTATTGGCAGCAAGCAGGGGTCATCGACAAGATTGAATGTCGCCTAGGACCGGCTCTTGAGACCCTTGAAGGGCTGTTGGCAGAATTCGGTGAGGGGAGCTTCGACTTTGCCTTTATTGACGCTGACAAGCGCAATATGGATGCTTATTACGAGTTCGTTCTGCGGCTACTGCGCCCAGGCGGTGTGGTGGCCTTGGATAATGTGCTGTGGTCAGGGCGAGTCATGGAAATCCCCGCCGATAGCAAGCAAACCGAGGCGATTCAGGCGTTGAACCGCAAGGTCCACCAAGACGAGCGGGTAGATATGGCTATACTTCCTATAGGAGATGGTTTAACGCTAGCGACGAAGCGCTAGGCTAAGGAGGTCTCGTGGCCCGAGCAAATCCTGTCGGATTAGATGGTTTTGAATTTGTTGAGTTTTGCACGCCAGACTTTGCGGTGCTTGATGGGCAGTTTAAGGCCATGGGTTTCACACCGATTGCTAAACATCGATCCAAAGCGATCACGCTGTACCGGCAAGGGCAAATTAATTTTTTGATAAACGTGGAACCGGGATCTCATGCTGAGGCTTTTGCCAACGCCCATGGTCCTGCAGCCTGCGCGATGGCCTTCCGTGTTAAGGATGCAGACGCTGCCCTGGCTTATGTGGTTGAGCGAGGTGCTGAGACAGTAATGGATGCTGATTTAAGCTTGCCCGCCATCCAAGGCGTGGGTGGTAGTGTGTTGTATTTGGTTGACCGTTACGGTGATGAGACGATTTATGATGAGGCGTTTGACTATTTCTCTGATGCGGATAAACATCCCCGAGGTGTGGGCTTAACGTATATCGATCACTTAACCCATAATCTACACCAGGGTAATATGGACCAATGGGCAAGTTATTACGAAACATTATTTAATTTTCAAGAAATTCGTTTTTTTGATATCAAGGGTGAGCATACCGGCTTGGTGAGTCGTGCTATGGCGTGTCCTGACAATCGCATACGCATTCCCTTGAACGAAAGTACCGATGAGCAGTCACAAATTGAAGAATTCATTAGAGACTTTAATGGCGAGGGAATTCAGCATATTGCCCTTGGTACGGATAATATCTACGAAACCGTAGAAGCGATGCGGGATAATCAGTTAACATTCATGGATGTGCCAGATACTTATTACGAAATGATCGATGACAGGGTGCCTGGACATGGTGAAGATCTTGAACGTATGCATCGCAATTATATCTTGATTGATGGTAATACCAAAGAATCACAAAAACGTTTGCTGCTGCAAATATTCACTGACACGATGCTGGGTCCGGTATTCTTTGAGATCATCCAGCGCAAAGGGGATGAAGGCTTCGGCGAAGGCAATTTCCAAGCGCTATTTGAGTCCATAGAGCGGGATCAAATTCGTCGAGGTGTTATACAGTCAGACAAATAAATAGTGCCGATAGTAAGTCACAAATCGAATTAATTCGTCACTGTTATGGTGCATTTTCCACGGCCTTGTCCTGTTACTTTCTCAGCTTTATTATTTACTGCTATTCCTGAGCTAATCTCAGAGACACTGCACGAAAAATCATAGGTTGACGTTGTGCACCAGTCACCTGTGTATTCAAATTTATATTTGCCATCGAATGAATATGTTGTATCTTTAGTGTCACCCATACCGTAGATTGTTGCTGAACATTTAAATTTGCCTTGGGTTGATGGACATAGCTTATTTGAGTGATCTGCGATAATAGTACGTGTACTTCCAGACCTGATGTTTTTAAGGTCTGCTTTCTTCGGGTTGCCCTCAAGCATTTTGCAATCAAAATCTAAAAAGTCAGCATTATTAACGAGAACTATATCAGAATGAGCATATCCCCCCAATACAGCTAAAGGAAAACTAAAGATGCTAACACAAACAAAACCGCTCAATATGTTGAGTTTAAATTTTTTCATTAATATTATCTCCTACTGTTTTACTCATAATTATAGTATGAAGTTTTGGAAATCAGGGGGAGCTTAAGATCACCTTAATGAAAATAGCGATCTTACAGAAACAAACTCTCAGCTGTCAGAGCTCGGGTTGTTCTTTGGTTGGTCCTTGACAGATATCTCGTCATTAGTTGTAGCTGGCTCAATAATATTCCCGCTACTATCGCTGGTTAAGCCGACTTCGGTCCAAGGTAGATAGCGGTAACGTGCACGCTCACCGAATTGAAATATTGGATACTTAATGATGTCAAAATACGGCGAATAGTCGAAGTCTTTCGGGGTAAATAGTTTTGGGTGACGGGGAATATATTCGGTACCTTTTTCGCCATTATGACGAATCAATGGCAAAATGGGGAATTGCACAGACCAAAATGCTTCACCAATCAAGGTCGAACAAATGGTATGGGTCTGTTCGCCAACGTTGTGCTCAAATAAGGATGAGCGCCAGCGTCGTGGCATAATGCCCCAGGGAAATAAAAATCGCATCAAATCGAAGACTTGACGCACGTGATATTCCAGGCCTAATTGGCCGATACTATAGGCGAGTACTTGCTGCGCATCGTGACGGGATATTCCTTGAGGGCGACAAATACGAATATGATCATTCATATAATTATTGAGACTGGAGACTATGGTGCCTTTACCCAGCATGCCCTCGATAATCAGTTGCTCATCCTCATTACCGGTATAGAATTCAGTTACTCGCTGGCGTAATACCGGATCCTCGATATCATGTATTCGGCCAAGATAGAGTGCGGCATGGGACCAAGGGCTTTGGGTAATGCGTTGTATCACTTCGCTAACCCGACTGCGGCCTTCGATCAATAACACATCACAAGGCCGAATTTCATAGCGGATCTTTTCAAAGTCACACAGAGGGGCTTTGTGCCGTTCACGCTCATGGGACAACCAAGCGACGATCTTTTTGCCAATGGCATTGCGGAGGGATTTCATCATAGTTTAGGTATAGCCTAATCAAAGCCCATTAGCCAGCATTGAGGGCGGGTAACTACTTCAAACTATTGACTATTTTGCCGATAGATCAATAATTAGTCAGGTTGTGTTTTTGCTAACTGTGAGGCTAAGCCAATATAGCCTGCTGGCGTCAATTGTTGCAACCGTTGCTTTGCTTCATTGGGTAGTTCCAAACTATCAATGAAGGCATGCAACATGGCTGCGTCAATTTTTTTGCCGCGGGTGAGGGCTTTAAGTTTTTCGTAGGGTTCGTCAATCCCATAACGGCGCATGACGGTTTGGATAGCTTCTCCCAGTACTTCCCAATTATTCTCGAGATCAGTGGCCAAGGCAGTGGCATTTACCTCAAGCTTATTGATGCCTTTCACCAAGCTTTGATAGGCAATAAGACTATAACCAAAGGCAACGCCAAGGTTACGCATCAAGGTTGAGTCTACTAAATCACGCTGCCAGCGTGAGGTAGGTAACTGTTGGCTCAAAAATGTCATGATGCTGTTGGCCATTAACAAATTACCCTCGGCATTTTCAAAATCAATAGGATTCACTTTATGGGGCATAGTGGATGAACCGACTTCACCGGCAATGGTTTTTTGTTTGAAATACCCCAGTGATATATAGCCCCAAACATCCCGCGCAAAATCCACTAAGATGCAATTCGCTCGGGTAACGACCGCGAATATTTCAGCGATATAATCATGGTTCTCGATTTGGCTGGTATGGGTGTTGTATTGAAGGCCTAAGGTCTCAACGAAACGTTTTGCGACTTCCGCCCAATGAATATCGGGATAGGCACTCATATGGGCATTGAAGTTACCCACCGCGCCGTTTAATTTGCCACGAAACTCACAGGCTTGAAGTTGTTTAAGCTGGCGTTGTAATCGTTGAGCGAAGTTTGCCATTTCTTTGCCCATGGTGGTTGGGGTGGCGGCTTGGCCGTGGGTGCGGGATAACATCGATGCATCATTATGCTCGTGGCTTAAGTGGTTGAGTTTATCCTGCAGTTCATTCAATAATGGCAACACAACGGTTTCACAGCCTTCTTTTAGCATTAAGCCATAAGCAAGATTATTGATATCTTCGGAGGTGCAGGCAAAATGGAGGAATTCTTTGATAGGATTCAGTTCGGCCTGTAGTTCGAATTTTTGTTTGAGGAAATACTCAACTGCTTTGACATCGTGGTTAGTGGTTTTTTCGATGTCTTTGATAGCTTGGCCATCGGCTAAGGTGAAATTTGCGATAATATCATCAAGAAACTGATTGGCGGCCTGGCTTAATGCTGGGATCTCAGTGATATCGGCGGTGTCAGCCAAATGTTGCAGCCAACGGATCTCAACCAAGGTACGGTAACGTTGCAGGGCAAATTCGCTGAAGTAGGGGGCGAGCGGGTTGGTTTTATCGTGATAACGGCCATCGATGGGGTTAATGGCGGTTAACGTATCAGAATTCATCGCAAAGTCCTCGTTACATTTTACGGACACAATGATAACATGGTTCAATCACTCATGCATAAGGAAAGCCCATGCTCGAAGCTTATATCCGCCCTACATTTGATCGAATTATTGCCAACCCTATTAATCGCCAACTGGCTAAGCGCTGGTCGGTTGAGCCTATCCATTTGACCATTTTGGCCGTGGTGCTGGGCATGGTTGCGAGTTTTTGTATCGCGGTTGGCTGGCGTTGGGGAGCTGTCGGATTATTGCTGGCATCGGGTTTGTGCGATGTGCTTGATGGCCATTTGTCACGGGAGTTAGGCACGGATAGTCCTATGGGCAGTTTGTTGGATATCATGGGGGACAGGCTGGTAGAATTTATCATCGTCTTAGGCTTTTACGCCTATGCGCCGGCAGTGCGTAGTTTGTTGTGTCTATTGATGCTCGGCAGTATCTTGCTCTGCATCACTTCGTTTTTAGTGGTTGGAATATATTCTGTGAACAACGGCGAAAAAAGTTTTCATTACAGCTCAGGACTGATGGAGCGTGCTGAAGCATTTATCTTTTTTATCGCAATGATTGTATGGCCACAATATTTTACTATCCTAGCGACGCTGTTCGTGATCTTGGTCTTACTCACCGCTGCCCATCGGGTTTGGCAGTTTGGGGTGAAAGTGAATAAGTTATAGGGCTTTCAACTTATTGTTTTATATGGGAAATCAAAAATTTTCCCTAACAAGTATTCAAATCCCCGTTATTTTGTATTAAAATGCCTCACTTATTCGATTAAGCAATTTAACACAAGAGGGATGCAATGGACGCGAAAGCAAAGGAAACCGTAGGTAAAGACCACGCACCATCTTTTTTTCTCAATCAATTCAAACAGGTTATTGATATGATACCTGGCCATGTCTATTGGTTAGACAGAGATGGAAAACTATTGGGTTGTAACAATGCGATGGTTAAAGCATTTGGCGCAAAAGATAAATCTGAGCTCATCGGTAAGACGGCAAAAGGGGTTCTATCTGATGATGAATATGACACTATTACAGCTATCAACAATCGAATTATCGACGAAGGTGTCATTGTTATCAAAGAAGAGCCGGCAACACTACATGATGGGCGCGTTGTTATATTCCTTTCAAATAAAGGGCCTTTGTATAATCAGGCAGGCGAAATAGATGGGGTCATTGGGATTTCTGTCGATATTACGGCTCGTAAAGAGCTAGAACAGCAAGTCATCACCCTTAAGGCAAAGGAAGCGGCCAACAAAGCTAAGTCTGAATTTATCGCCAATATGAGTCATGACTTACGAACGCCATTATCAGGTATGATTGGTATGGCAGAAATCATGACTTTAGATCCCAGTCATCTTAATGTTGATAATGTTAATGATTTTCATGAGTCGAGCAAGCGACTGCTTACGTTATTTAATCAAGTGCTAGAATATATCAATACTGATAAGTTTGAACATATTAAACAACAAGCTGTTTTTTCTGTGCGTAAGATATTGGATGATTTACAAGACTTATTTAAGCCTGCGCAGAAACTTAGAAACATCGCCGTTATCACTGATGTAGCAGACAACACGCCTGATTTTTTGTTTGGCTATGCCACCGCTGTACATCGGGTAATTTTAAATTTATTCAGTAATGCTATGAAATTTACTGAGCAAGGGAGTATTCACATATTCGTAGATTATGATGGTAAAGGCCCAGATAGAGGTCTATTGAAAATTTCAGTTCAAGATACGGGGGTTGGTATTCCAGCAGAAGCTAAAGACAAAATATTCGATTGTTTTGAGCGCGTGCTGCCAGCGTATGAAAATAATAAACCAGGCGCAGGCCTAGGCTTATCTATCGTCAAACGTAGCTTAGAGAAAGTGAATGGCAGTATCGATTTAATCAGCACGCCTGGTGAAGGCTCAACCTTCATTTGTGAAATACCGGTTGATGTCGCAAACGGTGATATCCCTGAAGAGTTATCAAGTTATGTTTCTGCTGAGCATGAAAGCGATACATTAGTGGGTAGAACAACTGATGCGAGTGCTCTCACACAAAAACACGTCCATCAATCTGATCAACAATCTGCACTGCTTGTAGAGGATGACCCGGTAGCTGCCAAAGTGGCGACAATTATTCTTGAGGAATTTGGTCTTCATGTTGATCATGTTGGTAGTGGTGAAGCTGCATTGCAACAGGCTAATGAACAAGCTTACGATATTGTCTTTATGGATATCGGCCTACCTGGAATCGATGGGCTTGAGACTACACGTCAATTACGCGAGCATTATACGATGCCTATAGTCGCATTAACGGGGCATGCTAAATTAGACGCTACCACACATGAGTCAGTTGGCCTGACTGAACTATTACAAAAACCTATCACTAACGATAAAGCAGGGAAGGTTCTTAAGCAATATCTTGATGACAGTTGTACGCTTGAGGTGTCAACTGAAGATGATGATGTCATCAATCTATCATATGGGACAAGCTTAGTTGGCGGCCGCAATGAATTAGCGCAGGAAGTATTAGGTGATTTTGTTGCTGAAATTCCTGAGCGGATCGAGCAACTAAATAACTATTTTTCTAAAGGAAGCAATGATGATTTATTAAAATTGCTGCACTTTCTAAAAGGCGGAAGTTCTTATTGTGGCGTACCGCGTTTACAAGAGGCTATCATTAAAGCTCATGATGCTCTTAAACAGAATGAGAGTGTAGTCGATATCAAATCACTTTTAGATATCGTGTTAGAAAACATGCACTTGGTTGCAGATACTTATCAAAAGCGATTCAGCGAGTAGTTACTGAAACTATCCCGCCTACCCCCGCGGCACAGGTCGGCAGCTTTTGATATTGACGTTAACATTGCCCATGGGGTTGTAACCCTGTGAATTGTTGACTTTGCCGGGGCAGGCCATAACGCGACTCTCAATATCGCCTTGCTTATTAATACAGGTGTAGCCGAATTTGCCGATATTTTTATTGCAGAGGGTACTTTTGCGGCCGCCAAGCATGACGGCAGGTGGGCTATGGAGCTTGCCGCCGGGGCAGAATTTCTTATTGCTCAATACGCTTTTGGCATTTGCCGGCATATTCCAGGCTGCTGGATAGAATTCACAGGCATTGCCTTGGGCAAATATGCTGGTGCTGAAGAGAGTGAGAGTCAAGATTAATAATACTCGCATGGTGGCCTCCGCCTGCTAGGGTCATTTCCCTTAACTGTAGGCGGAGGTTATTAAGCTTGCAAGTTTCCTCTAGGATTTGGCGAGATCCCGCAATACGGTCTGCAGAATACCGCCATTTTGGATGTATCCGAGCTCGTCTTCGGTGTCGATACGGCAGAGTAGAGTGACTTCTTCCTGGGAGCCATCAGCCTTGTGGAAAATCGCTTTGACGTCCATCCGTGGGCTGAGGCCCGCCTCTAGGCCGATGATATCGACAGTCTCGGAACCATCAAGGCCCAAACTCTTACGGTTTACGCCGTCTTTGAACTCTAATGGGATGACACCCATACCAATTAAGTTAGAACGGTGGATACGTTCATAACTCTCAGTGATGACGGCTTTGACGCCGAGCAGCAAGGTGCCTTTGGCAGCCCAGTCCCGTGATGAACCAGTACCGTACTCTTTACCGGCGACAACCACTAACGGGGTGCCGTCTTGTTGGTATTTCATCGCGGCGTCATAAATCGACAGGGTTTCACCACTGGGAATGTATTTGGTGTAACCACCTTCAACGCCTTTGACCATTTCGTTACGGATACGAATATTAGCAAAAGTACCGCGCATCATGACGTTATGATTACCTCGACGGGAACCATAGGAGTTAAAGTCTTTGATACTGACATTGTGCTCTTGTAAATATTTACCGGCAGGGCTGTCGCTCTTAATAGCGCCGGCAGGGGAGATATGATCAGTAGTGATACTGTCACCTAACAAGGCCAGTATGCGTGCTCCGGCAATGTCTTTGACCGCGGGCAATTCAGGGGTAATACCTTCAAAGAAAGGCGGGTGTTGCACATAGGTTGAATCACTGTTCCATGCATAGGTATTGCTGGCAGTGACTTGAATGGCTTGCCAATCCGCATCGCCAGCAAACACATCAGCATATTGAGTGCGGAACATTTCTTCGGTGACGATGCTGTTAACTTCATCGGCTACTTCTTGATTGCTGGGCCAAATGTCTTTGAGGTAGACATCATTGCCATCGGCATCTTGACCCACAGGTTCGCTAGCTAAATCGATGCGAGTCGTGCCCGCTAAGGCAAACGCAACGACTAGCGGTGGCGAGGCTAGCCAGTTTGCTTTCACTAACGGATGCACACGCCCTTCAAAGTTACGATTACCGGACAATACAGAGGATACCACTAAGTCACCTTCAGTGATGGCACCAGCGACTGGGTCGGGTAGAGGACCGGAATTACCGATACAAGTTGTACAACCATAACCAACGAGGTTAAAGCCTAATTTGTCGAGATAATCTTGTAGGCCCGCTTTTTCGAGGTAATCGGTCACGACTTTGGAGCCAGGGGCGAGAGAACTCTTCACCCAGGGCTTGCGCTTGAGGCCTTTCTCGATGGCTTTTTTGGCGACCAAACCAGCGGCCATTAAGGCGCTGGGGTTGGAGGTATTGGTACAGCTGGTGATTGCGGCAATCACTACATCACCATGCCGTAAGTCAAAATCTGCGTCTTTGGTGGCGATAGCGAGGTCTTTTTCGTTGCCTTTGTCGCTAGTGTCAAGGAAGTTATCGAAGGCTTGGCCAAGTTTGGATAGGACAACACGGTCTTGTGGACGCTTAGGACCAGCGAGACTGGGCTCAACACTCGCGAGATCTAATGCTAACGTATCAGTAAATACGGGGTCGCCCGCTGCTTCATCACGCCATAAGCCCATGGCCTTGGTGTAAGCTTCAACGAGTTCGATGGTTTCTTGCGAACGGCCTGTTAATTTCATGTAATTCAAGGTTTCATCATCTACCGGGAAGAAACCACAAGTCGCTCCGTATTCAGGTGCCATGTTCGAAATGGTTGCCCGATCGGCTAAGGGGAGATGCTCGAGACCTGGACCAAAGAATTCAACAAACTTACCCACCACGCCACGTTTACGTAACATCTCCGTAATTGTGAGTACTAAATCAGTGGCAATAATGCCTTCTTTTAAGGTGCCAGTGAGTTTAACGCCAATAACTTCAGGAATCACCATACTGATGGGCTGGCCGAGCATCGCTGCTTCGGCTTCAATACCGCCAACACCCCAACCGAGCACACCGAGACCATTGATCATCGTCGTATGACTATCGGTACCAACGAGGGTGTCGGGGTAAGCCACCATGCGACCATTGTCTTCGCGACTCCAGACGACTTTAGCAAGATGTTCTAAATTGACTTGGTGACAGATACCCGTGCCTGGTGGCACAACGCGGAAATTACTAAAGGCTTGTTGGCCCCAACGCAAGAATTGATAACGCTCAAAGTTGCGTTCCATTTCACGTTCGACATTCACCTTAAACGCATTGCTGCTGGCAAAGCTATCCACTTGTACGGAGTGATCAATAACCAAATCAACGGGAATAAGCGGATTAATTTTTTCGGCGTTGCCTTTGAGGGCAACCATAGCATCACGCATAGCGGCTAAGTCCACAACCGCAGGCACACCGGTGAAGTCTTGCATTAGCACCCGTGCTGGACGGTAGGCAATTTCGTGCTGGGAGGTTTTGTCTTTAAGCCAGGTATTCACGGCTTGGATATCATCGGTGGTCACTGTATGACCATCCAGGTTGCGTAATAAATTCTCGAGGATAACCTTGAGCGAGCGGGGCAGTTGACTGAAATCACCGAGACCGGCAGCTTCAGCTGCGGCAATACTATAGTAATCGTAGTCATTGTTGTTGATAGAAAGGGATTGTCTGAGATCTTGTGCGCTTGTTGCCATAAATAACTCCTGATAAAGAGGCAAATGAGAGAGATTCTCATTTGCCAGGTGTTCCGGGAAAATATGGCGCGATTATATCACAATTAGGAAATGAATTCTCTGTTTAAGTGCCCTAGCTCATCAACGTTTAGTATCATCATCCACGGGTTCGTCCTCATCGCCGAATAAGTCATAGTCTTCAAAGTCTTCATCCACATCCTCGTCCTCATCGCCCTCATCAATATCGAGGTCGTCGTCTTCGGTGGCGTTGAATTCAGCTTCGAATTCGGGATCAAAGTCCTCATCTATCCCGTCCTCTGAGTGATTATGTTCGGCGGTTTCGGCGTCGAGTTCTTCAACCACGTCATGGACAGTCTCGAGTAAGGGGTCGGGTTCTTCAAGGGTATCGTCAGGTTCTGTTAATGGCGCTAACTCGGGTTCAGTTTGGGCGGCTATTTCTGCTTGATAGGCTTCGAATAATTGAGGGAGTTTCTCCGCGAGTATGGCATCGACTTTGTCTTCCAGCATCACCTCGAGTTTTAACTCGACGATTTTTTCGATCTTACGGGTCATGGCAGCGGGATCAGATTTAGTGACATTGCTTTGGGCTTTTTTGACAGCGTCAGTGGCTTTTTTGATATTAACATCACCCAGTTGTTCCAGGCCTTTGTCTTTGGCTGATTTCAACATGCCGGTGAGCTTCTTGCCCATATCTTGGGTCTTGCTGGTGGCTTGTTTGGTTGGTGATTTTTCATTTTTGCTGGTTGTGGCGTTTGAGACGGTTTGTTGGGCTTTTTTGATAGCACCCGTGGCCTGTTCTTTTAAGGCATCCACATTGGCATGCTTCATGGCAGACTCTTTGGTGGATTTGACGAAGCCAGATAGCTTGTCAAATGCGCCAGGTTTTTTGGTCTTAGGCTTCTTCTTGTCGCCGGATTTGACAGCTTCGCCTTTGGTTTTGAGGGGCTTGGATTTCTTAACCATGGTGGTACCTCGAATTGATACTATACCTATAAGTTTATCATAGGATGACACCGCCGCCTAAGCACTTGTCTTTTAGGTAAAAAACCACGGATTGCCCAGGGGTTATGGCCCGTTGTGGCTCAGCAAATTGGACCTGGTAGTTGTCCTCATCTATTGCGGTAACGGTACAGGCTTGGTCTGTTTGGCGGTAGCGAGTTTTGGCCATGCACGTTAAGGGGGTAGGGGGTGGCGTACCATCAACCCAATGCAATTGCTGACAGGTGAGTTCGCTGGCAAATAATAGGGGATGATCATGGCCTTGACCGACGACTAAGACATTGCGTTCAAGATCTTTGGCCACCACATACCATGGTGATTCATCCGCATCTTGGCGACCACCAATGCCGATGCCTTTGCGTTGACCAAGAGTGTAATACATTAAGCCTTGATGTTCACCGATAATGTTGCCGGCATCGGTTTCAATATTACCGGGTTGAGCAGGCAGGTAGCGACTCAAGAATTCTTTAAAGCGGCGCTCACCGATAAAGCAAATGCCGGTGCTGTCTTTTTTGCGGTGGTTTTCGAATCCAGCGTATTTGGCAAGCTCACGTACCTTAGGCTTCTCGAGCTCACCAACGGGAAACACACTGTGGGCTAATTGTTGTTGGCCTAATGTATACAAAAAATAACTTTGGTCTTTGTTATCGTCTAAGCCTTTCAGTAACTGGTATTGATCATGGGCTTCACCACGACGGACATAATGACCTGTGGCAATTAATTCAGCACCAAGCTGTTGGGCATGTTCTAGAAAGGCTTTGAATTTAATTTCTTTGTTGCACAAAATATCAGGATTAGGTGTACGGCCAGCGCGGTATTCCGCCAAGAAGATTTCAAACACATGATCCCAATATTGTTTGGCAAAATTAACCGTATGCAAAGGAATATTGAGTTTGTCACACACGACTTGGGCGTCTGCTAAGTCCTCGGCGGCAGTGCAATATTCTTCGGTATCGTCATCTTCCCAGTTTTTCATGAACAAGCCTTCGACGACGTAGCCTTGCTGCTGCAGCAAGAGGGCTGCAACACTGGAGTCGACGCCGCCGGACATGCCGACGATGATTTTGGTTTGAGTCATAAGCCAGATCCTGTAATTTGCTCGAATTATATCAGGACTTACGCATAACGCGCTATGCTTTGTTGAATAAGCCGGCCAAAATGCTCATTTATTTCCATATAAACTCCGCTTTTTGCCGCCTCATTCGCTTCGCCTAGCATCGTTCTTCGTAAGCCCTGTGAGTGTACGCAGGTCCTATATACAGGAATTTTCATTTGATGGTGCCATATTGTATTAATTTATGGCACTTGGTACACTGCAGGCATTGATTTAATAAGAGATAGGCAAACCATGCTAAAAATACTGACAAAAACCCTTATTTTCATCGCCTTAATGGCTTGTTCCATACTGAGTGTGGCGGCTAAGGTCCCCGCCTTCGATCGTGTCTATGCCTTTGGAGACAGTTTGTCGGACAATGGCAATCTGTATAAAATTCGCAAGGGCAAAGAACCTGCCAGCCCGCCATATTATCGTGGACGCTTTAGCAATGGTCCTGTGTGGGTCGAGGATTTGACCGATAAACTGGGGCTACAGCCTAACGCACTGGTCGATTATGCGATTGGCGGCGCCCAGACCAAGGCTTGGATTTTCCCCAGTAATCACTTAAATAACCAAATCAAGCGTTTTGCCAATCAACATGATAGTGCGAGCCCAACGGCATTGTATACAGTCTGGATTGGGGCCAATAATTATTTCTTTCATCCTAACAGTTCCGACAAGCGAGTCCATAAAACGGTTAATCAGATTGTTGAATCCATTGATACCTTAGCAGGCATGGGGGCTAAAGTCTTTATCGTACCGAATTTGCCCGATTTAGGTAAAACCCCAATGGCCCGCAAACAACAAGCCAAAAAACACGATGGCTATGACAAAAAAGTTTCACACTTGTCCCAATTGCATAATCAACTGTTAAAGCCGGCGCTGGCCGAGTTAGCGACCCGTGATAATATTACGATTATTCAATTAGATACAAATAAGTTATTTAATGACGCGATTGCCTCACCAAAGGCATTTGAGGTAACTAATGTAACTGAGCCGTGTTATCAGGGTAACTTCAAAGGTAAGCCAAAGAATAGCACCATTTGCACACATCCAAATCATTATATTTTCTGGGACATTGCTCATCCCACGGCGCGAATACACCGTGAGATAGCGCAGTATGCTTATGCGGGGTTGCAGAGCAGTCTTAAATAGTACAGCTAGCTGTTGCGCGAAGTTCTGAGCGCGCACCAGTGAATGGTGCAATTTGATCATTAATCAAGCGCTTTGCATGTTCGCAGTTATCTTCATTAAGTAATTGCTTGGCGTCGCAATGAATGAAATGACCATCTAATGATGGGCCTAAGTTCAGGTCATCAATTGCAATGAAAGGTAATCTTTGATTTCTGCTGCGAAGGATTTCGTCATTACGTCGATAAGGCTCAATAAACATCGTGCATCCTCTGCCAGAGATATATTCTGCAAAACCATGTTGCTGAAAAAGACTCTGCAACTCTTCGGTTGAATACAGTGTTGGTTCATTATCAATAACGGCTTTGATACGCCAGCTAGACGAAATAATAATTTCAGGTTCGTAACCTAGAGAAACAATGTAATCAAGAATTGTGTTGAGGTTAGTTGTTGCGTCTTTGCTAAATTTTGAAGTTGTATTTTTTTGTTTTATATGATGTTTCTTTGCGCCCCCTTTAAATCCGCCAGGCGCGTCCAATGGGTTGAGTAATACACCATCAATATCCAAAAATATCTGGAATTTTTTCCTTGGCTCAGTTATTTCACTGTCAGAAGATGAGGTGTCACTGGATTCAGTGCTATGGCTTTCAGTAGAGCTAAAGACCTTTGAGGTAGCACCTAATGATGCTGCAATAGGATCGCCAGTTCTTAGGTAGAGACCTCGTTGCTGCATCTGTTGTTGATAGATTGACGATAATGGTTCATTGCAAAAGGCTTCACGATGATTGTCTAATGTGGACCATGCTTCAATGCCCGCAATAACCTTAAGCAAGGCGAGGGCGCCTTGTTTACTTTTATCTGAAATCTTATAATTGGCTGAAGTCACCAATAATCGTGCTAATGTTTCCAAATGATATTGATTGATAGTATCATTTAAGGATGAAAATTTTGAGCGTAGGTCACCAACTACAGGAGCAATATAATCATCCGGAAAAGGATCTTCATTACTTGCTAATAGCGTAGCAACCAAGATGCCAAGCTGTATGAGGGTGTCTGGGTTATTTGAAGACTGTTTCAATTTAAACAAATCATAAATAGAAAAGCCAACGTCACTAGCATACTCATTTAGGAGCTTGGTTATCACTGTCAATATGTTGTGATGATTCACTTTGACGGCATAGGCAATGAGTTTTAGAACAATAGATGGCTTTCCTCGCACTGTCATCAAAATGGTTTTGCTCATTTCAATATTATTTAAGTTGGCTGCAATTTCAAACAAACGAATGTAGGCCTTCAGGTCAATGTAATGCTGGAAATCTCTTTTGCTAAAATATTGATTGACGTCATCGACTTTATTGCAACGGATCGCCATCTTACATGACGTTAGCATGTCAATCTCTCGCTGCGTGGCTTCCTGGCAAATATCGGGAAAAATATCATAAAAATAGTCAAGCACATCTTGTTGCTTTTTATCATTAAGCCATTGCAATAAATTCTTATTACCAGTAGCTGGAGGAAATAGATACATGAGGTCATAAAGCATTCGTGCTTCGGGTACTGCTGCGTATTTACTAGCTTTAAGGATCTCCTCGACTAAACTCTTTAGCGCTTCAATGTTGCCTTCCTTAGCATATTCAATAAATTTAACAGCAAAATCGCTCAGTTCAGCGAAGCATTCTGTTAACGCTTGGTATTCTTGTCGCCAGCATGAGACATTGCCGGATGACAAGCCTTGGTACTCTTCAGGGAAATGCAGACGTATTTTTTCTTCAAATAGCTGTTGGATAACACTGTATGAATAATCAGGATTGTGTTGGATAGCCATTCTCGCTTCGTAAGTTCGGTAGTGCTCATGACCATAGGTTCTCACCACAGCTACAGCAAAACGCTCTTGAATTGTCACTTTGGGTAAGATTTCACTTGGAGTCAATCTAACTAGTTGATTATATTGCGCTTCTTGGTTAGCTCGGTGCTGGATAATTGCATCAGATTCGCTGGAATAGCTCATAGTTTACCTTTTAGTATTATTGTAAGTATTAGAATTTGGCGCGATTATACCGCACAAATATGGCTTGTGCAAATAAAGATCAGCAGTTAACCGCTATGGGTCATGGATACTTCCGCTTGTTTGCTAACGTTATGTTGGAACTTATCGCAATAACGGATGATTTGGTCAACTAGTTTAGCCTTAGCTGACTCGAAATTGGCTTTTGTGAGGCAGTTTTCACCATTTGTTTCAATAAAATAGTCTTCTAAGTCTGGGCCTACTGGGTAGTCATCAAAGATCATTGCAAAATCAACTTGGTTAAAATGTTGCATTGAATGATGTATTTCAACACCTCGAAATTGGCCTCCAATAAAATTTGTGCAGCCAATGATTTCAGCATTGAACAGGGGCTTACTGTCTCGGCTGAATATCTGCTGAAGCTCATCAGCATTGAATAACTCGACGTTGCCTAACCCACTATCAGTAACAATATTTTTAATTCGCCAGCTAGATGAGATAATGATTTGTGGTTTATGCCCAATCCCTCGGATAAAGTTCATAAACGCATTCAGGTTATCGATAGCGTCTTGATTAAATTCAGCAATTAATTCTCTACGGGTAGTATTGAGAGTGTTATAGTCCTTAGTATCGTGGACAGACTTACTAAAAGGAATCATTACGCCATCAATGTCGAGATAGATATGAATTATGTCATTTCCACACTGCGATGACGGTGGTAATGATTGTGGCGGAGTTGCGCTGGGGTTTTTTACAATCATTGGCAGCTTGCCATTGCCAGCGAAAGGATGGCTTTGCACAAGTAACTCTATGAGTGACTGCTCATCGTCTTGTACGTCATGTGCTTCTGTCGTATAGGTAGCAAATAATTGACAAAGAGGTTCTATTGATAAAAGCGTGTCACGATAAGGGTCAAGCTCGGATGATTCAATAAATCCCAGCAAGTGTTTGTAGAAGGCAAATGCTGCAACTTGTTCTTCAGCGACTGTCTGTATTTGAGATGACGATACGTCATCAGAATATGGTTGATTCGAGCTTATAATATACTCTGAAATTTTTGTTAAATGGTTATCGTTAAATGTATTGTTCACCATCCAGTAGCGGAGACAAAAAGCAGTAATTGTCTCAAAATTAAGAATATGATCCTGTGATAGTTCAATCTGTGTAAGTAGTATGCCAAATATTTTCCAACCATAGAGATTAGCTTCACGGTAAGGTTGTTTGAAAGTGATGCTTTGTGCAAGCTCAATAATACAAATTGGTGGCCTCGTGGCATTGGTTTTTATATATTCATACAACAAGCCGGTAATGCGTGTATAACCATAAGTAATGCTATTGCTGATGACGTCAATGATTTCGTTAGACCTGGTTGGGAGCAAATCAGCGCTAAGCCAAAGCGGATCACTTTCAAAGATCATGCTGTTACATGACTCATTAACAAGATACGTTAATGCACTATTACCATAGTCATCAATATTCGTTAATGATGCACCATGTTGTTGCAGAATTTGAACCATTTCACTTGCTTTTGGTGAGCGAGCGGCATTGATAATGATAGGTTCATCGTAATCAGTAGGCGGTGTGCTAATTAAGTGAGAATTGTGTTCAAGGAAACGTTTAACAATTTGTTCCATGCCAGACTTGATGGCGACATTGAGTGCTTTTTGTAGTTCGGCTGTGCTGTATTTATCAGTGGCTTCGAGTTCTTCACTTACAATATTTACTTGGTGACAACGTATGGCTACCAAGAGTATGCTTAATGGTTCATCAAGTTCTAGCGTCGGTATAATCTTTGCATAGAGTTCGTAGATATAATTGAGCGTTGACTGTTTGCCATCCAAATAGAGCTCGCATAACAGCCGCTCTCCTTGGGCAATATAGACATCTTCCCGTAGGAGTTCGACAAGAAAGTCTTGCAGTTTATTTTTTTCAACACAAGATGTTGTCGTGTTCTCAGTGTGGCCTGGCACATACTGAATAGTTTCGCCATCGGCTATAAGCACTGTCTCTAGACAGCCACCTAGCGCAGATTCAATGATACGTATTTTCCAGAAGGGTTGGCCTGTATATTTTGCATGTTTCGCATAAGCCATGATCCATGATGTGTTTGGCTGCGCTGCAAGCGGATGATGCTTTCTGGGGAAATAGGATTCAAATTTTACGGCTAGGAGGTGGTCAACAATATCGCGATAATAGCCTTCCTTAAAACCATAGTATTTATGGCCTCGAAAAATGCAGCACTCTTTGATAATTTCGTTCAGACAAAGTCGTGATAAGGCTTGTTGCTGTAGTACGTGTTGCTCTCGTCTTTTTTCAATTTGATGGGCTAAGCTGCGGTTAGGAATGAATGGTAGCATGGCGTCTCACTGAGTCATTGTCATAATGAGACGCATTATAAGTACTGCTCGCCCACTTGTCCATCAGCGGTCAAAATTTACCCAGGTGTCGGGTATTCCTGGCCCATATTAGCGAGTATCGAATGTTTGGTCTAGACTGTGTATAGGCGTTTATCTGCTTTGTAGGTAGGTGATTGGACGCATTGTAATCTATAGGCGATGCCAGGGAACGATACGTGAAAAAACGAAATCATCCAACAGTATTTAATCGCGTTAAACTTCAGCATAAACAACTTTATGGCTACATTGTTTGCTTGGTGATGGTATGCTTTGGCACAACGCTAATACTCTCATATGGCTTCGGAGTATCAGTTCCAGGTCTCAAAACTGCTGGACCTGGGCTATTTATTCTGGGCATAAGCCTAGTCTTCATAGGTATGGGAGTCATTTCACTTCAATGGCGGGCAGGGCAGCTTTTTAAGAATGGCAATAGAATTATCTTACCAATTACAGTATTTTTAATTGGGAGCTTTGTATTTTTTGAGTTTTATCAATTATTAGCTAATCAGCAACATGAAGAGCTCGCTAAAAAAGTCGCTAGGGAGACAGGCATAAGTCGTGCTGTCTTATCGGCAGAACTTGAAAAATACCTTACTGCAATTGATCGTATGTATAATCGGATAGAACATAATGATCAATTCCTAAAAACCGCATGGGAGGCTGATGTCAATAATTATCTTAGGGATTTACCAGCATTTAGTGCATTTGCGATCAAAAACAAAAATGGCAATTTTTCTAACGTCATCAGTCAACGGGGTTCTTCGCTGGCAGTTTCACTCACCAAGTTAAAGCGTTGTGAAGGTCAGGGCCAGTTTATCAGATTAGAATCATCAGATGGGGATGCGCTTTGCTTACAATTTCCGCTTGGTAATAGTTTAGGTAAACTCACAGCGTTAATTAGCATAAAACAATTAGCGACAGAAGCCTTGAGTGAAACCCTCGAAAAAGGCTATGGGATCACCATTTCAGAAGGCGGAAAAATTCTCTTTGCTGGCAATACAGGAAATAATGCCTTAAATAAGGTATGGGGTAAGACAAGCGACGTAGTTACGCCAAATTTCAAATGGGAGTTGCGTCAATGGCCCGATACCAGCATCAAGAATCTTACCATCACATCATATCCATTGATGGTGCTGATGATTGGAATGATAGTATCACTACTGATCGCTATCCTTGTATGGTTGTTGCAAGCAACCCGCCATAAACAGCAGTTACTGCAAAATGAAGTTGCTCTAAGAAAAGAGGCAGAAGAACAAACTCAAGTGTTAATACAACGATCACAAAATGCAATGCTGGTCGTCGGTGAGGCGGGCAGAGTTGTTTTTTCGAATAATGCAGCATGCAAGCTGTTTGAGTACTACGATAATGAGCTCTCTCTTATGTCGATTGACAAATTAATACCTGTTTGTCCACTTGCGGATATTGAGAATGAAAACCATCAATGGTCTCAAAAAAATGGCATGCAATTTCCAGTAAAAGAAAACAACTCCGTTTTGATTACCAAGTTTGGAGAAGAAAAACCTATCAATGTTAATGTTAGCCTAGTTCGCTATAATGATTGTGAATGCCTATTGTTTAATATTTATGACATTTCACAACAACAGCAGATCGAAAAGCAATTACGTGAGCAGGCAACATCTATTCAAATGTTACTTGATGTAACGACTGTCGTATCTGAGCAACAAGGAACAGAAAAGGCATTACAGTCATGCGTTAATATTATCTGTTCAACACTTGGTTGGTCTATAGGTCATGTTTATATGCCAAATGATGACGAAAGTTTATTGTTGCCAACAGATATTTGGTACCAAGCAGATGAGCAGCTAACAAAAGAATTTTATGATATTACTATGAAATCTAATTTTGCACTGGGAGTTGGTTTGCCTGGCCGTATATGGGTGTCAGGTAAACCAATCTGGATAGATGACGTTGAGATTGATCCCAATTTTCCGCGTAACAAAAAAGCGGATCTAACGCATATTCATGCAGGAACAGGATTTGCTGTGAAAATCATGGGTAAAACCATTGCTGTGCTTGAATTTTTTGATACAAAAATTAAAGGACGGGATGATAACTTACTGCTAACATTTAATATGCTGGGTGAACAAATTAGCCGTTTATTCGAACGCAAAGAAGCTCAGGACGCATTGTTTGCCTCGGAACAGCGAACCAACTTAATCCTCCAATCAATTGATGAAGGCATTTACGGAATAGATCTGAATGGCAAGATTACTTTCGTCAATCAGATGGGGGCTAATTTGTTAGGGTATCAAGCAGATGATTTAATTGGCAACACAATGCATACACTATTATCAAGCAATGATGAAAATTCAGATATCTCTCCAATAGCGAATAGCCCAGTATTCGTTTCATTCAGTGATGGTAACATTCATAATATGCCGAATCTATATATTCAACAAAAAAACGGCAAAAAAATCCCCGTTGATTGTGTTAACACACCGATCAAAAATAAAGGCAAAATTGTTGGTGCAGTGATCACGCTACAAGACGTTACGGATCGTAAAATAAATGAGGAACAGCTAAAACAAAAGTCAATAGAGCTTGAGCATCTCAATACAAAGCTACAAAACAATAACAATGAACTAGAAGAATTAGCATATATTACATCTCATGACCTCAAAGCACCCTTGCGTGCAATCGAGCATTTAAGTGAATGGATAGTTGAAGATAATAAAGACAAGCTTGATGGCACGTCGAAGAAAAACTTACAGCTATTACAACAACGAGTAAGCAGAATGGCGGGCCTTGTTGATGGGATTTTACAGTACTGTCGTTCAGGTAGGAGCCAAGTTGACGTCACTGATGTTGATATCCGTCATCTTCTTGATGAGGTAGTTAACTCACTTAATGTTCCTGAAGATTATTCAATTCGCTATGAAGGACCATTTCCGACCATAGAAAGCTCACATCTGCTATTAACCCAAGTATTCTCTAATTTGATAGGTAACGCTATTCAACATAGAGGCGGCGACGGAAATCATATTGATATATCCTATGAAGACATTGGTGGATATCATAAGTTCAACGTTATCGATAATGGTCCAGGTATTGAAGTTAATCTCCATGATAAGGTTTTTGAGATTTTTTATACTCAGGGTAAACAATCTGATGATGAAGGAACCGGTGTGGGATTGGCAATTGTCAAAAAAATAATAACCTCGCAAGATGGCGAGATAGTGTTAGACTCCGATATTGGTAAAGGAACGACAATTTCATTCACATGGCCTAAACATCCAAGCATGAGAGATCCCAACAATGTCTGATGTAGCTAAAAATACTCATATCTTACTGGTGGACGATGATGAGGTCGATGTACAGAATATCCAACGTATATTCCAGAAGCATGATATCCAGAATCCACTACACATAGCAAATGATGGCATAGATGCCTTAGATATGTTGAGAGGCACGAATGGTATCAAAAAACTTAAACCTTTGCCAAAACTTGTTTTACTTGATTTAAAAATGCCTCGCATGGGTGGTATAGAGTTTTTGCAAGAGATCCGTGCGGATAATGTTCTTAAATCCCTGGTTGTCTTTGTGCTAACGTCTTCCCCTGAACAAAGAGATAAGGTGGCAGCCTATGATCTCAATGCTGCAGGCTACATTATTAAAGAAGTTGGCTTCACGAATTTTGTTCAAGTTATTACTAAGTTGAATCAATTTTGGGAGCTTATTGAACTTCCATAGTGCTGTATGTGATCTGGGTGTTTATTTTTTGATGGAATTGGAATAACGATGACAATGGACTCCGCTGATGATGACAATTTGTCTTACGGTTCGTTTAGTGAGGATTTTTTCTCACAAGTCGAATTGCTCAAACATAGGATAGATCAACAGCAAAAATGTGTTGAGCTAGTTGGTTTGATATCTCATCAGTTTTCTAAAATTTTACCGTCTGAAATTGATGAAAGTATTATTTTTGCTCTCAAAACAATCAGTGAGTTTATAGGGATTGATCGCAGCTATATCATGCTATTTGCAAGTGATAATTCCAAAATAACGTGCACGCACGAATGGCACAGTAAAGATAGCACCCCTTTAAGCAAAGCGTACCGTGATGTTACTATTGATAATTTGCCCCGTATCTGTCAGACCGTGCGTGAAGCGACCGACTCAATCTATATTCGCGATATTAATTCATTATCTTCAGAATGGACAAATGAGCAAATTGCTTGGTCTGCCGATGGCGTTTTGTCTAAATTAATCTCGCCATTACTTTCTCAGAATTCTGTGTTAGGGTTTATTTGTTTTGATTCGACTAATGACAATAAAACATGGACTAAAGATGATATCTTTTTACTCTCTCAAACATCCAGGCAATTTATCTCGCAAGCATTAGTACGTAAAGAACTTGCACAAGAAGAGCAAAAAGCCAAAAAATCACTTCAAGTTGCTTTAGAAGAGAAGGAAGTATTACTGCGAGAAGTTTATCATAGAGTCAAAAACAATATGCAAGTGATTGCAAGTCTGTTGCAGTTACAATCTGGCAAGCTGTCTGATGACAATGCTATTCATGCCCTAGACGTTAGCCAAGATCGCGTTCGAGCAATGGCACTCGTTCATGAAAAGCTCTATCAGTCCCATGATTTAGCAAGACTCAATGCTAAAGACTATGTGGCTGATCTAGCCAAATCGTTAATGAACTCTCATAATTGTGGCCATCCTATTACCTTGAAGCAAGATGTCGATGCCATTAAACTGACGGTTGATCATATGATACCTCTTGGATTAATAATTAATGAAATGATCTCAAATGCGCAAAAACATGCATTCTCTGCTGCGGTTCAATCACCGGAGATCACTATTAGCTTGAAGCGGGATAATGATTCAGACATTATAGTAATCATCCAGGATAATGGTGTTGGTATGCCTGATGAGTTTGATATTACGCGCTCTAATACCTTGGGTATGTCACTAGTGCAGTCACTAACGAGACAGTTGCGTGGTCATATGGAATTATCAAAAGATTGTGGGACACGATTTATGATAAAATTTCCGGCTCGCGAATAATCTTATGTTGTTTTATTTCTGCGCTAAAGCAACGTTAGAGTGGGGTGATATTTGTAAAGCATCACAAATAAAACGGCCGGCATCGATAAGTTTATCAAGATTGATACCAGTCTCAATGCCTAATCCATTTAGCATATAGATCACATCTTCTGTCGCCACATTGCCTGAAGCACCCTTGGCATATGGGCAGCCACCAAGACCAGCAACCGAGCTATCGACTGTTTGAATACCAAGTTCAAGCACTGCATAGAGATTTGCTAAGGCTTGGCCGTAGGTATTATGGAAGTGAGCGGCGAGTTTGTCTAACGGTACTTTGTCGCTGACTACATTGATTAACTCTCTGGCTTGATTCGGAGTGCCTACCCCAATGGTATCGCCTAACGAAATTTCATAACAACCCATATCAAACAAGGCATTTGCTAGCTCAGCAACTTTTGTGATGTCCATCTTGCCTTCATATGGACAACCGAGACAACAGGAAATATAACCACGGACGTTAATATTGTGTTGGCTTGCTAGCGCGATGACTTGATGGAAACGATTAAGGCTCTCGTCGATACTGCAATTAATATTGTGTTGGCAAAAGGTTTCGGAGACTGCGGTGAAAACACCTATTTCGGTTATTTCAGATGCGAGAGCATCTTCTAAGCCTTGCAAATTGGGTACTAAAACTGGATAGCTAACGTCAGCTTTACGGGATATTCCTGTCATTACTGCAGTATTGTCGGCGAGTTGGGGGATTTTGTCCTTGGCAACAAAGCTGGTTGCTTCAATAGTCGCAAGGCCGGTGTCTGAGAGTCTATCAATAAATGCTATTTTGGTGTTGGTTGGAACGACAGTGGTTTCATTTTGCAGGCCATCCCGTGGACCTACTTCAACGATGCGAACGTGTTTAGGGAATGCCATGTTTAGTCCTTAGGGTTTGCCGCAAAATCAATTAATGCCACACCTTCTTCTACCAAGTCGCCGACCTGGTAAAAAACCTCATTTACTGTGCCATCTTGGGGTGCATAGACAGTGTGTTCCATCTTCATGGCTTCAAGCACTAAAATGCTATCGCCTTGTCTCACGGTATCGCCAGCTTTGACATTGACGCATACCACGGTGCCGGGCATGGGGGCGATGAATTTTCCTGCGCTACTTTCATCACTGCCTAGCTCAGTAACATCGTGCAAACTAACACAGTAATGTAGCCCTTGGGACATGACAGTGATTTCATTACCAAATTGCAGGGCGGCAACATCATAATGCTTATCATTGAGTGACACTTGCAGACGGTGACCGTCAAGGCTAGCATTGTGAGCAGTGACGGTGTGCTCGTTGTATTGCAGTTGATAGGTGTCGTCGTTGATGTAAAGGACTTCTATATGATCATCATTATGGTCATGGATAAAATGCAAGTGTTGGCGGTAACGCTGGCCTTGGCGCCAACCGTTGTCTTGTGCCCAGGGTGAGTAGGGATCATTGTTGAGGGACGCATGGGTTGCGTTAAAAATATTTTGTTGCAGTAAAATAAAAACAGCCGCTAAATTCAATGCGAGCTCACGGTTGTCATCACCTTGTTGATTTAAGGTATCAATGACATCAGGAATTATCGTCGGAGCATCAACACCAGCAACAAAACGCGGATGATGGCTGATTTGGGCGAGAAATGTAGTGTTCGTGGTTGTGCCTACGAGTTGGTATTGCCAGAGAGAATGCTGTAATCGTGATACGGCTTGGTCACGACTATTATCCCAGACGATAAGTTTTGCAATCATGGGGTCATAGAACGGCGAAATACTATCACCGACACGAATTCCAGTGTCAATGCGCAAGTGCTCATCCTGTTGTGGATGGTCTAGGTATAAAACTTTGCCAGTTACCGGCAAAAAATCATTATAGGGATCTTCGGCATAAATGCGGGCCTCAATGGCATGGCCGGTTATTGATAAATCCTGCTGTTGGCAGGGCAGGGGTTCGCCCGCGGCAACCTCAAACTGCCATTGAACTAAATCTTGGCCGGTTACCATCTCTGTCACTGGGTGTTCTACTTGTAAACGGGTATTCATTTCGATGAAGTAATAATTATTATTGCTGTCGACAATAAATTCAACGGTTCCTGCACCCACATAACCAATGGCAATAGCTGCAGCGACAGCCGCCTCACCCATTTGTTGGCGCAATTCATCCGTCATGCCAGGGGCGGGGGCTTCTTCGATGATTTTTTGGTGGCGACGTTGAATAGAGCATTCCCGTTCGAATAGATGTACACAGTTGCCGTTGCTGTCAGCAAACACTTGTATCTCGATATGTCGGGGATTTGGGATGTATTTCTCGATGATCATCCTATCATCATTAAAGCTCGAGCGTGCTTCGCGTTTTGCCGATTCAAGTTGTGATAAAAACCCATCCTCGCTTGTAACAATCCGCATGCCTTTACCGCCACCACCCATGGCCGCTTTTAGTAAAACAGGATAGCCGATGTTATTAGCCTCAGCCGCAAGGATCTTGTCACTCTGGTCATCACCATGATAGCCGGGCACTAAGCTTACGCCGGCTTGTTCCATGAGTTGTTTGGCTTCGGCTTTACTGCCCATGGTATTAATCGCATTAATAGGTGGACCAATAAAGGTAATATTGGCGGCTTCGCAGGCTTGGGCGAATGTGGCATTCTCAGACAAAAAGCCATACCCAGGATGAATACAATCGGCACCGGTATCGTTGGCGGCAGCGATGATGTTATCGATATTGAGGTAACTGTCTTGTGCCGGTGGTGGACCGATGTTGATACTGATGTCGGCCATTTCAACGGCAAGAGAATGCTTATCTGCATCGGAATACACCGCAACGGTTTCAATGCCCATGGCGCGGGCGGTACGAATTATGCGGCAAGCAATTTCACCGCGGTTGGCAATTAAGACACGTTTGAACATTATTCATTAATCCAGTTGGGTTTGCGCTTCTCGAGGAATGCATTTAAGCCTTCTTGGCCGTGTTCTGAGACGCGCTCTACCGCCAAACGTTGGCTAACCGCATTAATCATGCGTTGATCAATAGGGCCACGTCCAGCAATCATCGACAATTCTTTTGCTAGCGCCATAGCCTCGGGGCTATTTTGTAACAGGCGCTGACAGTAGCTATCAATGGTAGTGTCCATTGCTTTGGCTGTAACGACTTCATGGACGAGACCTAGAGTCTTGGCGGTCGACGCATCAATGGTTTCTGCCGTAACAAAATAGCGGCGTGCCGCACGTATGCCGATAGCATTAATGACGTAGGGGCTAATGACAGCCGGTGTCATGCCGAGCTTGACTTCTGACAAACAAAATTGCGTCGTATCTGCAGCGATAACCATATCGCAACATGACAATAAGCCTATGCCACCACCATAGACCGGGCCTTCGACTTTCGCAATAACGGGTTTGTTAAGGTGATAAAGGGTTTGTAGCATGCGGGCGAGTTCGTGAGCGTCGGCGTAATTTTCTTCAACACTGAGGTTTTTCATCTTGCCCATCCAATTCAGATCAGCGCCGGCACAAAAGCATTTGCCATTAGCGTTGATAACAACGACGCGACACAAAGCATCTGCATGAATGATATCAAGTGCGGTATTGAGCTCCTTAATCATGTCATCGTTAATGGCATTGTGAACCTTGGGCCGATTTAAAGTAATGGTAGTAACGCTATTGTTGCTGTCGATAATGAGAGTATTCATCTTACATCCTAAATATGCCGAATTCGGTGTCATTGATGGGGGCATTTAAACTCGCCGATAAAGCTAAGCCTAATACTTGCCGGGTATCCATGGGATCAATAATGCCATCATCCCAGAGTCGTGCACTGGAATAGTAGGGGTGGCCTTCTTCTTCGTACTTGTCCATGATGGGCTGTTTGAGGGCGTTTTCTTCCGCCTCGGACCAAGATTCGCCGTGCTTGGTTTTTTTGTCGCGGGTGACTTGCGCTAATACGTTTGCGGCTTGCTCACCTCCCATGACAGAAATCCTGGCATTGGGCCACATCCACAAGAAGCGCGGATTATAAGCCCGGCCACACATGCCATAATTACCGGCTCCAAAACTGCCGCCAATGATAACCGTAAACTTCGGCACGTTCGCACAACTCACTGCAGTGACTAATTTAGCGCCGTGCTTAGCAATACCGCCGGCTTCGTATTTACTGCCCACCATGAAACCGGTGATATTTTGCAAAAACACCAAGGGAATTTTGCGTTGACAGCACAGCTCAATGAAGTGTGCGCCTTTTTGCGCTGACTCTGAGAACAAAATACCATTGTTAGCAATAATGCCAACGGGATATCCATGAATATGAGCAAAACCACAGACTAAGGTGGTGCCAAATAACGCCTTGAATTCCGAAAACTCTGAACCATCAACAATACGGGCAATGACTTCTCTGACATCGTAGGGTTTACGAAAATCTGTCGGCACGATGCCATAGAGTTCTTCTGCATTGTACAGAGGTTCTTGTGGTGGCCGTACAACAATGGAGGCGGGTTTTTGTCGATTAAGGTTTTTGATACTCATACGGGTTAACATCAAGGCATGTTCATCATCTTGGGCATAGTGATCAGCAACGCCAGAGGTTTTGCAATGGACTTCAGCACCCCCCAATTCTTCACTGCTGATCTCTTCACCGGTAGCAGCTTTTACTAAAGGTGGACCGGCTAAGAATATCGTCGCTTGATTCTTCACCATAATTGATTCATCGGCCATGGCAGGGACATAGGCGCCACCGGCGGTACAAGATCCCATGACAGTGGCAATTTGGGGGATCTTTTTTGCCGACATCCGGGCTTGGTTATAAAAAATCCGGCCAAAGTGATCCCTATCAGGGAATACTTCATCTTGCAACGGCAAATAAGCACCACCAGAATCGACAAGGTAAACGCAGGGTAAGTGATTCTCTTCGGCAATCTCTTGGGCCCGTAAATGTTTTTTTACCGTCAGGGGATAATAGGTGCCCCCTTTGACGGTAGGATCATTGGCAATAATGACACATTGTTGACCGTGGATATTGCCGATACCAGTAATAATCCCGGCAGCTGGCACGGGTTCATCATAAACGTCATGGCCAGCAAGGGGGGAGAATTCCAGAAATGGCGTGCCCGGGTCGAGCAATTTTTCGACACGCTCACGGGGCAATAATTTGCCATGACTACGGTGGCGCTCAATGGCCTTGTCACTGCCGCCTTTTTGTTGGGTACGGATTTGCTGTTCCAAATCTGCCACCAATATACTCATGGCTTCTTGGTTGGCTTGAAAGTCTTTGCTCTGGGGATTAATGGTGCTTTTTAAGATGGTCATTCGCGGTATGAGTCCTTATTACTTGCTTTAGCAATAAATAAACATACCATAGGCGTGGCTCCTGAAAAAGGTTTCCCGTAGTAGTTCCAGGCTAAGCCGGAAAGACGCTTCTATATGCGAGGTGATAATGATGATGTCGGCTCGTGGGTTTGTCTCAAATCTGTAATAGTCTAGGCAAAATCTAACTGCACTCTAAAATACGGTCCATGAAGGGCGTAATCACCATTAAGATTAACAGTGTCCTCAAGGGCTTGGCTGCTTTGGCTTAAGACATCAAAGTAGTGTGTCATTTCATAGCCGGCTTCGACCATGAAGACGGTGTCATTTAAGAAGCCATGGGTATAATTCACCCCAAGGCGAGCATCAACTTCTGGGATCAACTGGTGTTTGTCAGAATCATCGGTTTGGGTGACAACAGTGGTTGCTGGAACTAAGTCATCATTGATGGCGACAATTATGTCTTTTCGGTCACTGTCACTGAAGAGTAGGGAACCAGCAATTCGTCCAGTTACTGAAATGTCATGGGCCACATAAACATTGGCACCCATACCGAAACGCGGACCAGCGGCCTTGATGTCGATTTTGGTGCGGCTGTTGGCAGAAGAGCCATCATCAATGCGAGTGAATTGCATTTGATCATCTTGTTGGATATCGGTATAGCGTACACCGGCGAATGGTATTAGCTGTACCCGTGAACCCACATTGATACGTTGGCCTGTGACTAAGTCATAGGCATGATAATCAATGTCTTGCTTACCAAAGCCGGTATCCCATTGATTGAGATTTACGCCTTGGGCGAGACCGTTCATACTGATGAAGTCGCTGCCACCTGTGCCCGATCCTGCCGGTAACACCGTACCATCACTGTCGTCAGAGTGATTGCGGGTATAGGCAAATTGCACAAAGCGACCTTCACCAGGGATGTTATAGAGAACATCTGCACTGAATTGCCAATGGTATTTAGGGTCGTTGACTAGGCCTTTGTTGGAGACATTACTTCCACCTGAGTTATTCACTAACGTACCGTATTGCAATTCATTGTTACTCATACGCTGGTAAAGTACATCAATGCCGATTTCCCAAGAACCTTGAATAGTGGGTGCCGTCACGGCAACAGCAGGCGGTGGTGGGGGGAGATGCTCGAGCTTGGGCTTTGCTAACTGGTCTGGGTCAACGCCACCAGCACGGGCCATGACGCAGGCACCGATAAAACACAAAATTCCCAATGAGAGTTTTTTAAACATCATCCATCTCCATGTTGTGTGTGATGGTTCACACCAAAATTGTTTAATGTTAAGCAGTAGCCGCTGGTTTAGAGTAATTCGACAGTCATTGCTGTCGCCTCTCCGCCGCCAATGCACAAGGCGGCAACGCCTCGTCGCATCTTATACTGCCGCAGCGCATTTAACAAGGTGACAATAATGCGTGCGCCTGACGCGCCAATGGGGTGACCTAAGGCACATGCACCACCGTGAATATTGACTTTGTTATGGGGCAAATTTAATTCAGCCATGGCGGCCAGTGTGACAACGGCAAACGCTTCATTGATTTCAAACAAATCCACATCAGCGATTGACCAATCGCTTTTAGCGAGAACCTGTTTAATAGCGCCAACAGGGGCTGTGGTAAACCATTGTGGTTCTTGAGATTGGGTGGCATGGGCAATGATTTTGGCGATGGGGGTTAAGCCCCGTTGCTTGGCTTCGGACTCGCGCATTAACACTAATGCCGCTGCGCCATCGGAGATAGAACTGGAATTAGCAGCCGTTACCGTGCCGTCTTTTTTGAAGGCGGGTTTCAATTGAGGGATTTTTTCGGGTTTGGCATTCAGCGGACCTTCATCAGTGTCGACGGTGATGGTATCTTTGCGGGTCTTGACAGTGACCGGTGTGATTTCATCGTTGAAGGAACCATTTTCAATAGCTTTTTGCGCGCGCTCTAAGGAAGTGATGGCAAAGTTATCTTGGGTCTCGCGGCTAAAATTGTATTTATCCGCACACTGTTCAGCAAATGCCCCCATCAATTGGCCTTTGTCATAAGCATCTTCTAAACCATCGAGAAACATATGATCGTATAGTTGGCCATGGCCCAAGCGATAACCGCCACGGGCTTTGTCCAATAAATAGGGCGCATTACTCATGCTTTCGAAACCACCGGCGAGCATGACTTTGTTGTCACCCGCTAATAATAAATCATGGGCCAACATCACTGCTTTCATGCCTGAACCGCACATTTTGTTGATAGTGGTACAACCCGTGCTGACAGGGAGTTCGGCTGCCAGAGCTGCTTGTCGGGCAGGTGCTTGCCCCTGTCCCGCGGGCAACACACAACCCATAATCACTTCATCAATATCATTGGGGTCAAGCTCGGCCTTAGTGATAGCTCCGCAGATGGCAGCAGTGCCAAGCTCAGTAGCTGTGAGGGGACTTAAGGCGCCTTGCAGGCCGCCCATCGGAGTACGGGTGTAGCCGACGATAACAATAGCGTCATCCATGAGGGGTTCCTTTTATTTACTTTCGTTAAACAATTCTCTGCCTATCAACATACGGCGAATTTCAGAGGTACCAGCGCCAATTTCATAAAGCTTGGCGTCACGCCAGAGCCGTCCAGCAGGGTATTCATTGATATAGCCATTGCCGCCTAAGGCTTGGATAGTTTCACCGGCCATCCAGGTTGCTTTCTCGGAGGCATAGAGAATAATACCCGCGGCATCCTTACGGGACGCTTCACCGCGGTCACAGGCTTGGGCAACCGCATACAGATAAGCCCGGCAAGCATTCAAGGTAGTATACATGTCGGCAAGCTTGCCTTGCATCAGTTGGAATTCGCCAATGGCTTTGCCAAATTGTTTACGTTCATGGACATAAGGGACAACGAGATCTAAACAGGCTTGCATAATGCCGACTGGGCCAGCGGCTAGTAGTAGACGTTCGTAATCCAGACCAGACATTAATACTTTGACCCCTTGGTTCAACTCGCCTAAGAGATTTTCTGCTGGTACTTCGCAATTTTCAAACACCAGTTCAGAGGTGCTCGAGCCTCGCATACCCAGTTTGTCGAGTTTTTGTGCGGAGGAAAAGCCAGGAAAGTCTTTCTCGATAATAAACGCACTAATGCCTTTAGTGCCGGCCTCGGGATTAGTCTTCCCATAGACCACGATAGTATCGGCATCGGGGCCATTAGTGATCCACATTTTGCTGCCATTGAGGATAAATTTACCATCTCGCTGTTCCGCCCGTAAGCGCATACTCACCACATCAGAACCGGCACCGGGTTCACTCATAGCCAACGCACCGACATGTTCACCACTGGCAAGTTTGGGGAGGTAGCGTTGTTTTTGCTCATCCGTGCCATTCAAGTAAATCTGATTGATACAAAGATTAGAGTGAGCGCCATAACTTAAGCCGACAGCGCCAGAGGCGCGGCTGATTTCTTCCATGGCGATAACATGGGCCAGGTAACCCATAGCGACACCGCCGTATTGTTCACTGATGGTAATGCCATGGAGGCCCAACTCACCCAACTGGGGCCAGAGGTGGCGAGGAAATTCATTGGTTTCGTCAATTTCGCCAGCAATAGGAGCGATTTGCGCTTGCGCAAAATCTGCCACAGTTTGCTGCAGCATGGTTAAAGTTTCATCTAGGTTGAATTTTAAGCAGGAATACATGGCTAACCCTTATCAATATCAGACCCAGAGGTTACCTGGGAATGGGGCTGAGGTAAAGAATCTCTTGAGTGTGTCAGCGGCGTAAGCCGATACTGGGGAGCTGAGGGAGCGCTTCAATCACATCATCGTATAATTCATCAAAGGAACGCAGGAGTTTATAGTGGCATAGACTAGAGGGAATTTTCTGCTGCGCTGACAAATAGATAAACTGCTTGTTGCCTGCTTGTAAGTATAGGGTCAATTCCCAGTATTGAACACGGTTGGCGCTGATGGGGAATTCGTCGCCTGTGATCTTATTCTCGATGTGATAACGCTGCGCCATAATGGTTCGACAAAGGGCTTTTTTTTGCAGACTCTTACCACCAGAGGGGATGCTATTGAGCATGCGAGCAATGGGTGCGAGGTCTGGCCATTGTGCAGTTGAAGTGGGCGCGCTTGGCTGATTGTCTAATTCCTCTAAGGTGTCGAGCCAGGCAGTTAAGTCTTCGAGGTTGTTGATAATATAGTACTCATTGAGGTTAGGGTAATAATTTTTGATAAGTTCGGGTTGAGGACCAATGAATAAGGCAGGGCAGCGGGAGTCCTTTGGTGGATGTAATGCAGTGGCAAGACAATGCAATAGCGGTGATGCGGTGTAGCCGAGAGCAACTGCACGTGCTATTAATCCATTGAAGTGGGCTATGCCGTCGCTATTATTAGCTGCTACTGAAAAAGTCTCAAGCAGCATGATGAGTATGCCTGTTTTTGTAAAAAGGCTTTGTCGACAGTGCTTATTGACGGGCAGGCTCTCAACGATCGTTTGTGATTCTGATAGAGTTGATTGGATAGATAACTGTTCTGTATTTATATCATAGTTAAAACGAAACTGCTTATAATCGAATAATAAGCTATCTGAGTTGTCAGTTTCGACAAGTGTTATCAATGGCTGTACACCATGTGCTGGCCATTGGTCGATAGGTGGGATATTTTCATCGAGAGGCTTGCCTGCCAGGTCCCAATTAATGTCACGGTTATAAATAGCATCCAGCTGAGACCAAAGCTGCGGTTTAATAGAGGGGGTAGCGGTTGATGCGTGTGCGGTTTCTGATGATTCGATACTGCCATAGTTCGCAGAGGTCACCGGTCGTAATGGTTGGCCTGCGCCTCCGGCGCGTTCATCTGAGATGACCCTTTGTAATGCTGAAAATAAATCGCCGGCGCCGAATAGTTTATCAAGAAATGCCATGACGCACCTGTTAAATTAATTAGCAGCAGTAGTTGTTATTGTGCGTGATTCTAGGCAGTGGCCTTCAAGCTGTCAAATAGTCCTTGCGCTTGGGCGCTGGCGCGATTACCCTTAGCTCATGTATAGCTGTATTCGATTTTTATTGTTTCTCCTGCCACCGGAGACTGCCCACTGGGTTGTGCTGCGGGGGTTGAATCTATTGCATCGCTGCCGATTACTGGGTCGTGGTGTGCCAAGCTGCAATCCTCAAACTGTGATGGGTTTGGATTTTGCCAATCCTGTGGGTTTGGCAGCGGGTCTCGATAAGAATGGCGAATATATCGATGCTCTAGGTTGTCTGGGTTTTGGCTTTATCGAAGTTGGGGCCGTGACGCCAAAGGCCCAGGCTGGCAACCCAAAGCCACGAATATTTCGCCTGAAGCGACACCATGCGTTGATCAATGCCATGGGATTCCCTAACAAAGGCTTGGCTTATATGATTGAGCGTTTACGTCGTCGGCGCTATCAAGGTGTGTTGGGGGTGAATCTCGGTAAGAATGCCTCAACGCCGTTGTCAGAAGCAGTGAATGATTACAAAGCTTGTATGATTGGGCTTTATCCTTATGTGGATTTCTTGACCGTAAATATTTCCTCCCCCAATACGCCGGGCTTGCGCGAGTTACAAGGTGGTGAGTATCTTGATCATTTGCTTGAGACCTTAAAGCATGAACAAACGGAGCTTCACCGTTTGCATAATAAATACGTACCGTTGCTAGTGAAAGTGGCACCTGATCTTGACGACGGTGATATTCATGGGATGGCGGCGTGTTTTAAGCGTCATAACATCGATGGTGTGATTGCGACGAATACCAGTTTTTCCCGCCAGGGGGTGGAAGAGCATAAGGACAGTGAGCGTTTTGGTGGTTTGAGTGGTCGGCCCATTGCCGAAAGAGCCAATCACGTGATTGCAAAATTGTACGAAGCACTAGGTAATGACATTCCACTTATCGGCGTGGGCGGTATTGACTCTGTAGCAAGTGCGAAGGATAAATTCGCTGCCGGCGCGAGTCTTATTCAGGTTTATACGGGGTTGATATACCAGGGACCAGGATTGGTTCGCGAGCTAGTAAAAAATACCCCGGATTCGTCACTGGTCAAAAGATCAGGTGATACACGCAGTGGCTAATTTTAATGGTTTCTGGCTTGCTCTTTTCTCCTCGATAATGCGATTAAACTTTGGCAATAAGAATAGCTATTACCTGCAGTTTAATCGCATTATCGAAGAAAAAACTACTAGCGCCATAATTCCATAAAAATTAGCCACTGCGTGTATTGGAATGGCCCGGGGCTACATTGGTGAGTATAGGGTAAAGCTGGCTTTTAAGCGACTTGTTTATAGTTGCATACGCTATCCTCAGCTTCAACTAATCGCTTAAAGCGTAATGGATACCAGTAGATAAGTCTTTTCATGGGAAGAACTGTTTGCTGATAGGTAGTTTCCATAGCTTTTAGCATATTGCCAGGGTAGACAATGTGTTGATACCCTAGCTCAGCCCAAAGGGGCATAATGACGGCGCATTCTTCTTTGAGGTACTCTAAGCTTTGTTGGATAGCGAAATGTATATCAATGTCAGCATTACAGAAGCGTCTAACAAATTTGTTGGCTGAGAATAAGAATGCCTCGCGAAATGATGGCTCATTATCAAATAAATTATCTACTTGTTGTTTGTAATCATTATAGCGAGGGTGGCATAGCCAACGATCCCAGTGAAATATCTCGTATGGTATAGCCAGCTGTTGAAGAATATTGCTATTACGTGCTACCCAATGTTGACCCATAATTTTAGCTCGCCAGTAGCAATCATTGGGGGATTTGTGTTCAATTTGTAAAGTGTGTCGATAATTTGTATCTCCGACCATTACATGGCACTTAGCAAATCCTGATCTATTTAGGAGCTCTACGGTTGCTTTGAACTTTTCACCTTCGTGATACTCTTGTCCTGGGCTGATAAGCAGGATTATCGTGGCATTTGTGACAAGGGTATTATAGTCCCTTGGCTTATGACGAAATGCTGCCTTTAACATAGCAATTGCCTCAATTTTAATGATGAACCATTGGTGCCAACGCAAAGGACTCGAACCTAAGATCGACTAATAACTACTTAGCTGCTCTACCGTTAAGCTACGCCGGCTTTTATATTCCGTTGAATACATTGATTTTTTTGTGAAGCTGTGTCTATCCTGATTGCGCAAGAATAACATATCTTTTTGAAATAGTGGAAGGATTTTTGCTGAAGTATTGGGAGATGCATGCATCGACAAGTGGTTAGTCTTATTTTTAATTTAATCCATTGATTATTAGAAGAAAATAAAAAAAATTCACAAAAGTATACAAATTGTTTGTATTTCGATCTATAATGCCTCATCAAATTAAGAGTTATATCACGGAGGAACACTCACGATGTCACACAAATACACTATCGAAGAAATGCTAAAAGTTCTCGAGGCAGTACCAGGCCATATATATTGGGAAGATTTAAATGGCGTGATCGTTGGTTGTAATGAGGCGCAGGCTAAATTTGCAGGTTTTAATTCTCCTGAAGAAATGATAGGTAAAACAGATCATGACTTGCCTTGGAATAATGATGCAGAAAAAATTGCTGAAATTAATCGCCAAGTACTTATTAATGGTGAAACAGTACATGTTCAAGAAGAAATTACATTACCTGACGGTAAAAGTGTTATCTTTCTTTCAAAAAAATGCCCCCATTATGACAAGGCCGGTAATATAGTTGGTTTGATTGGCGTTTCAGTTGATATTACAGAACTGGTCCAAACAAAGAATAGTTTAAAGAAAGCCCTAGTGGCTGCAGAAGCAGCAAACAAAGCCAAAAAACAATTCATCGAAAGCATGAGCCATGATTTGCGGACACCGCTGTCGGGAATGATTGGTATGGCGGAAATA